>Ga0206967_1201_pt1 | contig 11302 bp, 5 predicted proteins | sample Alteio_BWOrgHeat_24_FD_153259 | JGI IMG/M metagenome (GOLD analysis project Ga0206967, IMG submission 153259) | Enriched cells from forest soil in Barre Woods Harvard Forest LTER site, Petersham, Massachusetts, United States -... | ecosystem: Environmental > Terrestrial > Soil > Temperate forest > O...
CGTGCTACCTGACGTTTCAAATGAAGCACTTGTGCAAGCCTTGCAAAGATTTGATCTTGACGAGCGTGGGCTCGACAAGTGGCGTGGATGGGAGACCAAAGGGAATTTTAAGCACGCCATAAACTGGAACGGCAAGATTTATCCCGTGAAGCGCATCGTTGCCCTTGCTACCGGGGTTCCGGAGAGTCGGTTTAGTGGCGGCGACGAAGCAAATAATTTCGTTCACGATCGTGGATTTGAAGTCACACCTCTGCATCAAGCAGATGGTATCCAATTCGATCGAATGGTCGACACGAATTCGTTGGCGAGCCTCATGAAACGTGTTTGCGAGTTACAGAGGGACTACTCGTCTCAGAACACGACAAGTATGCAGGAGCGCGGACTGATCCTTAGAACGATCATCCCGGCCGTGCTTCGACGTTGGCTCGATCCAGATGGTGGTCTAAGTGTTGAAGGTAAGGACGGAACGGGACTAAAAACAAAGGTCCCTTGGGTACGCGTCTATTCGCGAGAAAACTCGCCATCCGCAACACAAGGCATCTATCTCGTTTACCTCTTTGCGTTTGACGGCTCGTCGGTGTCCCTTTCGCTGAACCAAGGAACAACTACCAACGCTTCTGGCCAGTTTCATGCGAAGGATCCAGAGGAGGTGTCTCGCAAAGTTGAATGGGGTCGGAAGATGCTTTCGGATGCAAACGACGCCCGGGATCTCCGCCCAGATATTGACCTTAGAAACCGCGGAGGCCTAGGTGAGGGGTACGAGAAGGGGAATATCCTCGCGCTCTCTTACGAGGCGTTCGATATACCCGACGATGACAGGCTACGAAACGACCTCCATAGAATGGCTTTTTACTTAGGGAAGCTCTACTCGGCTTTGAATGGAAGAGACCCAGCCTATTTACCTACAGTTACATCGGAGAGTGTTGAGGAACCAGATCCAAGTCCGGCTGGCTTGACAGCATTCCTAATGCACGCACTCGCAAATTCTGGATTCGTCTATGAACCATGGCAAATTGCAACATTTGTAGCCGCGATAAGAACGAAACCATTCGTAATTCTGGCCGGCATTTCCGGAACAGGAAAGACGAAGCTACCTTTACTCGCAGCTCGTTCCGCTGGCGCAAAATTCCAAGTAATTCCTGTGAGGCCTGATTGGCACGACAGTGGAGACTTACTTGGCTATACAGACCTAAGCGGCGAGTTTCGATCAAAGTCTTTCCTGCGGTTCTGCGCAGCGGCTTGCGCGGATCGGAAAACGCAGTATTTCGCGATTATCGACGAGATGAACATCGCTCGAGTCGAGCATTATTTCGCCGAGGTCCTGAGTCGAATCGAAGACCACTCGCTGGGTGATGAATGCAGTCAGCCCCTCGTCGAGTCTGGAGGCGAAGGATTCGAAGAGTTTAAGGGTGCGGGCTTATCGGCGAATTTCGCGATAGTCGGAACGGTGAACATGGATGAGTCAACACATGGGTTCAGTCGAAAGGTCCTTGACCGTGCATTCACATTAGAGCTATCGGAAGTTGATCTCACCCGCATCTTGCCCATAGCGAAAGAAACTCCTCTCGCATCATTTGGCGCATCAGCTTGGAGAGGGCCGTACAGGCGCCTTGCGGAAGCTGTGGAAGGCAACTCTATGAACCACGAACTTGCCTATTCCATCATTGCCGATCTTCAGAAGATCAACCACCAACTTGGCATGGCCCAGCTTCAGATTGGTTTTCGAAGTCGCGATGAGATCATTCTTTTCGTCGTAAATGCGCAGGTAGACATAGGTTATTTCGTTTCGTCCGAAGGTAATCCTGTGGCGCCTCTCGATCTGGCAGTGATGATGAAGATCCTTCCTCGAGTTGCGGGCAGCAGCCATGCGGTGAAGCGTGTTCTGGAAGGCATTCTGGAATTAGCGGTCCCAGGCAAATCTGCCCAGCTTATCCTCCAAGATTGGCAGGAGGCCAACACTCCAAACGCAATCTCACAAGCCCGCTGGCCCCGATCGGCCGCACGAGCGTGCTTGATGCTCCAGCGCCTTGATGATGGCTACACTTCGTTCTTCCTATGAGTGCTCTGCCCGAGCTATTTCGGATCTCGTCAGCTGGCGTCAGCCTATCGTGGTCCGGTGAGCGGATCTCTTCACCTGATATAGGCACGCTTCTTGTAGCGAGTTCAGCCAAGGATTCAGATTGCGCTGTGAAAGTTGACGGTGCTCATCGGCTGCCAGGTGTTAGGACAGGACCGGGGTTGTGCGAAGATCGAGAGTATGTTCTTTGGATTGAATCGGAGGAAGGCGATCTAGAACTTCGCCATCGTGATCCTCGTGTGGTTGCCCGTCTGAGCAAGGGGCGTGATGGGAGACTCTTACACGGTACTATCGCCTTCCGGTCTTCAGCAGGCTTTTCGGATTTCGAAGTTTTGGTTAATGGCAGGCATGTTCTATCGCTAACCGTTGAAGTCTTTCCAACCAAGTTGGACTATAGAGCAGATTTCGTTGCTATGCTAGCTGACATCCAGGCTGTGTCGACAAGCTTGGCAATCGACCTCTTATCAGCCACGTACCTTCCAGCGCTTGTATCGCACCGCCTACTTAGAAATAGTCCGCAAGAGTGGGTATCGATCCTTGAAAAAGTGCTCGACGAATTGGTGCTTGCATTTCGACAGATCGAGAGATTGCCAATTTGGACACTGGATCAAGAGCCAAGCCAAATCGCTCTTCATCGGATCAAGAGAGCGAGTCCCTCGCTTTCGATGGCAATCGCACGCAGGGGTTTAGCGACTGGTGCCGACAATCAACGCCGATTCGTTGAGGAAAGACGGCTCGAAGTAAGACGCCCGCATCCTACTCTAGATGGTCCTGAGCATCGCTGGCTCCGACAGAAACTCCGACTAGTCATGCGGAGACTAACCGAACTCGTGACAACTCCACGAGCCCTACCCGCCTACAAAAATTCGCGTGCTCAAGTTGTACGGGAGCATCTGGAAAGGCTTGCACAACGAGTCGCACCCCTTCTGGAAATTGAACCACTCGAAGCCGCTGCGGGAAGCATCTCTCCTTCATTCGCTTCTCTTCCGCTGATGACCAAAGCCGGTTATCGAGAGGCATACGCCCTACTCGGGATCCTTGATCGGGGGTTAGTCCTGGAAGGACCAGCTGTCAAAACCGACCTTCGCGACATAGCTACGCTTTACGAGTATTGGTGCTTCATCAACTTGGTCCGAATGACGGAGGAGATCCTTGGTGATCGTCCGGTGGATCAGTCTCTCGTTCGCTTAGAGACAAGGGGGATCCGTGTGCAACTGGTTAAGGGCAAGCAATCGAAAGTTAGCTTCTGCCGCAGCGATGGCTTACGCGTTGATGTTGTCTACAATCGAGAGTTTCAGGCATCAACGGCCGTCCTATTTGACCAACGCCCAGATGTTGTTATCACAATTCGGGACAAAAGTGACAACGAGCTTCACCTGGTTGTCGATGCCAAGTACCGCGTGGAACGAATCGATGCGCCTCCGCGCTTTGGCATGATCGCGCCGCCGGAGGATGCGATCAACGCTTTGTATAGATATCGGGACGCTATCATTCGGAAATCAAAAGAACGAACGGTTGTCGAAGCAGTCGCAGCGTTTCCGGCTAACCTTGATGAAAGCCTGAACTATCCCAATTCGCGACTTCGCGAAGCAATCGATTCCTTCGGTGTTGGTGCAATTCCCTTTCTCCCAGGGAATGAAAAGCCAATGGAGGATTGGCTTCGCTCAGCTATGAAGCGTGCAGGTTGGGAAACGGCCGCCCGAAATCCAGATCACTTGGCAAATCTAATCACGGCGGATGAACTGCGTTTGGGGCGCCAGATCACTCTCGTGGACGTTCCACCGAGTTTGCACCGCGAAGAAAGAATTGAATTCTTCAAAGGAGGTCAACACTACGTTCCATTATCGCCACGGAAGGTAGCCGGCATGGTATCGGGACATGCCCAAAGGCGTCGACTTGCCACCGGAATAGTTGCTCTATTTGACGGTCGAGAAGTCAACCTTGCCGCAGAGGTGATCGGCGTCGAGATTGTGCGCAGGGATATGATCGAAACGCCGTACCCAACCAGCTTGCCCGGAGAAACTCTTTGCGTACTGTACAAGCTGAAGGAGTCGTTTTCTTTGCCAAGGTCAATACCTGCCGGCAACCCGATGGTTGGTCTTCGGTGGACTTCCGACCTGTCGTTGCATTTGGCCAGGACGACAGACGAGTTGCTGATCGAGACCGTCGAGGAGTGGCAGGTGTTTCGCGCTCTACTATCTCGTGGACTCCAGCCGACTCTTCGGCGAGAACGAACGATCGAGGGTCAAACGGGAGGCCATGTCTCGTTCGTCCTGGGCGATTGGCGGGCAAGACTTACTCCATTGCAAGATTGGACATTGGTGCTCGGCGAAACGGCCAGCCGTATCCGCACGGTGTCAGAAGTGGTGCTGTCGACTGAAGGGCTCCCAGGTACTTTCCTTTGAAATTTCCATGTCGCCAGCCTACATATGTCGCGTCGCCCGACCGAATGTGACTAACCGAGGGTTGGTCATCACAGCGAAATTCGCATGAGCAAGTTCAAATTGCTCCGTAACCCAGTCCCCTTCGGAATTCGAGTCGGTATCCTAAGCCCTGTGCAATCTGGAGCCTGACATTTGAGCGACTCACCTATCTTTGCTAATATCGGGAATTCCAAAGAAGAGATTGACGTTCGGCTGAGCTACCGAATCGTCCAGTTGTTCTCAGAAGGATTGTATGCGAGTCCCAATAAGGCAGTTGAAGAACTCGTCGCAAATTCGTTTGACGCGGGTGCTACAAATGTAGCAGTCTTTCTTCCTCTTGATTTTCACGCACAAGGAGCCGCCATTGCCGTTGTGGATGATGGTGAAGGAATGGACGCCAGTGGCCTCAAGCAGCACTGGCTAATTGGCAAGAGCCTAAAGCGAGAGATTCACGACCTCCCGCGCGGTCGCCAACAAATCGGAAAATTCGGTATTGGAAAGCTGGCAACTTATGTTTTAGCAAGTCGACTTACCCACGTCTCGAAGAAGGACGGGAGATACTTTTCTACGTCGATGGACTTTCGCGATGTGGATAATCGCGGGGACGACGAGGTAGAGCCGGAGACTCCGATAAAAATTGCGCTGCGAGAATTGACCGAAGCAGACGCTGTTAAAGCTCTCCTCAGTTGGACCAGCACCGCTGCTTTCAAATCCTGTGGCCTTTCCCTGTTCGGCGCCAATGCCGCAGATTCTTGGACCTTCGCAATACTATCGGAGCTCAAAGACAAGGTTTTTGAGATCCAGCAAGGCGTGCTCGAATGGGTGTTGCGAACAGCCTTGCCGTTACGGGACGACTTTGCTATCTTTCAGAATGGAGTGAAGCTGCAGCCTAGCAAGGCTGAAAAAGGGAGAATCAAACGATGGGTTCTGGGCAAAGACATAAAGGCCCTGCCCAAGCCCGCTCCGGCGGACCTGGAGTTAAGTGAGGACAAAGATCAGGCGCCAACTTCCGAAACAAGGTTTGGCCTGACTCACAAGGATCTTGGACGAATCACTGGATACGTCGAGGCTTACAAGGACCTATTAACTGGCAAGTCAGACAAGCTGGGACGTAGCCATGGGTTCTTCGTTTATGTACTTGGCCGCCTAATCAACGTATCTGATGGGCACTTTGGGATCCGGCCGGATGAGCTGCGGCATGGTACATTCGGTCGGATCCGGGTGGTCATACGTATGGATGGCCTTGACAATTATCTTCAATCTGATCGTGAACGGATCCGTGAGGGGCCAGTCCTTGTCGATGCGCAGAACATACTCCGCGCTCTCTTCAATTTCGTCCGACCGACTCTTGAGCAAGCCGATGCAGACGAAGAACCAGGCGTAAGGCTCGCGAGAAAGCTTGCAGGCAGCCCAGGTAGTTTGACTCGGCGGCCTATCGTCGAGATTGCACGGGCGGTCTTTGAAGGCAAGATCCGGTCGCGCTACGTTTCGGTCCCGGTGGCTGCGACAAAAAGCGAACAGGCTGACCTGCTCACCGCTCTCGAAAGGCGTGCGGAAGTCCCCGAACAGTTTGTCGGCGGAATCGATTTTGCCTACGATGCGACGACAGATGATGGGATTGCTGTCTACGATGTTGTATCCGGTCGGCTCCGAATAAACGGTTTACATCCATTCGTGGGTGCGTTTTTTGATGAGTTCACGAGCAAGACCACCGGTCTCCCACTGGAGGTGTTCGCCATGGCGGAGGTATTGCTTGAATCTCACTTATTTCAGGCGGGCTTGACGCAAAATCAAATTGACGATGCAATGACAGCTAGGGACCAGCTGCTTCGGTTCACCGCACAAGAATCAGGACGTCGGACTGCTTTAGTCATCGCTAACGCTCTGCGTAACGCCCGAAATGACGAAAATCGACTTGAAATCGAAGTCGTTGAGGCATTTCGTAGCCTTGGATTTGACGCCGTTCGAATTGGGAAAAAGGGCAAGCCAGATGGTGTCGCCAAGGCCCATCTTAGCCCCGACGCGAACAGGCATCCACGGCGATACGCAGTTAGCCTAGAGGCAAAGAGCAAACAGAAAGATGGCACTAAGCTAAAGACAAAGACTTTTGGAGTTTCGACAATTGTCCGCCAGCGTGACGATTTTCACTGCGACCACGCCGTGGTCGTCGCACCAGGGTTCGACCACACATCAGGTAAGGAGAGCGCCTTGGCCAAGGAGATTAGGGCAGATCGTGAGGGAACCGCTGCTAATGGCTCACCGCGAACGATTACCGCCGTTCATATTGACGATCTTGCGCGGCTCGTTCAACTTCGACCTGTAAAGCGCCTGGGGCTCTTAAAGATTCGGGAAATGTTTCAGAACTGCAGCTTGCCCGAGCAATGTAAAGAGTGGGTCGATTGCGTAGAGAAGACTCAAGTGGCAACGCCACCGTACGCCAAAATCATCGACGCAATTCACCAACTTCAGGGAACAACAAGACACGAGCCTGTTGAATATATAGAGCTAAGAAATGAGCTTAGGCACGCGACGCCTCCAATTAGTTTTCCTGACCTTGATGAGTTAATCGAACTGTGTAAGGGTATGGCCCAAATGGCGCCTACTGCTTTTGTTGCTACCGGTGGAACAGTTGAATTGGATCAGAGCCCACAAAACGTGTTAGCCGCAATCGAATCTGCTACTAAGGCCCATTACAATGAGAACAGCTAATTGCCCAAACCTTCCGATTAATCCACCATCGGACTTGGCCGGCCCGCCCAAGTCGAATGGCAAAACTATTCTGCAGATTCTGGGTAGAAGTCCCATACATCCTTTTCCGGCAAGGATGGCACCCGAGATTGCGCTGGAGGCACTTGGTACTGGCGACCAGGCATTAAAGGTTCTTGACCCAATGTCGGGATCTGGGACGGTGTTGGCAGTTGCACGTGCAAAAGGGCACCGAGCTTATGGGATGGATATTGATCCCTTGGCGGTATTGCTCTCCCGAACCTGGACTAGGCGGATTCAGCCAGAAGAGACCCTCGATGCAGCGTCAGCGGCGCAAAAAGAGGCGGCCGCAAGAATCCTAATTTCGGAGGAGGAGTACCCCCCAACTTCCGATAAAGAAACCCGCGACTTCATCGACTTCTGGTTCGACCGTTCCGCCCGACTTGAGCTCGCTGCATTGTCGCTTGCAATTAATGGAACTACCGACGCGACGATTCGGGACGCACTGTGGTGTGGCTTTTCAAGACTTATCATAACGAAGTCTGCTGGAGCATCGCTCGCCATGGATCTATCGCATAGCCGACCACACAGGGTATATAGCGAAGCACCTATAAAGCCTATTGAGCGATTTATCAAATCAGTTGAAAAGGTTGTCGCAAATTGCCCCCAATCTGGATCTGGACGGATCGGACCACCAACGAAAGTTATCCAAGGCGACGCTCGAAGCATTAAAATGCCAGATGAGTCGATCGATTTGGTGGTTACGTCGCCGCCGTACCTCAATGCAATTGACTACATAAGGTGTAGCAAATTCACACTAACCTGGATGGGGCATCAAATTGGTGAGTTACGAGATTTACGTAGCTCGAGCGTGGGTGCTGAGATTACAGCCAAGGACGCTTGTCAGACTGCTTGGGTCCAAAACCTAATTAAAGAGCTTAAACTGGACCCCGCCCTAAGCGATCGTGACTATGGCTTGCTCGCCCGATACGTTTGGGATATGAACTTGGCATTGGGCGAGGTGGGCAGGGTATTGCGTACCGGCGGTCGTGCAGTGTATGTTGTCGGGAACTCGTCAGTTCGAGGAACATTCGTTTCGAACTCTAAGATTACGGAAATGGTTGGTCAACGCGCTGGACTGTCACTGTCGTCCAGCCAGTCCAGGCCGTTACCCGACAATCGAAGGTATATGCCGCCTCCGTCTTTGTCGACATCCGGTGACAAGATGAGTGGTCGGATGCGAGAAGAAGTCGTGCTTGTTTTCAAAAAGGTCTTGTCCGAACCTAAATAAAGTGAATTCTATTCCTAGCCTTAGGACGCTTAAGCACCGCGTGACCGACAACATCTCAGTTCAAGATCAAGCGGTGTGCCTTGCAGCCTAGAATGGCGTCAGTTCCTTGGCTTGAAGCACTTGACTCGCTATTCGATCATCGCCGCCAACTCTCTAATATTTGGCTTCTGAACTTCCAATTGGCTCTGGTTCACCGCGACTCGTTTGCCTGGCAGGTCGTATTGGCCAGACAGCAAGCTAACCATCGGGATCCCTAGTGCGCCTGAAACGACAGATGCCGTATTTGCATCGCGTACTTCAAATTGAAACATTTGCTTGAACGCCGCTCTCGTCGTCGGTACGCCCGCTCCAGAGGGGTGAATATGAAATGCATTCGGATTAGATCTCCACATGTTGAATATCTCTAGGCCTATGTCGTTAACAACCAGACGAAATGCACCAGCCGATGAGTAATTTGCTTGAGTCAATCTGTTGCCCACGTAGCAATAAATCTTGGGGACTGACATCCGGAATCGTTCAGAGTTTGTGTGGAATAGCGATATTTGAGCACCAGGAAACCTGGGTACCCCGTAAAGAAGAGCGAGCACACTCCGAACAGCTCGTTTCGATGACCCATCAGCAGAGAAGGGAATTATCAATCGATCCGACGCCGACATTGCCATTTCGGTGTACAGAGTGAAGCTGGGATTGCAGTCGATAAATACGGTCGCTTGATTGTCATTCCAAGATGACCTAATATCGTTAATTAGATCGCTAACCCAACCATGGATTACCTGCCAAGAGTTTTGTGGGCCTGTAGATGCGAGGCCGGCAACTCCGCCCATCTGGACCTCCAACTGCTCATCTCCGGTAACCAGGTGCAGGTTGCGCGGGATGTCTCCGTTGAACTGCGAAGGTCGGAGTACGAATCGACTTCCCGAATTTGGATTTACATATGGGCTAACTATCCGGTCCTCAACATAGCCCGAGATAGTTGCCCGAGGTGCTGCTTGGCTCAGTTGATCAAGCCTGTTGTTCCCCTCAATCATGCCACCAAGCAGCATGCTCGAGCAATTGGCTTGAGGACAAAGGTCCACAACAAGCACTTTTTGGTGAGGATGTGTCCTCGCATATTCGCACGCTACTTGAAATGTCAAATAGCTTTTTCCCACGCCACCCTTGTTGTTCCAAAACGCGTATATCGCCAAATTAAGCAGCCCCCAATTGTTCGATCACAACATACCGCGTCAGAACCAAATAGTAGGAATAAACTGTAGGGTACGGGCAAGATTTCAGAGTCATAACCTCCCCCGGTCACTTAGGATTTCATCTTCGGTGAATGGGGAATCGACTTCTGCCTCGTTGATTAGGCTTCCATCGGGCCTCGCGTCAAACGCCGTTGAACGTCCATGCCAAATCCTTGCAGTTCGCGCCTGCAATTCGAAGTTGGCCAGGCTCTCTGCTGTAACCGGTAAAATGCCCTCGTAGTGCATGGCAGTCTGTTCAGCGAGGAGTGCCCTTTCACGGCAGGTTTTGGCTGCCAAATTCTTGTCGATCATCTGTGTAATCAATTATGTGCGAGTCATTTGCTCGCTGATCAATTTGCGACGGTAGTCAAGTCGATCCGTTGTCAACTCTTGAGGTTTTGTCCGTGGGTAAATTGTGTGTTAGTCTTGGTCGAAATGAATGCCTTGTGGCAGCGGAAACGCAGATCAATGGTATTGCCAACGTACAATTGCTTGGTCGATGCGTGCCACTTTTAACCTTAATAGCTATACAAATCATGGCTGCCTCGGAGGGACTCGAAGCCCCGGCGCCCTGCTTAGGACGGAGGAAGTCACGATGAGCAAACACTTTCCATAATTCAAACCTTGGCGAATATGAGCCTCTTTCTATCGAGAATGTATTGGTTGGCTGCATGCAACTGATAGTCAAATAGGTTGCCTTGAAATCAGTCGAGTTCGACGGTTCGGCGTAGTTATTCAGCGACGAGGCGGGCGAACATTTCGATATCTCCATTGTCCGATGCCTGTTCGAGGGCTTCTAGGTATCGGTCGCGGGTGTCGATGTGGATGATCGTCCACGGATGGCCTCCGGTTGCCAGCATTGTATTCATTAGGAATCGGGCGAGTCTTCCGTTTCCGTCTCGGTAGGAGGCGGAACTTAGTCTTGATCGAAGTCGATGAGTTTGGGTGGTGGAGCGCCGGGGCCGGAGTAGGCGTTTAGCCAGCAGGAGATGGTGTACCAGGTCATTTCTTCGGCTAGGTCTTCGTAGAATTCTTGCGGTGTTGGGTCTTGGGTTTTGGGTATTGGGTATTGGGATTCGATCTTGGCGTTTAGGTGGGGCCAGAGTTGTTTGGGGATCACCAGGGTGCCGGTTGAGAGGTGGGTTCCTGTCTTGCTTTTCACGACCCTGGTCAGCAATTTGTCGCCCTCGACCAGCGCAGCGGCGGCGGGGCAGTCCGGTATTCGGGTCTGATCGGCACCTCGAATCAGGTCCTGAAGGATTATTCCGACGCCGGCGGCGGAATGGGCGACTTCGTAGATCGAGGACTTCGAGTGGCCGAGTGAGAGGAGGTACATCATCTGTCCATACGAGAGGTTTTGACCGGGGCTTACGGTGAATTCTCGCAGCATGTTGTTCGCGTCCCGTCGCGAGAAGTAGAACTCCAACATGCAGGCTTCAATCGCCTTTCTCGCGCCTTCGCTGAGGTGCACCAGGCAGTCATCGAACTTCCTTTTGGTCCCTCGTTGAAATATGCCCTCGAGGTTGTGCTGGAATTCGAGGCGGTCTAGCATCCAGCTCGACGTTGTCAGCCATTTCTC
>Ga0206967_1202_pt1 | contig 11269 bp, 8 predicted proteins | sample Alteio_BWOrgHeat_24_FD_153259 | JGI IMG/M metagenome (GOLD analysis project Ga0206967, IMG submission 153259) | Enriched cells from forest soil in Barre Woods Harvard Forest LTER site, Petersham, Massachusetts, United States -... | ecosystem: Environmental > Terrestrial > Soil > Temperate forest > O...
CCAGTCCCGCTACCGGGATGCATGACGACGCCTGCCGTTTTATTGAGCACGAGCACATCCTTGTCCTCAAACAGCACCGTCAAATTGCCTTCGATGGCATTAACTTCCGACGGTGCAATTTCCGGCATTTCAATCGTCAGCACATCTCCGCGCGCCACTTTGTGCGACTTCGCAATCGGTGCGCCGCCGAGCCAGACCGTTTTTTGGTCAAAGGCATCCTGCACCCGCGAGCGGCTGACATCCGTTAAGAGCGTGGCCAGCACCTTGTCGGCGCGCTGCCCGGCATATTGCCCCATGATGGTAAAGTTTTTCTTCATGGGATAGGAACCAAAGCCAAACGGAAACCGCGATACGCGCTCTCCTCTGCCGGAGGATTCGACGCCCGCCGGGCGGAGCGTTCATCGCCGGGGCCGCTGCCAAAACTGCCGCCGCGGTTGACCCGCATCGTGCCGGTCGTCGGTCCAGTGGGATCAGTGACGCTCCCGCCGGGATAATTTCGCCCATACCAGTCACGGCACCATTGCCAAATATTGCCATACATGTCGTACAAGCCCCAGGCGTTCGCCTCCTTTTGCGCCACCGCCCGCGGGCCTTGACCGTTTCGCACGGCCCGGCCGGTGTAGCCGTCCTTCACATTGGCGTTGTACCAGGAAATCTTGCCCAAAGCCTCCGCGGTATTCGGCCCGGCATAGGTCGCGTCCGCCGTTCCCGCGCGCGCCGCATATTCCCACTGCGCTTCCGTCGGCAACGAGTACTCGTAGCCCTTGGGCAATCGCCCGGCAGCGCCTTCTCGCTCGTTGAGTTTATGGCAAAAATCCATCGCATCGTTCCAACTGACAAAATACATCGGCAGGTCATCATCCTCATTGCCGAGATAGCTGGACGGGTCCGCATCCTTTGACCATTTCATGTAATCGCGCAGCTTCTGCTGCTGCCCATTAAGGTCGTAAAGCGTTTCGTCGTTGAGGCCCTGCACCAATTGCTCGCGCACCCCGCGGCCCGTCACGCTTTTCCATTGTCCAATGGTCACAAAAGTCTTTCCCATCCAGAAGCCCTTGGTCAGCGTCACTTGGGTCAGCGGCCCTTCATCTCCTCGCCGGCCCAATTCATTGGCCGGACTCCCCATCGTAAACGTCCCTGCCGGAATCCAGACCATTGCCGCCGTCACATTTCCCGGCAGTGACAAGACCAGGGAATTTCCCGTCTGCGGCTGCACGACCGGCTTACCAGCCTCAGGCAACGCACACGCTCCAGCCAAAGCCGAGCTGGTAATCAATATTATGCCAATGGGCATGCTAATTTTCATGGTTTGTCCGCCAACTATCCGCGTTTTGTAATGATTAGCGCATAAACCGCCTCGTGCAAACGGAATGTTGACCATTCACACGCAGTTGAGATTAATAGCACCCAAGGTTCAACCTATGTTTACCGCGCTGCGTATGGCCTTTTGCACCTGGAGTCCTTGGGAAAAGGCCCTGACCGACACCATTATCGGCACGGCTGGCTCCAAGACACAGACTATCTTGCGCAAACAGTTGGCGGCGATAAATAAAGTACAACGCATTCTGGGCTGGCGTGAAATTGACCTTTACGTAATCAAGGGTGGCCGGGTGGATCGAACCCGCTTGCCACGTCTCTTTGACGATCGGGAATTTGTCCTGGCCAAGGTGGTTACTCAACTCGATAACAAAAAAATCTTCACGACAGTGTCTTGCGTGGGTGGTTTTCTTTTTTCCTTTGATAGCGACCAGCCCATCCGCCCCATCGCCTTTCGTCCTGACCTGAAGATTGAGGTTTTAGAATTCGACCGACGCTTCGCCTGAAAAATTTCGGGCGAAAAATCCTCGTCAACTTACGGCACCACTGCCTCGAACTCACTTAACCACTGCGCCCGCTGTTTTTCATCCACCAACGCGACCTTAAACCCCGCCCGCGCCACATCCGCTAATTCCGCCCGGCTAAAATTCATCTCCCGAGCCAGCACTTCGTATTCATCCTGCAGCGTATTCCCAAAGCAAAGCGGATCATCGGTGCTCACCGTGCAAACAATGCCTGCTTTGCGCAGATGACGGATGGAATGCTCTTTCAGCGAAGGCGTCACCCGCAGCTTCACATTCGAAATCGGACAAAGGTCAAAGGCAATGCCGTGCTTGACCGCCAACACCACCACCGCCGGATCTTCGTCGGCTCGCTCGCCATGCTCCACGCGCTGCACGCCGAGTTCCTCGATCACTGTGCGCACAAACTCCGGTCCGCAAAATTCCCCCGCGTGGGCCTTAGTGTACTTCCCTGCCTTCCGCGCTGCGGGCCACAGTTCCCGCGTCCAATCCTCCAGCGGCACGCTCTCCACGCCATGTAAATCCAACCCCGCCAACCCCGGCCAGGTAATGCTGTCTTCAAGAATCGGCCGCATCTTCGGCGGGCACCCGTTATGGTGAATGCCCAAAAACACCCGCACCACCAACCCTTTCGGCACCGCGGTCAATATCGCGTCCAGCACTTCTTTCCCGTTCACGCCGCCAAATTCGATTACCCCAGACGCAAAGCTCGTCTCCACATACCGCACATTTTGTTCGAGGTGTTTTTGGAAAACCAGCTTGGCCGATTCGTGGTAGCGCTCCGGCGTCGTATGCCACACAAAGGCCATGTCCAGCAATTCGCGCTCAAAATGCTCAAACGAATCATACCGGAAATCCGGCGCCCACGACGCCGGCGGCTGGGCAAACCGCTTGGGATCCAGCTGGTGTAACAATTCCCACGGCAGCGCCCCCTCAATATGCAGGTGCGTCTCCGTTTTCGGCAAACGCCGGATGAAATCCGTATGCGGTGAACTGGGCGCGGGCGTCATTTTTTCCCAAGCAAGTAGGCCGGATTCAATTTCTGCAGCGCCTTGGGCAGGAACATCCCGTCCCGGCGGATGACCTCGCCGTCGAACCGGATCACCCCGCCGCCGTATTCCGGCCGCTGGATGCTTACCAAGTCCCAATGCACCTGCGAGCGGTTACCGTTGTCGGCCTCCTCGTAAGCCTGCCCGGGCGTGAAGTGGAACGACCCCGCAATCTTCTCATCAAACAAAATGTCCCGCATCGGCTCGAGAATGTGCGGGTTGAACCCAATGGCAAATTCGCCCACGTACCGCGCTCCGGCGTCGCTATCAAAAATCTTTTCCAGCCGCGCACTGTTCGTCGCCGAGCTGCATTCCACAATCTTGCCCGCCTTGAACACGAGCTTTACCCGCTCGAACGCCACCCCTTGGTAAACCGTCGGCGCATTATACGTGATTTCACCTTCGACGGAATTTTTCACCGGGGCAGAAAAGACTTCGCCGTCCGGGATGTTGCATTGGCCACCACACGTGATCGCACCAATGCCTTTGATCGAAAAATGCAAGTCCACACCCGGCGCTTCGATATGCACCCGGTCGGTTTTGTCCATCAGCGCCTTCAGCGCCGCCATGCCAGGGATCATCCGCGCATAATCCAGCGTGCAGACACGGAAGAAAAAGTCCGTAAATGCCTCGGTGCTCTGCCCGGCCTGCTGCGCCATCGCCTCCGTCGGCCAGCGTAGCACCACCCAACGCGTTTTGTTCACGCGCCAGTTCAATGCCGGGCGCAATTTGGCCATCGCCATCTTGATGCGGTCTGACGGCACATCCGCACTCTCAAAAATATTGTTCGCTCCGCGCACCGCGATATACGCTTGCACGCGCTTGATGCGATGCAGGTCCACCGCCGCCACCGTGTCGTACTGTTCCGGCGAAGCTTCCCGCAGCAACTCGCGGGAGACTCGCGCATTGTGCAATTGCACCAAGGGTATCGCCCCTTTGGCGCGGGCGGCACGCAACAGCGCGATGACAACATCCGCCGGGGCGTCAAACGCCTCGATAAGGACGCGGTCGCCTTTTTTCAATCGGGTGGAATGGCCGGTCAATACTTCGGCCAATTGGGCGTAGCGTGGATCCATGGGCAAAAAAACGTTTACCAACAGTTACCAACTAATCACCGCGGCGGATTTCCGAACCCGCAAAGCGGATGTGGACGCGGTAGACTTTTTTCCAGCGAGTCTTGATTTTGTACGTCTTCGGGTCGAGGCTGTCGGGAATTTCCAGACGGTGGATGTCGATGACCGCGTGGTAGCCCCGCTCGGAAAAAATATCGATGAAAATGCCCAGCGCCTCGGGATCCTCAAACACCGCATCTTCCGTGTTGATCGACGCCTGCCCCGAAATTGCATGCCGCAAAATAATCGGCATGAACTTGCTCCGCACCAATTCCGCCACCCGCCGGAAGAGATCCGGCCGTTTCTTCGCGTAATCATCCAGCCGCGTAATCAAATCCTGGCGCGCATGCTGGATGATTTCCGTCGCAACCGGAATATCCGAAATCAGGTCAAACGTCTCCTGCTCCAGCTCCAGCGAGCTCTGGTACTGCAACTCCTGCAGCACGCGGGCCTGCACTTCTTCCACACTGCCCGAGCCGTTGATGTAATGGTAGTGGAATACTTCACGCAACGCCCGCAGGGAATCGTAGGTGCGCTCTTTGAACACGCGGTAGCGGTTGCGCGCGGCCTCTTCGGTCAAATCCGTCGGGCGCACCTCGTAGGGGTGGCCTTCGCCGGATTCGCGCATCCGCTCGTTGTGCTCCACCGCCTGGCGCCCGCGGCGCAACTGGCGGCGCACGCTCTCCGCCTCATCAATAAAGAGCACCAGGATGTGAAAACGCGGCTTGCCAAATACCTCGCCCAACGCCGTATCGCGGAAATCGTTCCGCAACGACATCAGCTTTTGGTAAAACAGCTTCAAGCATTCCACCTGCACATCGGTACGGGGATAACCATCCACCACCGTGCCGTTTTCGTAAATCGGATTGAGCAGCGCCTTAAGCAGCAACGCCGTCACTTCGCGGTCGCCCACCAGCAAACCGGCATTGATGCGTTTGCGCGCCTCCGGACTTTGCAACAAATCGCTGACGACCACCGGTTGCTGCGGGTAGCCGCGGTGCTTCAAAATAAATCGCGTATGCGTTCCCTTGCCCGCGCCGGGTGCGCCATTGAGCCAGAATATCTCCTTCGGGAAGCGCATCTGCTCGCGGCCGACTTCCTCTTCCAGCTCCGCCCAGACGGTTTGGAAAATGAGCGCGGCATCCTTGATTTCCAAATCCTGTACTGGCGTGGGCTTGGTTCCGTTCGCAACTTTGGCCGGTGTAACTGGCGGAATAGCCGCCACCACTGCTTTGGCGGCGGTTGCTTTGGCCGCAGCCTGCGCTTTGGCCGGCGGAAATCCGCCTTTGGTGGAGGAGCGGGGCATGTAACAGTCCGGTGAAGGACATGGGTCTAGCAAACCCCGCGCCAATAGCGAGGGTAAAACCGCCCGTACCCCCTCTGCGCCCCATCCCCTTTTTCCACTTGCCCACCCCGGGGGTCTTCCGGCAAGATTGTCCTCCCCTGTCTTGCCAGCTCGCCACCTTGGTTAGCTGTTCCCCGTCGGCTTACCCCGCCGGGCGCAAAACATCCTCCTCAACCAACAAACCAACCATCAACCCATTCCGGCAGGCCTATCCGGCCGCAGCTTGAGTGTGCTTGTTAGAAATACTGATATGAGCTCCGTCATGGAACAACTGCTCGCCGAGAGCAGCTTCGCCACCCTTAAACCCGCCACCATTGTCAAAGGCACCGTTACCGAAATCCGGCAAAACGAAGTCATCGTTGACATTGGCGGCAAAGCCGAAGGCTCCATCCCCCACGCGGAATTTTCCGACGTTGGCGCCTTGCAAGTCGGTTCCCAAATCGACGTTTTCATCGAAAAACTCGAAGACAAGGACGGCAACCCCGTCCTCTCCCACGATAAAGCCGAGCAGAAGAAGAATTGGGAAAATATTCTCACCAAGTGCTCCGAAGGCACGATTCTTTCCGGTCGCGTCAAAGGCAAAGTTAAAGGCGGCTTGATCGTCGGCATCGGCGTTGATGCCTTCCTGCCCGCGTCGCAGATCGACGTGCAGCCCCCGAAAAACCTGGACCAGTATCTGGGCCAGACCTACGACTTTAAGATTCTCAAGATCAACCTCGAGCGCAAGAACATCGTCGTCTCGCGCCGTGAGCTGATTGAGGAACAGCGCCAGTCCAAACGCCGCGCCCTCCTCAACGACGTCAAGCCCGGCACCCTCCGCCGCGGCACTGTCAAGAACATCACCGATTACGGCGCCTTCGTGGACCTCGACGGTCTCGACGGCCTCCTCCACATCACCGACATGAGCTGGGGCCGCATCTCCCACCCGAGCGAAATGCTCAAGGTGGGCGAGGAAATCAGCGTCATGATTATTGAAGTGGACCGCGACCGCGAGCGTGTCTCCCTCGGTCTCAAGCAGACGACCGCGAACCCCTGGGACGGCATCGAAGCCAAGTTCCCCCCCGGCACCAAGGTGCACGGCAAAGTCGTCAACCTCGTGCCTTACGGCGCATTTGTCGAAATCCAGGAAGGTGTCGAAGGCCTCGTGCACGTCACCGAGCTTTCGTGGACCAAGCGCATTTCCAAGCCGAGCGAAGTGCTCAAAGTCGGCCAGGAACTCGACGCCGTCGTCCTCGCCGTCAACAAGGAGGAGCAGAAGATTTCCCTCGGTGTCCGCCAGCTCGAGGTCAACCCGTGGACCATGGTGCGCCACAACTACCCGGTCGGCGCCCGCGTGCGCGGCAAGGTTCGCAATCTCACCAATTATGGTGCGTTCGTGGAGTTGGAAGAAGGCATCGACGGCATGGTGCACGTTTCCGACATGAGCTGGACCCGCAAGGTCAACCACCCCTCCGAAGTCCTCAAGAAGGGCGACGAAGTGGACGCCATCGTGCTCGATGTCGATACCGACCAGCAGCGTATCTCGCTCGGCATGAAGCAACTCACGCAAGATCCTTGGGAGGAAATCGAGCGCTTCTTCCGCGTCGGCGATGTGGTCAAGGGCAAGGTTTCCAAGATCACCAACTACGGTGCGTTTGTGGAACTCCAGAACGACATCGATGGCCTAGTGCACATCTCCCAGATCAACGAAGAGCGCGTGGAGAAGATCAAGGACGTGCTCAAGATCGGCCAGGAAGTCACCGCCCGCGTCATCAAGGTGGACCACAACGAGCGCCGCATCGGGCTCTCGATCAAGGCCGCCATGTACGACGCCTCGCAGCTCGCCGCCGAAGTGGCCGCGTTCGACCGCCTCAAGGGCGACCAGGAACTCACGAGCCTCGGCGACATTCTCGACGAAGCCACGAAGTAAGCCTTCGACGTTTCGTTTGCAAAAAGGGACGACCGCAAGGTCGTCCCTTTTTTGTTTTCTAAATTCTTACTTCCCGGTTGTGGGAACAACTCCCAGCAACTTCTTCGCCCACTCCACCATCGGCTGGTTCGCCTCTTTTTCCTGTTCGGCCTGGCGGCGTAACGCCTCCAGCGGTTTTCCGGGGTAGAACACCAGGCTCCCCGTCTTGTCGAGCTGGCACTGCGCCAGCGTTTCCGCCAAATCGAGTATCCAGGGTGGGCCAATATTTTCGCTGACCGGCCAACTGCGGACCACCCAATCAGTCCCCAGCACGAAAACGCGCTGGCCGTTTGAACTGAATTTAACCTCGCGGCCGGTCATGGGTACGGAGAGGGCCAAACCAGTGGCGGCATCCCACACGCGGGCACTGGCACCGGTGGTAAAAATCCGGTGCCCATCAGCACTAAATACCGCCGTCGTACTGCCATCACATAACATTTGCGCGGAGATTGCCTGACCCGTGGCGGCGTCCCACACACGGGCGGCGCGTTCGGTCGCGCCCAGGCGTGCCTGGGTAATCGTCAAAATCTGGCTGCCATCTGGGCTGAAGCTGGCCGTTAGTGCCTGGTCATCCTGGTTGATCGCCTCGCCGACCGCCTGGTCCGCCGCAATATCCCAGACTTGTGCTTCCGTTGCGGTGGTTGTCAGGATTTGTTTGCCGTCGGGACTGAACTGGGCGGAATCAAACGGTCCGGCGTCTTTCGCCAATTCCGCGACGACATTTCCACTCGCCACATCCCAAATCTCGACGGATGCACCAGCGGTGACAATCCTGGCCCCATCCGGACTGAAAGCCGCGGAATTAAAATCCTGCTCCTGGTGCGGCGCTGGCGTCACGGCTGCTCCCGTCGCCGCGTCGAGCAGATGAAGCGTGGTGCGATCGCTCCCCATGAACAAAATCCGTTTGCCGTCCGCACTGAAAGAAATGCGGGAGGATAATCCTCCACGACCTGTTCCGGGGCGATTGACGCCGCCTTGTCCACGATTCTCATCCGCCACGGGTGGGCCCACAGGCTTGCCCGTGGCCGGATCCCAAATTTGCAACGCATTCCCGCTCGAGGTTACCACGCGTTTGCCATCGGGCGTAAATAACCCTGTGCGCGCTTGCTCGATCTTCATCGTCTCGCCCACAGGTTGCCCCGTTGCCAGGTTCCAGACTTGGGCGGTGTTTCCCTCGACGGCGTTGCTGACCGTTAATAAAAACTTTTCGTCGGAACTTTCGGTAATGCTGGAAACCGCCGTTGCCGTGGGAAATGTCTTCTGCACGGCCGCATCCTGCGCCAAACTCCAGGTTTCCGTCACTTCCCGCCGCCCGCGGGCGCCAAAGCCATTGCTTTGGGATTTGGTGGTGATGGTTTTGCCGTCCGCACTTATTTCCGCGGCCACTACATTATCTTCCATCCGCAGCGGCATGGAAACCCGCTGGCCGGTTTTCACGTCCCAAAGGCTCACGCTACGATCCTGGGCAAAAGCAAAGAGCCAACGGCTATCCGGGCTGAATGCCGCCCGCTGCACATTGGGCAGGGCGATTGGCTTTTGGTTATCCACGGGCTTGGTGGTGTCCACCAACTCAGCGGTGTTGCCGGATATTTTCAAATTCCAACTCCCGTCGGGTGACGACACAGAAACCGATTGGGCCGGCCCACGCCCCACTGGGCCACGGGCGCCAGCGGGCGGCGGATTGCCCCCGGGAAACGCCCCCCGGTTCAATCCATTCTGGCCTCGACGGCCAAATGCAAAATTATTGGTGGCGGTTGTTTCGGACATCGCAAGCGGGACCGCCCAATTGCGCATCGTTAAAATCGAGTTGAGCAACGCCGCCGCTGGCGGGTTATCCGGCGAGGCCCGTAATGCACGAACCAGATGCGCCACCGCCTCGGACATGCGATCTTCCTGGGTCAAATCAAGCGCCACCAGGTAATCGGTGCGGCCGAGCGCCAAGGCCGTCTCTTTTTCGGCTTTTTGCGCCAGGGCCATTTGCTCGTCGGCCCGGTCCCGCTGCACGCTGGCTTCGTATGCGGACCAAATGGCCGCACCCAAACCCAAGACCAAGGCCGCGGTAATGGCCGTCACGGATACAAACATCACCCGATGGCGCCGCGCCATTTTCTGCAAAAGATACATCGCGCTCGGCGGCCGGGCGGACACGGGCTCATTGGCCAAATAATGCTGCAAATCCTGCGCGAGGGCGCTGGCGGTTTCATAACGACGCGAACGGTCTTTCTCCAGGCACCGCATCACAATCCAATCCAAGTCTCCCCGCAATGTCGCCACCAGTCGGGCCGGATCCGTATGGCGCTGCCCCGCCGTCGTGGTCAGGTCTTCGCTTGTCACGGTGCCCAGGCGCGTCGATGGCCGCGGCGGTTCATCTTCGCGAATGGCGCGGCGCACTTCGTCCACCCCCGCATCGTGTAATTTATCCTGGTCCAATGGCGTGCGTCCCGTCAGCAACTGGTATAAAAGCACGCCGAGACTGTAGATGTCGCTGCGGGTGTCCACATCCTCATTGCTCAACGCCGCCTGCTCGGGGCTCATGTACGCCGGGGTGCCAACAAATTGCTCCGCCGCGGTATAGTAAGGCTTTTCGGTCAGGCGCCCACCCGTTGCTTTTGCGATGCCAAAGTCAATGACCTTGGGCGTCGGCACCCCATCATTCATCGAGACGAGAATGTTCGATGGCTTGATGTCGCGGTGGATGATGCCTTTCTGATGCGCGTGCTGCACCGCATTGCATACGAGGATAAAAAGCTGCAACCGCTCGGCGACGGACAGTTTCTGTTCGTCGCAAAATTGCGTAATGGGCACGCCGCGCACCAATTCCATGACGAAATAAGGCCGCCCCGTCTCCGTTGCTCCGGCATCGTACACGCGCGCAATATTCGGGTGGTCCATCATCGCCAGCGCCTGGCGCTCCGCTTCGAAACGGGCGATGACTTCTTCCGTATCCATGCCGAGTTTGATAATCTTCAACGCCACACGCCGGCGCACCGGCTGTTCCTGCTCGGCGAGGAAGACCTTGCCGCCGCCGCCCTCGCCAATCTCCTGCAAAAGTTTATACGGCCCCACACTCTGGCCCACCACCGCCGGGCGCGGCATGTCCGTCGGCCACTCATTGTACTCCGGCAGGCTCGGCGAATCTTCCATGCCTGTGCGTTGCCGGCGCGCCGCAATCAAACCGTCCACCCGGCGGCGCAATTCTGTGTTTCCCCCACAAGCTTTTTCCAAATACGCGGATTGCTCCCCGGAAGGCAATTGGAGTGCCTGCTCGAGGATGATCTCTTCGCGTCCGGTAAAGTCTTGCATGAGGAGCTTGGCGCTAAAGCACCAAGTTGTTTTCTAGGTTGGATTTCCCTCCGGCGCGAGACGTTTTCCAATCGTTCTTCATTCAACTGTTGGGCGGAGAAGCGAGTTTCAGTTCTTGGGGAGCTTCCGGCTCATTGCGAAAGCGGATTTTCAAATAAAGCGGCGTGCCCTCCGGCAGATTGTATTCCTTGAGCATCCAGTCTTTCACAAATTTTTCCGTGGCTTCGCGCGCGGCGGGATAATAAAGCGGCAATTGTGCCGCAGCCCGGCGGTTCAAATTCAGCGTGAGGTTCTTGAGCAAGTCATCCGCCAGTTGGCTGCCGTTCCAGTTGGCCCAACCGTTGGCATTCTGCGTTTCCAATTGGCTGAGATCCACGGATGGCTCGAGCGCCTTCAACGCCGGCGCCGTCACTTCGCCCACCACTCCCGCCGGCGTGACTTGCACGTTAAGCTCCCACCCTTCATTTAACGCCACATAGTAATGATAAGTAGCGCGGACCCTCAAAAGAGCCCGAAATGCTTCCAAAAGACGCTAAAAAGGCCGGTTTTTTGCAAAATTTGGGGTGGCCAATGGCGGTTATGGTGGCGGCAGTGTGTCTTTTTATGGCATTTGCCCTGCGGGAATGCAGTCCAGCCGCCCAAATGCGGCAATTAACGGGTATGGGCAGCGGAAT
>Ga0206967_1203_pt1 | contig 11249 bp, 5 predicted proteins | sample Alteio_BWOrgHeat_24_FD_153259 | JGI IMG/M metagenome (GOLD analysis project Ga0206967, IMG submission 153259) | Enriched cells from forest soil in Barre Woods Harvard Forest LTER site, Petersham, Massachusetts, United States -... | ecosystem: Environmental > Terrestrial > Soil > Temperate forest > O...
AATATCGGCTGTATTCCTTCCAAAGCGCTGCTGCATGCCGCGAAGGTAATCGAGGATGCAGAGGCGATGTCCGAGCACGGCATCTCCTTTGGAGCCCCCGCCCTCGATCTGCAGAAGCTGCGCGACTGGAAGGGGTCGGTCGTCAAGAAGCTGACTGGTGGCCTGCGCCTGCTGGCGAAGCAACGCAAGGTCGACGTGGTGCAGGGCACGGGCCGGTTCGTGAGTCCGAACGTGCTCGAGGTGATGAGCAATAGCGGCTCCGAGCGCATCCGTTTCGATCAGTGCATCATCGCAGCGGGCTCGGAGGCGATCCGACTGCCGGGACTACCGGCTGACAAGCGGATCATCGACTCCGCCGATGCGTTGGAGTTGCCCGAGTTCTCCGGTGGTCTGCTGGTCATCGGTGGCGGCATCATCGGACTCGAGATGGCCTGTGTTTACGACGCGCTTGGCAGCAAGGTGAGCGTCGTGGAGCTTACTCCGCAGCTCATGCCGGGCTGCGATCCGGACCTCGTTCGGCCGCTCGAGCGCAGAATCCGCGGGCGTTACGAGCAGATTCTGCTGGGCACCAAGGTCGTCAAGGTTGAATCCCTCTCCGAAGGGCTGCGTGTCACGTTCGAGGGCGAGAAAGCCCCGACGCCGCAAGTATTCGAGCGCGTGCTCGTCGCCGTCGGCCGTGTGCCGAACGGCAAAACCATTGGCGCGGACGCGGCAGGCGTCAAAGTATCCGACCGTGGCTTCATCCCGGTGGACAAGCAAATGCGGACCAACGTGCCGCATATCTTTGCGGTCGGTGATATCGCTTCGATGCCCATGTTGGCGCATAAAGCTATGCACGAAGCGAAGGTTGCCGCGGAAGTGGCCGCCGGCGAGAAGAGAGCCTTTGACGCGCGTGTGATTCCATCGGTTGCTTACACGGATCCCGAGATCGCCTGGGTCGGTCTCACGGAGACCGATGCTAAAGCCAAGGGCATTGCCTTCAAGAAGGGCAGTTTCCCGTGGGTGGCGAGCGGTCGCTCGCTCTCGATCGGCCGGGACGAGGGTTTCACGAAGATCCTGTTCGATCCTGAGACGCATCGCGTGCTGGGCGGCGGCATCGTCGGCACGAATGCCGGCGAGCTGATCAGCGAAATCGCGCTCGCGGTCGAGACCGGATGTGATGCGGCGGACGTCGGGCTCACGATCCACCCGCATCCGACCTTGTCGGAGACGGTCGCAGCGGCGGCGGACGCGTTTGAAGGCACGCTGACCGACCTCTACGTCCCGAAGAAGTAAGCCTAGGTACAAACCCGGGCGAATACTCTAACCTTATACAGCCACCTTCACGGGCGCTGCCGGCAGTGACTGGAGTGAAGCGCGTTGGTCACGCGGGACAAGCATATTGAGTAGCCGTAGATGAGCGGGAAGGCATATCGAACGCAAGTCATAGTGATCGATGATTGTTTGACGCGCGTTTTGCCGCAGTGATGCGAAGGAGCGGCGATCCTCCAGGGCCTCGATGACGCGCTCAGCAATCTCCCCCGGTGAGAAAAAGTCGACTAACACGCCATTGCCGCCGTGGTGGAGAACCTCTTGCACCGGTTGCGTGCGTGAGCCGACGATGAGGCAGCCGGCCGACATCGCTTCGAGCATGGACCACGACAGTACGAACGGGTACGTCAGGTACACGTGCACTCGGGAGACTTGCAGCACCTTGATAAAGGCGTTGTAAGGGATTTTGCCGAGAAAGTGCACTCGCGTGAGGTCTAAGGAGTCTCCGAGTTCCGCGAGCATCTTTTTGCAGTATGTCTCTCCCGGGGGCAAGCGGGCTCCATAGCTGACATCATCGCCACCGACGATGAGAACCCGCGCAGTGGGGCGAGCGGCCAAGATCTTCGGCAAGCTCCGCATGAAGCTCGGAAATCCCCGGTAAGGCTCGAGATTGCGCGCCACGTAGGTCACGATCTCATCACCCGCGTTGATCTCTAATTTAGCATCCGCAAGGATCAGACGAGCCGCTGAGTCGGGGCGGGCAATGGTGCTATCTATGCCCTCGTGGATGACGTTCAGAGTCGAATGATAGCGACGCGGATAGACCGATTTTTGCCATTCGGTGGGGCACTGGCCCAGATCTGCGGTATCGAGCGCCAGCAGATTGCCGAGATTTTTGGTTCGTAGCCGTGGCGCCGTGTCGGGGGTGACGGGCTCGGCCGGGTCGAAGCCGACATCCGCACCGGTCATTCTGTAGAAGAATTCGAAGTAACCGATCAATTGGGCTTCGGGGAAGATGTCCTTCAGATACCAGATCTCGCCCCAGCCATTGTGACCGAGCACGACATCGGGAATGAAGCCGGCCTTGCGTAGATCGAGCGCGACACGCGCCACCTCTTGCGCATTGAGGACCGCGGCCTCGGACTCGCGTAGGTAATGATGGACCTGCGGCGTTATGGTGCGCCGCGGCTTGTAGACAATTTTTCGCACTCCCGGCAGCTCGTGATCCTTGCGCTGAGTGATGAAGACAGCTTGATGGCCAGGCTGGGTGCCGAAGTGTCGCGCCAGATGCAGATACTGTCCGGGAAAATTCTGATGTACGAAGAGAACTTTCATCGCGTCCCTCAGTGATGAAATACGCCCGGGCCGTTCTCAGCCGCCTCGGTGCGCGCGGACGCTTTTATAACAGTCCTCGCCGAAGCTAGCTACTTTCTTGTCGCGGGTAACGGTAGCGTTAATCTTGATCGGTATCGGTCGATTTCTGACAAACTTGTTCGAAATTTGATCAAATTGTGGCGGAGGGATACATCGTTGTCATGGATCTGTCACTTCCGGGAGTTGATACACCCAACAACAATCGAAAAAAATGTTGGTTACATATTGAGCTGCGCGCTCGGCTGCAGTATGGTCGCTGCGCGAATGGCGGCAAGCGTTCATAGGGTGGGGACCTCGATCTTAGGATAAGAATTAGGGATGGCTGAAATGACGGGGATATTGATCGCTGCCGTCGTGGGTCTGTTCGGATCCACATGCGGTGCACAATGGTGATGGCCGACGTTGTGTCGCACTGGTGGAGTCGAATTCACCGTAAGCGCCGTGTCGTCACCTCTCGCGAGATCCCCCTTGAAGATATCGTATGGGCGCTCGGTAGTATCTGCGCCCTCCATCGCCGTGCTTTCGATTCGGAGCTGCTGCTTCGCGAATTGCCGGCAGCGCCGCTGACCACGGATGCCTTGATCACTGCCGCTCGGTCGTTGAAGTTCCGTATCCAGAGCCGGGGGATCTCTCGAGGCGCTTTAGCCCAATTGACAATGCCGTGTCTCGGCGTGCTGCGTGATGACTCCTCGTCCGCTGCAGAGCAACACGAGATAGAGTCGGGGCTGTTGGATCGGGAAGGCCGACCCACTCCGCCACGTGCCCGCTTAGCATTGATCGTCAAGGTCGACCCGACACAGGTGCTGTTATTCCGCGCGGGTACCAACCAGGTCTCTACGCTCTCGCATGAGGAATTCGATCGGGAGTTTGCGGAAATGGTGTTTCAGCTGACGACGGCGGCTGAGGCGGTGAACGATCCGGATGGCGCCTGGCGGCCGCGCGTGTTCGGCTTCCGTTGGTTCATTCCCGAGCTCCTCAAGCATCGACGTGTATGGCGCGATGTTCTGATCGCCTCCTTATTTATCCAGTTACTGGCGCTCGGCACACCTGTGTTCACCCAGGTTGTGATCGACAAGGTCGTCGTTCACCGAACCCAGAGCACCCTGCTGGCGATAGCTGTGGGAATGGGGCTGTTCGCGGTCTTCTCGGCGCTGCTGTCCTGGGTGCGCCAGTATCTCGTGCTGCACACCGGCAACCGCGTGGACGCGGTACTGGGTGCTGCGGTCTTCGAGCACCTCCTCAAATTACCACCCCGATATTTCGAGACCCGGCCGACGGGAGTCATCACGGCTCGCCTGCGCGGCGTGGAGAATATCCGAGAGTTCATTGCCAGCGCTGCGGTGACCCTCGTTCTGGACCTGCCGTTTCTGGCCATCTTCATCGCCATTATGCTGGCCTACAACATCGCCCTGACCGTGCTCGCTCTCGGCATCATCGCCTTGATCGTGGGCCTCAGTATCGTTGTAGCTCCCATTTTCCGCTCGCGCCTGAACGAGCAGTTCCTGCTTGGCGCCCGTAATCAAGCGTTTGCGACCGAGTACATCGCGGGCCTCGAGACCGTCAAGAGCCTTCAGATGGAGCCTCAGGTCAAAGCCCGTTACAACGATTATCTTGCCGAATACCTACGCTCCGGATTTGCCGTGCGACAGATCGCCAATACGTACAACGTGCTGGCCAACGGTCTGGAGCAGACACTGGGTCTGCTGATCCTGGTTGTCGGGGCTACCTTCGTGATGAAGGGCGGTGCGTTCACGATCGGCATGCTCGTTGCGTTCCAGATGTTTGCCAGCCGCGTTTCACAGCCGCTGCTGCGCTTGGTGGGACTGTGGCAGCAGTTTCAACAGGCTAGCCTCTCCGTTGTCCGCCTGGGCGACATCATGAACGCGGCGCCGGAGCCATACTCGCTGATTCCCGGGCGGGTCCGCGGTGGACGAGGACTCATTGAAATAGAGCAGTTGAGCTTTCGGTATGCGGATCACCTGCCGATGCTGCTCAAAGGGCTGACACTGCGTATCGAGCCCGGACGGGTCGTAGCCTTCATGGGGCCATCGGGGTGTGGCAAGAGCACGCTCGCGAAGTTGCTGCAGGGTATGTACCGTCCGAGCGACGGCCGCATCAAGCTCGATGGCAACGACATCACCTATCTTGCCGCCAACGAGCTGCGGTTGAATTTCGGCGTTGTGCCGCAGGAGACCATCCTGTTCTCGGGCACCGTCTATGAGAATCTGATTGCCGCCCATCCGCATGCCACCTTCGACCAGATTGTGAAGGCCTGCAAAGCGGCCGAGATCCACGAGGTGATCGAGCGTCTCCCCAAAGGATACCAGACCGAAATCGGCGAGCGCGGCGTCGGTTTGTCCGGCGGACAGAAGCAGCGCCTCGCCATCGCCCGTGCACTGATCAAGCAGCCGAAGATCCTCATCTTCGACGAGGCCACGAGCAGCCTCGACGTTGCGACCGCCGAGCATTTCTGCGCGACGATCAACCAGTTGAAGGGCAGGGTGACGATGTTCTTCATTACCCATGCATTGCCGAAAAATCTGCAGGTGGACGAAATCGTGCAAATCGGCACGCCGCGGCCTGCGGCTCCCGATGAGCAAGCTCCCCAGGCATTAGGTGTAGTAGGACAACCCTCATGAGCCGAATTCTGCTCACCTGGGAGCTGGGGCTGAACCTCGGTCATCTGACAAGGTTGTTGCCGGTGGCTCAGCAACTGAAGGCGCAGGGGCATGCCGTGCTGGTTGCAACCCGGGATATTCAAGCAGCGGCCACGGTACTTGCACCCGCTGGTATTGCGTTTGTGCAGGCGCCTCATTTACCGAAAGGCATTGCGCTCCCACACCGGCCAACGGGTTATGCGGACATCCTGCTCTCGCAGGGTTGGAGCGACCGTTCGATCCTGCGCGGGCTGACACACGCCTGGCTCAATCTGTTCCGGATGTTTAGTCCGGACCAGCTGATTCTCGACTACTCACCGACGGTGAGCCTGGCCGCACGCATTGCCGCAATACCGACGGTGCTGGTGGGTAACGGATTCGAGCTGCCGCCGGCAACCGATCCTCTACCGCCATTCCTTGGTTTTTCCTGGGCGACGCCCGCCAAAGCGGCTGAATCAGAGGGCATCGCGGTCGCTAACGCGAACACCACATTGCGAGCCTTTGGCGCTACACCGCTCACGGCATTGCGCGACTTGGTTCTGGGTCAGACCAGGCTCCTTGCCACCTTCCCAGAGCTCGATCACTACGGCGAGCGCGCTGACGTGCAGTACATCGGTCCGTTGCTGGGGAATCTTCGTGCGCCACGAGTTGAGTGGCCGCCGGGCGAGGGACCTAAGATTTTCGCGTGCCTGCGCCCTGACACGAGTCAGGTTCGGCTGATTCTGTCCGCTCTGAGTGAAATGAAAGCTCGGGTGATTTGCGTGGCAAACGGATTTACGCCGGCGCAGCTCGAGGATTTCAAGAGGGACTCGATTCGATACACACTAGGCCCTGTCGATCTGCGACCGCTTAGTGATGCGGATTTGTGTCTGACCTATGGAGCGGAGGGAACGATGATGAAGTTTTTGCTGGCAAGTGTGCCGCAACTCGTGTCGCCATGGCACGTTGAGAGCTTCATGGCGGTCAGGCGCCTTGAGAAGTGGGGGTTCGGTCGCGCGCTCCCCAATGCGCCGACGACGGCATCTGTGTCGGAATGCATAGCAAGCCTCACTCTGGGCGACGCCATACGTCAGCGTGTAGCGTCTTTTGCCGGCCGCGTCGCTCGGTGGACGATTGACGAAGCCATCGCACGTGCCGTGCACACCGTTACCGCTGACCGACATTCAATCGATTATCGTATGGTGGAGGGAGTTCATGCCTGACACGCTGTTCGCATCCAAGCGCGGATTCCTAGCGGTAATTGTCTTGTCGATTACCGCTGTGATCGGGCCACCGAACGCAAAGGCCGACGGTGGGACTGAGTGCATCCAGCGATCTGTCGCTTTTGACGGACTCACACCGCTGAGCTACGCCAATGTATCTGCGGCAACGGGATCTAAGGTTTACTTGCACGCGCAGTTTCCTGCGCAGTGTGCACCCAACGAGGAGTGCAAAGGTTCCGCTTATCTGCTCTCAGGCGATGCTGTAGCGATTGGCAAGACCTGCGGCGCGTGGTCTTACGTACAGTACATCGGAAAAAAGCGCGTCACGACAGGCTGGGTATCGGCAGACCGATTGAAGCCTGCAAACGACTCATCCGTCCCATCTAACCGAGAAGCATCCGGCAATGGCAAGCGATATCAATTTGAACTAACGAGCGGGAGCGGCGTACCGGTATGTGAGGCGTATCTGCAGCGGTTGAATCAGACGCAGTTCAGCAGTCCACCGTATTGCGGCCGACCGGAGTCATCCTTGGTACCCGGTTTTGTCGTACTCAAGAGGCATCGATTGGACAGAGCTGAATTCGTTGCGATTTTCGCTGATGCGGTTAATCTCATCGGTAATCACCCGCCACAATTCGGCTACGTTCCACGTAGGAATTCGAACGGATCGGAGACACTCGTTCCGCCTCCCCTGGGTCTGCCCGACGGATTCGTGCCGTCGGCATGGTCATATGATCCGCCCATCAACATTGAAAACGACGGTCGGCCGAAAAACGTCGTCATCTGGACTGACGAGAATCACCAGATTCCCACTTGTGGTGTACCCGATGGTGGCAGTGGGCTCGCTGAAAGGACCGGTAGGTGGGGAATAATTCTTTCACCGGACGGTCGTCAGGTCGATCGCGTTGAATCCGAGGTAGTGTTTGGCCGTGCCCGTCTGCCGCCGCCCGGGGTGCCCGGCTACTGGCCGATCGGGGATGAAGTCTCGATATTCAGCTATCAGGGCCTGACCTACTTCGACACCTTCCTCGATCCGCAGTTAGGTGACTTCGAAGGTCATCGAGTTCGGGATTCTAGTCTATCAGACATCCTCGGCGTATTTCTGCGACGACAAGGTCGCACACAGCAGGTTTGTAAATATCATTTCGTCGAGCAGGGAGATCAACAGTGAGTGCCTCTTCGTACGGATCAGGATTGAGTGGAACGGCGGCGCTCGCCGATATGCTGGGTCTTCTTGAAGTCACAGAGGGTTACGGAAAGCCTCCAAACGGACCCGGTGCAGTATATGACGACGGGTCGGGAAACCCTACCATCGGGTACGGATTCGATCTGACGGACACCAACTCGCTCGGTGCCGTATTGGATGGACTTCTGCCGGCTGGAGTAACTTACATCCAAGGGCAAACGAACCAGAACGTGTTCGTGGCGGGTGCCGCCGCCGCCGCTTCCGGGAAAGCTGTTGAGTCTGCGACTGCCGTCGTACAATATTTTTCGTGGTTTATCTTGTGGCCAGCGCGACTCGTGATAGCAAACCGTGCGTGCTTCCTGTTGGCCTGTTGTGGACTGTTTTTTGGCGAGTCATACGCCGCGAAAGTAACTGTTCCCCGAGACGCGTCCTGTGGTATCGGTCGAGCTGAAATGCATTCGGCCCAGCAGATTGGTGCGATGTTCGCGCGTGCTTCCGATCTAGGACAACTGCTACGCAATCTGAAGCTGGCGGCGGACGACAGTTTATTCCTCGAGACCCATTTCTACACCGAGGAAAACCTCTTGAAGTTCTTCGGTGCCTCAAAGGTTCTGACAACCACACCCAATACCTCGGATCCGAATACCTTCGTACAAAGAGAGTTCAAGGTCTTCGGCAGTGCAGGGGAGGGCTCGGCCGTAACGGTAAATATCCTAAAGAGTTGCCAGCTGATCACTCACTATCGGGGCCCTGCCGGGGAGGTACCGACACATGTCAGAACCATCAGTAGTATGACCATCAATTTGCCCTCGGCATCCCCAGTTACTGTGAGCGCGGTGCGTTCAGTGTTCGGAAGAGAGACTCGTATGGAGCTCGACACCGGCGAGACATTGGACGGCATGCCTGTCGCTGTGACCAGCAAAGGCAGTCTGCACTATCTGGGTGGCGCAGTGGCCGGTGCAGATGGGGAAGTCAAGGAAAATAGCATGATCTTCGTCGTCAAACTGCCCGGTGCCAGTTCGAGTCCCACTGTCAGGCAGATCGTAGATCGAGACCTCGTGGAGAGTGTCCGTATAAAGGAAGTGGAGCGCTAACATGACCAATCCTCCATTCGTCCGTGTCCGCCAAAATGTCGTCAACGCTTTGCTGGCGGAAGAGAACTACTCCTCGCTTTTCAAATCGTTAATGCAGACCTTTGCGGGCACGGAGGGCGCCAAAATTACCATGGCGACATCGGACAATCCCGGCACGCACTACGATCCGACAAGCAACACCATCTATATTGATCCAAACGAGTTGCCCGGATCCGGCAGCCCGGTCGCGGCGGCTAACTACGCTGAGCTCGCAGTCGCATTGGCCCACGAATTGGGGCATGCCGTGGGCGGGGGTTCCGCACCGGTGGTTACGGCAGACACTTTGATGGATGCCATAGCAACAGGTGAGCAGAACGAAGCCATTGCGTCTGCATTCCAGTATGCGGTAGCCGTTCAACTCGGCGACACCGGGGGATTCAATAAAACAGTACTTTCGACTCTCACGAGCGACGCTGCAGCATATACCCAGAGCCTGGGATTGAAATCGACGGCGGCCTGGATGGATGCCATCGTCTCGGCCGATGCATTGACCATCACGGGATTCTATGGAAATGCCGTCCACGACGTTGGCCCGGAAATTGACGAGCTGCACGGCTCGGGTAGCCCGGCCGGGGTGACTTATCTGCAGCAATGGTCCGAGGGTTGGATCCTTCAGAATGTCATCGACCTAGCAGGCAATCAGGTCGACCTTTCGAAGCTCCCCGCCGGGTGCATCACCTTCAACGGCAGTGAATTGACGGGGTTGACCTATGTGGGGACCAATGTTCCGACGCAGGTAGGCAGTGGGTCCCGGTTCAACATTACCGTACCAGGGACGATTTTCAACTTCACGTTCACACAGACTTTTAGCGGCCCAGGAAGCGCACAGTACACTTATGGTGTCTACACTGAGACCGCTCCTGCGACTGGCGCCACCCCCATTACCTCCACCATCGTCGGCGCATATGGAAATGACACACTCTACGGTCCAGTGGGAGTGGACAACTTCATCATCGATACGGATGGCAATAGTAGTCTGTCGCCCACCTACACGGTAGTCAGCAATCCGGCCGGTGCGGGCTCTATTCGCATCGATGACAATGTGCTGGGGCGCTCACCGATTACCGTAACTAGTCCGGATCACTGGACCGATGGAACATATAACTATCAGTTCATCCCGTGGGCGGATATACCCTCCGGAGACCTTCCGGTTGGCGGCACTCTACAATACAACGACCTAGATCTAAGTCCTTGGGTCGGTGAGCTCAAGGTTACGTCCGGCGGGACTACGATCAATCTGATTGGATTCAATTTGCAGCAGGCGGAGAATCCGAGTCTGTCGGGTGGGTTTCTGGGAATTGAATTGCCACCAACATTAAGTCTTAACGCGTCTGCCAATGCAGGGACGGATCCACCAACACCCACTTTTGTCGCTGGTTCCAGCCAATCCTATACTCTGTCAGTGGCTGCACCAAGCAGCCAGCCGCAGACGATAACCGTCACTCTCGGCGGCGCAATTCCGTCTGATTTCGAGGCTCTGGTTGGCACCAATGTTGAGCAGCTCGGTGCAAATGGAACCTTTAATGTGACGCTCGCTGCTGGCGACACAAACGTCGCCTTCACCTTGCTCGACACGACGCCCGACAACGGATCGAGCGACATAGCGGGTGGCGCCACGCTGACCTTATCCGCGTCATTGCCCAATCCCTACGCGAACGGTAGCACCGTACAAGCCACGCCGCTCGTTTTCAACTACATCCCCAGTACCTCCGATACCTCAACCGCGCCGCCGGCCGGCAATGTCATTACTGGTCAGTCCGCACCGAATTTATTCATCACGTACCAAGACAGTGTGGGAAACACGGTAACGGTAGGGGGAAGCACGGCACCAGTCACCCTCTATCAAGGCGATAGTGGGAATGACTACATTGCGGCGGGAGCCGGCCCGAATTGGATCGCGGATCAGGGGAGCGCCAGCGACAGCATTATCGGCGGCACGGGAGTCAACTATATCGCCGGCGGGTCCGGGAACGTTGTCGTGGACCTCAACGGCACGCACGATGATGTCTATTTGGGTGACGGATTCAACACCGTGAATGGCGGCGCCGGGGCGGACACGATTCACGGCAGCGGCGGCAGCTCCATCATCGTGGGAAACGGCGGGACAGACCTGATTCTCGCCGGCACCGGCACCAATGAGATTTACGCTGGGACCAAGACGAGCATAGCGCAGGCGATCGCGCAGACGCAGTCGGCTGTTGCCACGAGCGGGCAGGGCGACCTTTTAACGGTGTTGGACGGCGACAACACGATCGTTGGTGGCGCCGGGAACGATCTCGTCATGGCTGGCACTGGCAATGATCTGGTCGTGCTCGGGTCTGGTAACGCGACTTTCATGGGCGGAGTTGAGGCTACGAATGCTCAGACGAACTGGAGTACCTCACGTACTCCGACGGACAGTTTGGGTGGCTTCTCTTTCGGTGTTTCCGGGGTCACGGACACAGAG
>Ga0206967_1204_pt1 | contig 11233 bp, 8 predicted proteins | sample Alteio_BWOrgHeat_24_FD_153259 | JGI IMG/M metagenome (GOLD analysis project Ga0206967, IMG submission 153259) | Enriched cells from forest soil in Barre Woods Harvard Forest LTER site, Petersham, Massachusetts, United States -... | ecosystem: Environmental > Terrestrial > Soil > Temperate forest > O...
TCCGCATCAGCCTTAACTACTGTCAATTTTTTAGGGGAATGAGTCACTGCATTCAGCACCGCAGTCTTAATAGGCTGCGTTTCTACTGAGACAAAATCATCAAATAATGTTCTTTGCCCCCCAGTCATTGCTAAATACACTTGCGTTAAAAGATGTGCATCAAGTAACGCTCCGTGATACTCTCGCTGCGATGTATCCACTTTATAGCGCTTACATAAAGCATCTAAACTATTACGCTGCCCAACATGTAATTGCCTTGCTAAAACGAGAGTATCGACAATACGACAATACGTATGCAATGATTTCCAAGATTGCTGCACTAATTGCAATTCATGATTAATAAAACCCACATCAAATGGCGCATTATGAATAATTAATTCAGCATTGCGGACAAAATCAATAAATTCAGTTGCGATAGTAGAAAACAGAGGCTTATCTTGTAGAAAATCTTGAGTAATACCATGAATTGCAGAAGCTCCTGCATCTATTTCCCTTTCAGGATTAAGATAGGTATGAAAATGTTTACCTGTCAGTTTACGATTAATTAATTCTACGCAGCCTATTTCTATAATTCTATGCCCTGCTTCTGGTTGCAAACCTGTTGTTTCAGTATCTAAAATAATTTGCCGCATAGTATATCTCCTATGTGTCATCCTGAGCACGCTTTGTGTGCGAAGGATCTCCCTGGATAAGCTCAGTCATTTCAAGGAGATCCTTCACACACAAGCGTACTCAGGATGACATATGCTATCTATTATCTATTGCTTCATTGGCTAATGCATCCACCAAATCATTTTCTTTATGGTTGTTATGCCCTTTAATCCAATGCCACGTAATTTGATGCCGGTGAGTAGCTTCTTCTAATTGTTTCCATAAATCCGCATTTTTCACAGGTTTATTATCACTTTTCTTCCAGTTTCGTTTTTTCCACGTAGCTAACCATTGAGTAATTCCTTTTTGTACGTATTGTGAATCCGTATAAATATCTATAATACACGCATGACTTAATGCAGTTAATCCTTTAATCGCTGCTAATAATTCCATTCGATTATTCGTTGTAGCCTCTTCTGCTCCTGATAAGGTTTTTTCATGCTCACCATATTGAAGTAACACACCCCAACCGCCAGGTCCAGGATTACCTCTACATGCTCCATCTGTATATATTGTTACTTTCTTCATGATGAATTCCGTATAGTAGTTGGCCTTGGAATAGTCGATTTTTGTAATGATAGTTTTTGTTTCCAATGCATACGAATAGGCGTGAATGGAATATTTTTAGCTGTAGCTACTATAGCATAAACACCACCAAATGGTGCGTAACAACGTTTACCAATGCCCTCAAGAAATTTAAGCTTTTGATAAATTCCGTCATGTTGTATAGGCGGCCTAAATACCATAGTTGTTTGCTTTACCAATTCAAAATCTGCTAACTTTAACCATTGTTTAACTGTTGTTGCTTGAATAAAGTTGCTTGACCAAGGAGCATATTTATTCTGTAACAATAACTTTTTTAACCCCCAAAGACTATAAGGATTAAACCCAAAAATAACAATATGACCTTCTGGTTTCACAATACGGCAAGCTTCTGCTAATATTCTTCTTGGATTATCAACATATTCTAGCGTATGCGGCAAAATCACTAAATCTATGCTGCTAGAATGGATAGATAACTCATAAAATTCACTTTCAATATAATACGCAGATTCACTCCGTGCGCCCGATCTAACTTGAATCACCATAGGAGATATTAAAAAGGGGTACATCATATTGCTAGTAGTTAACAAACTTTGTTGTTCCGGCACCCCAATAAGTGCAATATATTTTCCATAATACTCTGCTAAGAGAGAGGGTAAAAGCTGTCTTTCCGCCTCTACAAGGTAGCCACCCTGAGGTTGACCCAGCCAAGAATTCCATTGCTGAATATGCCGATATGCCTTTACCATGGGTTTTTGTCCCTGAATTTACTCAATATTTCATAATATACTCAAAGAGTTAGCGTTCCTACCAATTTTTTTAGCCCTTAGACTAGTTTTGTGGTAGAATAGCTGCACATCTTTTAGTAATTCTTCTATAGTAACAAGTATTTACCTACAGTTTTAGTCATTATAAATAAATTAAAGAGTGGAGTGATGGTAAGAAGTAGTGATTTATCTACATTATTAACACGAATCCTAGTCATTGGGCTTGGGTGTCTTGCGCTGAATACATCAGCGTCTTTTGCTACCTATACTAATAGCGAAGGTATTCGCGTATATCAAAAAAATGTACACTTCTCCCCTGAACGCAAACAAAATTTAACTGAAGATATCTACCGATATCGCAATGCTAACAATCTTTGGGATGAATTACGCCATGAGTTTAACCTGCCGCATTATGAAGATAATCCTAAAGTCCAGCGACAAATTAATGCTTTTTTAAATAATTCTGATGAGTTATTAGAAGCGGCACATAGAGCAGCACCCTATCTCTATTATATTTTACAACAAGTCAGAAAACGCCATTTACCCATAGAATTGGTTTTATTACCTATTGTAGAAAGTGATTATAACCCTTTTGCTTACTCATCTGCAGGTGCTGCTGGCATATGGCAAATGATGCCAGGCACTGCATCGGGTTATGGAATTAAACGTAACTCTTGGTATGATGGTAGACGCGATGTCATTGCATCAACACATGCAGCATTAAATTATTTGACTTATTTACAAAACTTTTTTGCAGGAAATTGGCAATTAGCATTAGCAGCATATGATAGTGGTGAAGGTACCGTTTTAAATGCAATTAAACGAAATATTCGTGATGGTAGAAATACAGATTTCTGGTCATTACCCTTACCGCAAGAAACCCGAGATTATGTACCTAGACTATTGGCACTTGCCGTTATTATTAGTCATCCGGAACGGTATCCATTAAATTTCCCTGCTGTAAGCAACGCACCTTATTTAGCGCAAATTGATCTGGGCGCGCAAATTACGTTAACTCAAGCATCAACATTTTCCGGTGTACCATTGAAAAAATTGATACAATTAAACCCTGCATATAACCGAGCAAGCGTAGCACAACATGGTCCATCAAAATTATTATTACCCATTGAAAATGTCGAACAATTTTCCGAAAACTTAGCAAAATCGCCCTCTTACCAATATATTGATTGGATGCATTATAAAGTAAAATCTGGCGATACTTTAGTGACAGTTGCAAGTCGATTTAATACCACACCTGCCATGGTACAAAAATTAAATTCTCTTGCCTCTAATAAATTAAAACCGGGAACAAATTTAGTGATTCCTCGTGAAACTAAAAATACACCTGATGTAGCAACAGAAGTTGCTGAAGAAAAAACAACAACTCACAAACCAACAGCAATACCTGAAGCAGTTGCCATCGCTAGCGCATTAAAAAACAAAACTGAAAAAAAAGAAAAATACGGTTTGCAACCTGGCGACACCCTTTATATGGTGCGTAATGGCGATGATATAGAAAAAATAGCAAATCGTTTTCATGCTGATCTTGGTATGGTTTTAGCTGCGAATAAAATTCATAGCGAAACAGTATTACATCCTGGCGAGAAATTAATTATCCCTACTCATAAAATAGAAACTGCAAAGTCTTATAAGATCGCACCTGGTGACACGGTATATATGGTAAGAAAAGGAGATTCTATCGAAAAAATTGCCGCGAAATTTCACACCACTCCTTCTGCTATTCGTTTAAGTAATTTGCTGGCAAGCAATGATGTACAAGAAGGCGATAGATTAGTTATTCCAACGCATATGTGACGCGAAGCGTCATCGCGAGCTTGCGAAGCAAGCGTGGCGATCCATAATATAAAACATGGATTGCTTCGTCGTTTCACTCCTCGCAATGACTTTTTTTCGTAAACGCGCCCGATTGCGTGCCCGTGACCGGCTTTTATTGCTTAGAAAATAATAATCGATACATCGCAAACAAACTAATACTAATCCATGCAATTTCAATCAATACAGATGATAAATTCCAGTGAAAAAACAAAGAAAATAAGATAAGCCATGCCCCAATAAAATTCATTAATTGATATTTAAGACTATCGGCAGACATACGGCTAACGCTTGCCAAATAATAAACAATTAAGATTAAGATAACGCCGATAATCCCAATAATATTAGAAACATCTGTTAAGACTTGATGCATGGTTTTCCTATATTTTTTTCATGTTTTCAATAGCTTGGCGAATAACTTGTAACCCTGCCCCATCTAAATGGGCATTTTCGCTCAAATAACGCCGCCAAAGTCTCGCACCTTTTTCGCCAAGAAACAAGCCTAACATGTGCCTAGTCATACTCGACAATTTCACTTTATCCTTTAATTGCCGTTCTATATAAGGCAAAAATGCTTCTACCACTTCGTGGCGAGAAGGTGGATAAGTATGAAAATATTTTTCTTCTAATTGCGCTAAAAAATAAGGATTAGCATAGGCTTCACGACCAATCATCACCCCATCTACATGCTGTAAATGTTTGACTGTATGTTCTATTGTTTTGATTCCGCCATTAATAATGACAGTTAATTCTGGAAAATCTTTTTTAATTTGATAGACCACATCATAAAGCAACGGTGGAATTTCTCGATTTTCTTTAGGACTTAATCCGCTTAACCAAGCTTTTCTCGCATGAATAATAAAAATCTTACATCCTGTTGTAGAAATCGTTTCAATAAATTGTTGTAAGTGTTCATAAGTATCTCGCTCATCAACACCTATACGGCATTTGACGGTCACGGGAATTTGCACAGCGTTTATCATAGTAGCAACACCTTCCGCAACAACTTGAGGTTCCAACATTAAGCATGCACCAAATCGGCCTGATTGCACTCTATCGCTAGGACAACCTACGTTTAAATTAATTTCATCATAACCAAAATCTTCCCCCATTTTTGCGCAATCTTTTAAAGCTTTTGGTTGGCTGCCGCCTAATTGTAATGCGACAGGATGTTCACGTGAATCAAATGCAAGTAATCGCTTATAATCTCCATGAATTAAAGCTGCTGTCGTTAGCATTTCAGTATAAAGTAATATATGCGGCGCAATGAGGCGTAAAAAATATCTATCGTGCTTATCAGTGCAATCCATCATGGGGGCGACGGAGATTAAACGGTTAAGTGTTGATGCTCGCACATAAGCCTCTTTATTTTATACCCCCTGAATAAATCATTTTTGATGTGTGAAGACCCGGGAAAAGCGGGTCCTGCCGCTGCAGGTATCCCGCCATGCTTGCGCATGGCGGGAGCCCTCCTTCCGCGTCACCCGCTTTGCAACTAACGCGTTCACATCAAAAGTGATTTATTCAACAAGCTCTGCAGGACGTTATGTCACCTCAACATTCTCTTCCCAAGTCGCAGCAACTTCTTTTCCTATCGCTTTACGTTGTTCTACATATTGTTCGTATAATTTATGAATTCCTTCCGTTTTAGCATAATGCATAGGGCCGCCACGGAAAGGAGCAAATCCAGTACCAAAAATCATACCCGCATCTAATAAATCACCATCCGCAACAACATCTTCACGCAAACAAGCAAATGCTTCGTCTAATAATCGTAATACTAAACGATCTGTTACTTGTTGCAATGTGAACGGACTCGTTGTCATTTTTGGTTTTACCTTCTTTCCATTTCTATATTCATAAAAACCTTGGCCTGTTTTTCTGCCTAATTTCTTTTGTACAACTAATTGCAGTAAACCTTCTGGAATAGGTGTATGTAAATATTTCCCAAAATATTTTGCAACAGAAAGACATACATCTAACCCAACGGTATCTGCTAATGTAACAGGACCCATTGGCATACCAAATTCTATCATTGCCTTATCAATAAATACTGCTGGCACACCTTCTTCCATTAAGATCATTGCTTCTAGCATATAAGGCATGAGAATACGATTCACTAAAAAGCCAGGTTTACTCTTCACAGCTAATGGTAAACGATCAATTTTACGAACAAAACATAAGGCTTTATCAACTATAGTATCATCCGTGCAATTGCCTTTTACTACTTCAACTAATAACATTCTTGGAACAGGATTAAAAAAATGAATCCCGACTAAACGTTCTGGTGATCGCAATACTTTATTAATTTCATCTAACGGAATACCTGATGTATTGGTTGCTAAAATAGCATGTGGTTTCGCTTGCTGCTCTATCAATTTAAATAACTCTTGTTTAACTGTTAAATCTTCAAAAATAGCTTCTATAATGACATCGGCTTTGCGAATACCATAACCATGCACATCCGGCATTAATCTATCCATCGCACGTTGAATTAAATAGGGCTCCTTCAATTTTTCTTTAAACAATCCATAAGCACGTTTAATAGCTGCTGCTATGAGTTTAGGTTCTGTATCTTGCAACGTCACATTCAATCCTTGTAATGCGCACCAAGCTGCAATATCACCCCCCATGGTACCTGCGCCAACCACATGAATATGTTGCGGAGTAAATTGAATATCTTTTGCTAATCCTTTTAAACGTTCTTGTAAAAAGAAAACTCTAACTAAATTTTTTGATGTATCACTTACGAATAACCTCGCGCAATTTTTTGCTTCCGTTAAAAAAGCTTCATCCCCTCGAACACCCACTTTTTCCCAATTAGATAACACTTGATAAGGTGCTGGATAATGTAGCGGATTAACTTTTGCTTGTAATTGATAACGCATTACTCTGCCCAACAACATACGAAATAATTTTTTATTTGTTAATTGTTGCCACCAACTAGCTTGATGCGGTCTTGGACGTCCCAAAATATACGCTCTAGCTGCACGTAATAATTGTCGCTTAGGCACTGCTACATCAGCAATTCCTAATTTTACTGCTGCCTTACCACTGACTGTACGGCCTGATAAAATTAATCCGAAAGCCGAAAGCGCACCGATTAATCGCGGTAAACGCACTGATCCACCCCATCCTGGATAAATTCCTAATTTTACTTCCGGCAATCCTAAACGTGTTTTTGCACCCTCTTCAACAATACGGTAACGACATGCTAAAGCAAGTTCTAAACCACCACCCAAACAAAAACCATCTATCAATGCGACACTAGGCATTGATAATTTTTCTAATTTATTAAAAATTTGCTGACCTTGTTTCAATAAGTTCACTGCTTCAACAGCATCATGAAATTTTTTAAATTGACTAATATCAGCACCCGCGATAAAACCATGTTTTTTTGCAGATAAAATCACTACACCTTTCGATTCGTGTTCACGCTGTAACCAATCTAATAGAGAAGAAAATTCAGTCATGACTTCAACATCAATCGTATTCACTGCAGCATTTTGTTTGTCGAAGTATAACCACAATATTTTCTCTGCATCTTGCTCTAAACGCCAATGTCTATAGGATTGCATCATTAACCTCCCACATTTGAAACATTTTCAATTAACATAGAACCACCTTGACCGCCGCCAATACAAAGCGTTGCAACACCGCGTTTTGCGTGATTCCGTTTTAAAATATAAGCCAATTGCAAAATGATACGCGCACCCGTCGCTCCTACTGGATGACCTAATGCAATTGCTCCACCATCTACATTTAATCGTTGCCAATCAATAGCGCCAAACGCTTGATCCAATCCTAAATATTTTTTGCAATAATCAGCATCTTGCCATGCAAATAAACAAGCTAACACTTGCGCGGCAAATGCTTCATTAATTTCCCAGTAATCAATATCTTCACGACGCAAATTCTGGCTTTTTAATAATGCAGTTGTAGAATACACAGGACCTAACCCCATTTCTTCAGGATCAACTCCTGCCCATTCTGTTGCGACAATGCGCGCGAGTACGGGTAATTTATATTTTTTCACTGCTTCTTCACTTGCTAATAATAACAATGCAGCACCATCTGTGACTTGCGAACTATTTCCAGCTGTTACCATTCCAAATGTTTTATCAAAGATAGGTCTTAATGAAGTTAATTTTGGTAAAGTAGTATCAGAACGGACACCATCATCAAACTCGTAGCAATCCCCCATTCCTGAATAAGCAGGTACAACATTTGCAAGCAAATGCTCTTCTCGTGCTTTCATAGCACGCACATGACTCTCTAATGCAAACTGATCCATTTGTTGACGCAACACTTTAAAACGATATGCAAGATTTTCAGCTGTTTGTCCCATTGACATATTAACTAGAGGATCACTTAATCCTTTTAACAATGCAACGACCGGCGCTAGATAATAAGGTCTAAATTTTAATACTTGTTTCACTTTCGTTTTTACATTTTTCGCAGCCCATAATCCTGATAACCAATTTACCATAGATTGATTGAATAACAGGGGTGCTCGACTCATTGCTTCAGTCCCACCCGCTAAGACTAAATGCGCACGGCCGCTTGAGATATCTTCAAAAGCACTATCCAATGCCTGCATGCCGGAAGCACAATTACGCTGCACAGTAAATGCTGGCACAGCTTTCCCACAACCTAAGCGCAATGAAACAACTCGCGCAATATTGGCTTCATCTGCACTTGGCATCACACAACCTAAAATAACTTCGCTAATTTCCGATGCCGCAAATGGTTGTCTTGCTAATAATTCTCTGCCTGCAATGACTGCTAAGTCAGAAGCAGAAAAATATCCTGGTTTCTCTTTCGCTTTTAAAAATGGCGTTCGCGCTCCATCTATAATATAGACATGATTTTTTGTCATACCACCTTCCTTAAATCAAATGAAAATTCATCTACCTTAATAATCTCTGTGATTAATTTATCGTATTCACAAAGCGCATTCACTTCAGATGCTGTTAAAATATTTTGTTTTAATGCTTCTTGCATCTGTTCCTCTACATTTCTCCATTTCTTTACTTTACCATCACGCATGGCACTTTGAAATTTTTTCCATATTGGATCGATCGCTGCCACTTGGCTTAGCGCAGCTTCTAACTTTTTTGCCGCATCAGTATTAGTATATGCATAGCAAGTCAAACGATCACGAAACTCCGAAGGCACAGTCATTATTTTAACCATGTGCTGAGCAAGATTATCCTTGGGTTTCTTATAGGATCTACCCCAGGGGAATATCAACCAACTCAATATTTTTCCTAACCAAGGCCAAGGAAAATTTGCAAAAAGACCTTCACACGCGGTTTGAATATTATATAAACACATGGGGATACACCAGCTAAGATAAGTTAAATCTTCCTTAGCATGATGATGTTGCTGCGCATATTTTAAAGCAGCAGAAGCGAGATAGAGCTCACTTAAAATATCAGCTAAACGTGCTGAAATACACTCTTTACGTTTTAACTTGCCACCCAAAATTAACATTAAGCTATCTGCTAATAATGCTAATGCTGTACTCATGCGTGTTAGCTGACGATAATAACGCGCCGTAGGTCCGGATATCGATACTGAAATCAATTTTCCCGCCGTTAATCCATAATAAAAACTACGAAAAATATTTTTTATTAGATAGCCAGCATGGGAAAATAAAATACGGCGCAAACCTTGAGAAGAAACAGCAGGCCCGTTTATCAATTCTATTTCTTGCAAGATATAAGGATGACAGCGAATAGCACCCTGTCCAAAAATAATCATATTGCGTGTTAGTATATTTGCGCCCTCTACAGTAATACTAATTGGTGTAGACAAATGAGCATGCGCTAAATAATTTCGCGGCCCGACTTGTACTGCATGCCCGCCATGAATATCCATAGCATGTGAAATAACTTTACGAGCCAGTTCAGTCATTTGGTATTTCGCAATGGCCGAAGCAGTAGCTGGTTTAATTTTTTGATCAATTGCACTCACTGTTAATAAGCGACAAGCTTCTAATAAATAGGTATACCCTGCCATATTGGCTAATGCTTCTTCTACTCCTTCAAATTGGGCAATAGGCATATTAAATTGCTTCCGTAGTTGCGCATAAGCACCCGTCATTCGGAATGTCATTTTTCCACAAGCAGTACTGAGAGCAGGCAAAGAAATGGCACGTCCAATAGAAAGACATTCCATTAACATCCTCCACCCCTGCCCTGCCATTTCAACACCACCAATAATCCATTCCATAGGAATAAATACATCTTTCCCTCGAGTGGGCCCATTCATAAAAGCAAGATAAGAAGGCAGATGACGATTGCCAATTTCCACTCCTTTATGGTTTGTTGGAATTAAAGATAAGGTAATGCCTATGTCTTCTTTTGTACTGAGTAAATGGTCAGGATCGTATAAATGGAAAGCAATACCCAATACAGTAGCAATAGGAGCTAAAGTGATATAACGTTTTTCCCAACTTAAGCGTATGCCCAATACTTGTTTGCCTTGATATTCTCCATGACAGACGATTCCTGAATCGGTTAAAGAACCTGCATCACTTCCTGCACGAGGCTCTGTTAACCCAAAACAAGGAATTTCCTCACCACTAGCAAGCCTAGGCAGATAATACGATTTTTGTTGTTGAGTACCGTAATGTAACAATAGCTCGCCAGGACCTAGGGAGTTAGGAACCATTGTGTTAATAGCGACACTCACACTACGCGATGCAATTTTTACAACAACTGTTGAATGTGCTAGAGCAGAAAAACCTAACCCCCCATATTGCTTAGGAATCACTAATCCAAAAAATCGTTCTTTTTTAAGATAGTCCCAAACTGCTTTTGGTAGATCATGTTCATGATAAACAATTTGCCAATCATCTATCATGTTACAGAGGGTTTCGACTTGGTTTTTAAGAAAACTTTCTTCTTCAGATGTTAATTGTGATACAGGCATGGCTAATAAATGCTGCCATTGAGGTTGGCCAGAAAATAATTCCTTTTCCCACCATACATCCCCAGCAGCTAATGCTTCTCGTTCAGTGACACTCAATGGTGGCATTCTTTTTTTAAAATCCATCTTAATTCCTTCGTCAATGGAATAAAGTATATACCCATTACGAGATAATATTCTATAAACTCTTGATGTCTAACGCAGATTTCGACTTACTCACAGATTCTGTGGATAACTCTGTTATTAAGCTATAGAAAACTAGATTAAATAGCGAAACATCAAGCTTTATCATAAAAGAACATGATTTGAACACGTGAAATCATTTTATTATTTTTCAAGTAGTTACGAAATAAAATACAGTTGTTAATTTTTAAGATAAAAAAAATAGCACCTTTGATACATCAATTTTAAAACTGTGTACAACTGTGGAACATTGTCGTGGAAGTATGTCAATCCTGAGGAACGTAGCGACGAAGGATTTCTTCGTCATTGCGAGGAGCGTA
>Ga0206967_1205_pt1 | contig 11212 bp, 10 predicted proteins | sample Alteio_BWOrgHeat_24_FD_153259 | JGI IMG/M metagenome (GOLD analysis project Ga0206967, IMG submission 153259) | Enriched cells from forest soil in Barre Woods Harvard Forest LTER site, Petersham, Massachusetts, United States -... | ecosystem: Environmental > Terrestrial > Soil > Temperate forest >...
ACGCGCCCGTAGGCAGCGTCTTGCGCATCGTGGCCACCATCGAGCGCGCGACTTTTAAAATATCGGTGACCGACGTGCCTTCCACCGCCGAAGTAAAGATGACGGGCGAATGCGGCAGGAAAAACATGTGGCCATCCACGGCACGCTGGAACGCCTTCTTGAATTCGCCGATGTGGGCATAACCTTCCAGGGGTTTTTTCTCAAAGCGTTTCGTCGCAAGGTCCCATTTGTTCACCACAATCGCGAGGCCCTTGCCTTTATCAATCGCTTCACCGGCCAAAACTTTGTCCTGCCGCGTCACGCCTTCCAGCGCGTCAATGACGAGAAAGACGACATCGCTCTCGGCAATCGCCTCATGCGATCGATTCTGTGAGAAAAATTCGACGGGGGTTTTCACGGCCGTGCGTGGGCGCAGACCTGCAGTATCGAGCATCGTAAAGGGCCACTTCTTGCCTTCGTCGTTGTCGAACTCGAAATTGATTTCAATCGAGTCGCGCGTCGTGCCGGGCACTTCGCTGACAATGAGGCGCTTGTCCTTCAGCAGCGCATTACCGATGGAAGATTTGCCCACATTGGGCCGGCCAATGAGGCAAAACTTGATGCGCTCGGGCAACGCTTCGGCATTCGGATCCTTCTCCGGAGCCGGACCAATGACGCGCAGGATTTTCTGCAACAACTCCTCGATGCCGTGTCCGTGCTCGGCGGAGACGGCCTCCATGTCCTTGATACCCAGCCGGGCAAATTCGGAAAGGGCTTCAGTTTCGAGGCGGCCATCATCGGCCTTGTTGATGACCAGCAAAGTCGGCTTGTGGAAGGCGCGCAGGCGCTGAACAATGCGTTCATCGGAATGCGTCAGGCCCGTCTTCGCATCCACGACAAACAGTACCAATCCCGCCGCATTGAGGGCAAAATCCACCTGTTCCTCAGTCGCCTTGATAATCGCCGCAGTCGAAGCGCCGGGGACCAGACCGATACCGCCGGTATCCATGAGCAGAAATCCACCACGGTCTTCGGAAACAGTCGTCGTAATCAAATCCCGCGTCACCCCGGGCTGGTCATGCACGATCGATATGCGTTTGCTGGCCAGCCGGTTGAACAGGCGGCTTTTGCCCACATTGGGCCGGCCCACGAGGGCCACACTGCGGGAAATGGTGGACATGAAATTAGTTTTCTATTGGAAAGTTGCTCGTGGGAAAAGTCCATCGCAGCAGTTGCTGGTTTTGCAACCTGCCACCGGCAACTCGCCACGGCGTACGTTACTTATTGCTTACGGGCCCTCGGCTGTCCATCCAGCGTTTCGAGGAAGCGGGCGATGCGGTCGCCGGCTTCAATGATGCGTTCATAGCCCGTGGAGAAGCTCGCGCGCACAAAACCTGCGCCGCTCGGCCCAAAGGCCGTGCCGGGGACGACCGCGACCTTCTGCTCCTTGAGCAGGCGCGTGGCAAACTCCATGGACGAAAGGCCGAACTTCGACACATCCGGGAACGCGTAGAACGCGCCCTTCGGCAAATGACAGGGCAAGCCGAGCTCATTGAAGCGCGCAACGATGTAGTCGCGCCGCTGGTGGTATTTGTCGCGCATGTGAGCGACGTCTTCGTCCCCATGCTTAAAGGCCTCAATGGCGGCATACTGCGAAAGGATCGGCGCGCACATCATGCTATATTGGTGCACCTTCATCATGGCCTCAATCAAAGCCGCCGGGCCGCAGGCATAGCCGAGGCGGAAGCCCGTCATGGCAAAAGCCTTCGACATCCCGTGCAGGAACACCGTGCGCTCCTTCATTCCCGGCAGGCTGGCAATGGACACATGCCCGCCTTCAAAGGTCAGCTCGGCGTAAATTTCATCGCTCAGCACGACGAGATCTTTTTCGATGGCAAACTTGGCAATCGCCTCGAGGCGTTTGCGGTCGGCCACGCCGCCGGTCGGGTTGGTGGGAAAATTCAGGATAAGGACTTTGCAGCCCGGCTGCCAGGCCGCGGCGAGCGCCGCGGGGTCGAGCGCGAATTGGTCTTTGGCGGACGTCACCACCGGCACGCCCAAGCCATGCACCAGCGTGATGCTCGGGTGGTAGGATACATAACACGGCTCGTGGTAGATAACCTTGTCGCCCGGGTTCACCAACGCACGCAGGGCAATATCCAAAGCTTCCGAAACACCCACCGTCGTCAAAATTTCATCATCCGGACGGTAACTCAGGCCAAAGTGTTTTTCGACATAGGGCGCGATGGCCTTGCGCAGGCCGAGGAGCCCGCGGTTGTCGGTATAGTGCGTCTTGCCCTGCTCGAGCGCGAAAATCGCCGCCTCGCGGATGTGCCACGGCGTGACGAAGTCCGGCTCACCAATGCCCAGCGAAATTGCCTCCGGCATCTGCGCGACGATGGCAAAGAAGTCGCGAATACCGGAACGAGGCAGACCCGTAACGTGTCGGGCCACGAAGCGCTGAGATGTATCAGACATGGTGAGGAGGGGAAAAAGAGAAAGTTAAATGGAATAGCAGGGCTTGCGCCGGTGGGCGCCGCCAAATCACGCGGATGGAGCGGCGCGCCCAGTCTTAGGCGCTGACGGCCGGCTTGTCTGCCGGGGCATGTTCCCGTGCGAGCAGGTAGCCCTGCTCCTTGTACGCGCGCAACATGAAGTGCGTCGCCGTGGAGACGACGCCGTGCAGCGTCGCCAGGCGTTCAAACACGAACGCCGCAATCTCGCGCAGGTTGTGCGCGCTGACGATGACCATCAAGTCGTACGCGCCTGACATCAGGTAGCACGAGCGCACTTGCTCGAATTTCGCGATGCGGGTCGCCAGCTTGTCAAAGCCGCCTTCGCGCTCGGGGCTGATTTTGACCTCAATGACCGCAAAAACCTGGTTTTCCGCCAAAAAGTCTGGATTCAGCACCGGGCGCCAGCCAAGGAGCACGCCCTGGGCCTTGAGATTGGCGATTTCCTTCTCCACCTGGGCAAGGTCCAACCGCAGCACTTCGGCCATTTGGGCCGTGCTGAGCGCCTCGCCTTCGAGCATCAATTTGAGGACAGGATTCATGGGTGGAATGGCGTAAAAGGGTTGATTAGAACAGAAAGACCGCCCCCTGGCACGCTGAAAAATCAGGGGCTAAACCCGCTTCTTGAGGTACCAAATATCGCACTGAAAGCGCATCGTGCGTTTGCCCCCATCAAAAAACGGCCTCGTGCCCTCGGTGACCCACTGCTCCACGTCCTCAATTTTCTCACTCCCCTCCTCCACTTTGGAGATCACGTTGCTCTGCGTCAAAAAATACCCGGCCAGCTCCTCATGGGTCATCGGCGTGTCATTGGGGAAGCCCTCCGGCCCGGAGAGGTCGAAGCCGTGCGCGTTGGCAAACGTGGCGGTGAGTTTTTTACGTCCGCGCGGGGGTGTCATGTAACGCTTGAGGAATTGCCCGCGCACCCAGTTGGAAAAGTCCTCCCGCTCGCGCATTTCGGAAATGAAGTAGTTGTTATAGATGGCCAGCAACCCACCCGGCTTGAGCACGCGGTTCGCTTCGTCCAAAAACTTCGCTTGGTCAAACCAGTGAAACGCCAGGCCGACAGTGACGAGGTCGAAAGTGTTTTCGGGAAACGGCAAAGCCTCGGCCTTGCCCAGGTGGTAGGCGACATTCGGCAGCTTCGGCGCCTGCGCCATCATCGCCGCGGAGTTATCCAGCGCGTCCACGTGCTTCGCCACTGCGGCGATGGCCTTGGTCGAGTTCCCCGTGCCGCAGCCGACATCCAGCACCCGGTCAAACCGCGCGCAACCCGTGTGCTTCACGATGCGCTCGACAATCAACGGTTGAAAATAGTGCCGAAACTTCGCGTACCGCTCCGCCGCCGACAGATGGGAAAAGTAATTGGGCCGGGACATGACTAACTCGCCTTGCGCGACGAAACCGCCTTCTCCATCCGCAGCAGAGCTTCCTCCAGCGTGGAGCGGGGGCAGCCGAAGTTCAGGCGCACAAAACCCTTGCCCGCTTCGCCAAACATCGAGCCGGGAGAAAGGCCGACACCGGCTTCCTCGAAAAACTTCGCCGCGTTGTCCACGCCCAGCCCGCGCGCATCAATCCACGCGAGGTACGTCGCATTCATCGGCGCCATCTTGAGCTGCGGTAGCTTTGTTTGGACAAACTCGTACAAAAAGTCGCGGTTGGCGCGGAGGTAGGCAATCAACTCCAGCCGCCAGGGTTCGCCATGATTGAGCGCCGCGATGGTGCCAATGTAGCCGAAAATATTGATTTCCGTCACCAAACCCTGCGCCGCCTGTTGGAAGGCCATGCGCAGCTTGGGGTCCGCAATGATGCTGAAAGCACAGGCCAGCCCGGGCAAGTTGAAGGTCTTGCTCGTGGCGAGCTGAGTCACCGTGCGCGCCTCAATGTCGGGGCTGATGGAGGCCGTGATGGCGTGCGTAAAGTCGTCGTCCAGCACGAGGTCGCAATGGATTTCGTCCGAGACGAGCACGAGGTTGTGCTTCGCGCAAAATTGGCCGACTTGCGTCAGCTCGGCGCGCGTCCATGCCCGGCCGACTGGGTTGTGCGGGCTGCAAAGGATGAAAATCTTCGTGTCCGGCGTGATTGCTTTATCCATCGCCGGCCAGTCGAAGTTCCACTGGTTGTTCTCGAGCTTGAGCGCCACGGGAATCAATTTCCGCCCCATGTTCACCGGGCACGAGAGCATCGGCGGGTACACCGGCGTGCAGACCAGGACACCCTCGCCGGGATTCGCAAACGCGCGGCAGGCGATGCTCAGCGCCGGCACCAACCCGTGCGACCAGACAATCCACTCCGGCTTCACTTTATAGCCATGTCGCTTCTGCGCGTAGTCGATGACGGCCTGCTTGGCCTCCTCCGTCGGCACCGTGTAGCCGAACACGCCGTTTTCAGCGCGGTTGCGCAGTGCCGCGATGACCGCCGGGGGCGACAAAAAGTCCATGTCCGCGACCCACAAAGGGAGAACATCGCGGTCCTTATACTTGTCCCACTTCATGCTGCCGGTGTTGCGGCGGTCGAGGACGGTGTCGAAATCGAAGGGCATAAAGAGAGAAGGATGAGCGAGGAACGCGCTTGGATGAAGCCAAAAGTGCTGAACTAACTTGCTCCCTAGGCCTTCATAAAGAATGCCTTTTGCTTTTCACTAATCGGCATCCCGACTTTTTCCATCACGAGCAGCATATGCTCCCAGACCTGGCGTTTGACCGATAACGCCGAATTACGCAGCAAATACGACGGATGGTAGGTGAACATCAACGGCACGCCGTCAAAGGTCTGCCATGAACCGCGAATGTCCTTCATCTTGCGCTCGGGGTCGGCGCCGAGGAGGCCATTGACGGCGGTGTTGCCCAACGCGACGATGACCTTCGGCTGCACAATCTCCAACTGTGCGCGTAAAAACGGGAGCGAAAACGCGATTTCCTCCGGCGTCGGCTCGCGGTTGCCCCACTCCGTCGGCATCTCGGGCCGCCATTTCATCACGTTGCCGATGTAAACTTTTTCGCGCGAGAGGCCCATCGCCTGGATGATCTTCGTCAGCAATTGCCCGGCGGGGCCGACAAACGGCTCACCCTGCTGCTCCTCTTCCGCTCCCGGTCCTTCTCCGCAAAAAAAGATTTCCGCCTGCGGCGTGCCCACGCCAAAGACCAATTGCCGACCCAGGCGCACGTGTTCTTTCGATACCGGGCAGTTCAGCACCCGCTCGCGCAGCCACGCCATTTTTTCCTCTTTGCTCCCTTTGGGCAGTTTGATTTCCGGCGGGGTGGGAATCGGCGCAATGGGTTTCCCATCCCAACGCAGACCCGGCCCGGTGCTGGCCGCGGTCTTGGCGCGGGTTGCTCGAACAGGTTGAGCCATTTCCGCCGGCTCCTCCGCTGCACTGAAAGTTTCCGCGGTAGCTTCCGGGGCTGGCTCAGCCACCGGCCCTTGCGCCTTCATCACCGATCGCAGCTTGGTCAAAGTCTCATCGGTGACATAGACCTGCGTCGTGCCCTCGGCCTTCAGACGGCGGAGTTCCTCGGTCAAAGCTTCCAAATGCTCGCGCATGGGTTCCTTATAAGAACGCCCCTCGCAAAATGGAAGATGGAAAAGCTGAACTTTCCCAAACTAACGTCTTTCCCCTTCCATTTTCCCTTTTTCATCCTACTCTACGCTCATGTCTCCCACCCTCGTCATCCTGGCCGCCGGCTTGGGCAGCCGCTATGGCGGGCTCAAGCAGCTCGACCCGCTCGGCCCGCACGGGGAGACGATACTGGATTACTCCATTTACGATGCCGACCGCGCCGGGTTCAAATCCATGGTGTTTATCATCCGGCAGGATTTCGCTGAAGCCTTCCAAGCCCGATTAAAATATAATCCCGTCGTGCGCCAGGGGCTGGACGTGCGCCTCGTCATGCAAGACCTGCGCGACTTGCCCGATAATTTCCGCCCCCCCGCCGGCCGCGAAAAACCCTGGGGGACGGCCCACGCGATCTGGAGTACGCGCAAAACCGTGGATCATCCTTTCGCCGTGGTGAATGCCGACGATTTTTACGGCGCGGATGCGTTTCGCAAGTTGGCCGAGTTTTTGCGCAATTCGCCGCCCCGTGCTACGGATTTCGCCCTCGTTGGCTACCGGCTCGGACAGACACTCTCGGAGCACGGCACCGTGGCCCGCGGCGTTTGCCAGGTGGATGCCGAAGGCAACCTCGCTTCCATTGTCGAGCAAACGTCATTGGCCCCCGATCCCGCCGGCGGCGCCACCGGGAAAAAACCGGACGGCACCTCCATTCATTTCCCCGCCGACACGATTGTCTCCATGAATTGCTGGGCGCTGACCCCGGGAATTTTCCCTCAACTGGAAAACCACTTTGTCACCTTCTTGCGCGCACGAGGCTCCGATAGTAAATCCGAATGCTACCTGCCCGGAGTCATCGGCCAAATGCTCGCGGCCAAAAAAGCCCGGGTAAAAGTATTAACGACCGAAGCCCGCTGGTGCGGCGTGACCTACCAGGCCGACAAACCCGGCGTGCAGGCCGCGCTCAAAGCTTTGCACGAGGCGGGAGAATATCCGGGCCGTTTGGTCGGGTGATGGCCTTTTATGGCGAATTGTCCGACACCGCCTTCAGAAAATAAAGCGGTTGGAGCATGAGGTCGAAGCCGAGCGTTACGGGAACAAATAGAATCGCGGCTGGATCGGGTGTGGTTTGCGGCGTTGACGGCTGCTGACCTGCCGCTGGGGTTGGCGGATTGGCCTGCGCTGTGGCAACCGGCGTAGACTCCGTTCCAATATGAGCCGGTTCACCCGTGACCAATTGATCGGTGATGGGGAAGCAACCAGCCCCAAAAGCACTTAAACCCAGTAAGATCAGCATCCCCACCCTGGCAAACGTCTTTTTAATTTTCATGGCTCGCTCCGTTCATTTTGCATCGTGAAGGCGTTGGACACGCCAACCCTACCGAATGTTGCCGCTCACGAGAAACATAATGTAAAGCGGCGTGCCAGCGGCGTCCACCGCGATGGAGACCGGCAGCAACAACAGGATACTGGGATGGGGGTCGCGCTTGGTTTCCTGAATTTGCACCGATAAATTTGCCACTTCCGGGGAGTTGATAATGCTAAACTTCGGGTTGTAACCCAATTGCTCGGGAAAGTTTTGAGTCTTGGCTAGATTATCGTACACTACTTTGGCCGCAGGATCTGTCGCGGGCAGTACGGACAGGTCATCCGTTGAACCGCGTGGAGGATTACTACGGGACTCGAAAAAGGGAATTTCCTTAAACCCATCTTGCGCGAGTTTGTCCAAGTCCGGCGTACCATGCTTGATGATGTCTTGCGACACGGAGATCAGTCCGTTGGACGCCTTCGGGAGGTTCGTGGCGTGCAGGTCAATTTCAAACCAAATCGGGTCGCGCGGTGTATTGTAGCGTTCGCTTTGCCAGGGGCCACCCTCCGCCAGTACGACCAACCGACCCTTCGCATCATAATACGTGTGTTGCACCCGCAGCGACGGAGTTTGCGATACGGGTGGATTGCCCGCGGCCCGCTGCAATACCATACTTGTGAAACACGCGCTGCCGAGCACCGAGGTGGCCGTTACCCCCAAAGCCAGGGCCGCCGGAATCCACGCTGTTGTTTTCATCGCTGTTGCTGGCCTTGAATCTATGCCAAGCCGCTGCCACTACAACTCCATTATATCCATTTTTAAGGTGACATATTTTGCCAGGCTCCCTGGCAGAGTTTGTCCGGAGCCTACATACCAAGCCGGGATTGCAACTCCTGATAGACATCCGTCGCCGCCAACTCTGAGCGATTATGGCCGGTATCCGTCCCCATGAACACCGGCCAGTCCTTTGCATTGTCCGGCACCCGCCCGTGCGAGCCGCGCACGAGCGAAGCGTCGAGTGGAATGACATCGAGCAGCGTGCGGAAGCCCAAATTTTTCTTCAATAACGTCCAGGCGATTTTCAACTTTATCGCGGGCAATTTTGGATCCAGAAACAATTCCACCGGGTCGTAGCCCGGCTTGCGGTGGATATCAATGGTGCAGGCAAAGTCCGGCGCCCTAGCATCGTCCTCCCAGTAATAATAAGTGAACCAAGCCTCCGGTTTCGCCACAGCCAACAAATCGCCGCTGCGGGGATGATCCAGGCCCGCTTCACGCATCCCCGCCGCATCTAACACCCGTTCCACGTCGGGAGTAGCTTCCAATACGGCTTTCACTTTCGGGCGCAATTTCGGATCACGTATATAAACGTGCGCCACTTGATGATCGGCGATGGCAAATGCTGCGCTGCCGCCCTGGTCAAGCATATCGCGGCCCAATTCGTCTTTAATACTCAGCCAGCCTTCGCGCCGCAAAACGCGATTGAGGTGCACCGGCTGCGACACCGGCGTGATGCCGTATTCGGAAAGCACCACCACCTCCACCCCGCGTTTTTCAAAAAACTCCACCAACTCACTCGCAATTTCATCGGCGATTTCAACTTCCTGCACCACCCGCACATCTGCCAAATCCGGCCCGTACTTTTGTAGCGAATAATCCAGGTGCGGCAGGTAAACCAGATTTAGCGTCGGCGAATGCTTTTCCTCGACCCAGCGCGCACTGGCCGCAATCCAGTCCGAGGACTTCCGCCCTGCCATCGGCCCCCAAAACTGCGGAAAGGGAAATTCGCCCAGCGCCGCCTTCAGCTCTTCGCGCAAACCCATCGGCTGCGTGTGAATGTCGAATACCTTGCGCCCATCTGCCGGGTAAAGCGGTCGCGGGGTCGCGCTGAAGTCCACGTCCGCATGCATATTGAACCACCAAAACATTTGCGCGACGGTGGCGCCAGGCTGCGCCATTTTCAACGCGTGCCAGATTTTCGGCGCCCGTACCAGGCGGTTCGATTGCTTCCAAAATTGGTGCTCAGCCAACTCGCGGTCATGCCAGCCGTTCGCCACGATGCCGTGGTCACGCGGCAATTTTCCCGTCAAGTACGCCGCTTGGGCCGGGCAGGTTACAGCCGGGAAGGCCGGACGAATACGGCGGACCGAATTTTTCGCTGCCCATTCGGCCAAGCGCAGCATGTGCCCGCTGTGCAGAAGTCGCTCCGTCAGCCCGACGACGTTGATGACCGCCAATCGTTTCATCCCGGCACAATCCCCCCCCCGGCCCGCCCATGCAAAACTTTTGTCAAACCCCGGGGTTGGCCGGGGAATGCCCTTGGCGTGACGAAGCGTCAGGCCATAATACCCGGAATCGGGGCCCATTAGAAATCCCTGCGAGCAGCCGTCCTCATGAAATACCTCGTGCTCACTCTTCTTGGCTGGTTGCTCGTTTTGCTTCCATCACCGGTCCGCGCACAGATTGCTATTTCCGAAATTCCCCAAGACTCCGCGATGGAGCAGCACTTCCGCACCTTTCTGAACGGCTGCGCACCTGACGAAATCCGCTGCGTATGGTTCAATAACAACAGCGTGCAGGTGGGCATGGTGCTGACCCTCAACCTTCACGATGGCTCGGTCGCGACGCGGCGCGATGTCGTGGATTGGGCGGTGCAGAATAGCCAAAATACGCCCGGCGCCCTTTCGGCCGACAACATTGCTGAAATCAAAAAACTCATCGCTACCTTACCCGCGTCGCAGGATATTTTTCCCTTCGCTGAATGCGTGCTCCTCGCCGAACATTCGGGCCCGACAGTGAAGGTTTATCAATATAACCGCATTAATCCGCCCCTTGCGATCCAACACATTTACGATATCGCCCATGCCTCTATCGCGTTTGGCGAGCCGGATGTGCGTGACAATGTCACTCTGACGATGGGACAAACCAGCGCGTATTCCACATTTTCCCGTCCGTGGTCGGTACCAGGGGTGCTGAATTGGTACCAACAGGCCAAGACAGCCGATGACCGTAAATTCTGGGCCCATGTGCTTGCCGCCAGTGCCGACCCCCGTGCCGCGCTCGCCCTCGAGAAAAACCTCGGCCAAGGCGATAACAGTGCCGATCCCGTGGACTTGATTTACTTTTTCGACCATCTCCAGGCGCTAAAATCCCACCCCACCCTGGCTGATGCCCAAAAATGGTTGAAAGACAACCATCCCCGGCTTGCAGCCCAGGCCGCCCTGCTTTCCCCGCCGCCCAACCCTATTCCGATGCCCGTTAAGAATTAATTTCATAAATCTTCCAAGAAACACCCCACTCACGCGTCTTACCCCTGACAGCATCTTTCTTCGCGCGTTAGCGGCTCCAGCTGACCGCCCCAAACTACCTGCATGGAGACCTCGCCCCCCATTAAGGGAGCCATCAAAAATCCTGCGCCCCCGCGCCGGTTGGAGGAGCTTTTTCGCGATTTGGAGACGCCCCTGCTCGCCTATGCCATGCGGCTCACGCGCAATGCCGAAACCGCGCAAGATTGTGTGCAGGAAGCTTTTCTCCGCCTCCATCCGCATTTGAAAAAGGGTGAAGTGCGCAATCCCTCGGCCTGGCTTTATCGCACGGTGCACAATCTCGCCATCAGCGGCCTGAGAACTGCCGGACGCGTCGTTTCCTTTGACGCTCCCGTCTCCGGCCCGGATGGCGAGCAAACGTCCCGCACCGAAACCGACGCCGCCTTTGCCGACCCCGCGCCTTTGCCTGACGCCGAGGTCGAAAGATTGGAAGCTTCCGGCCTCGCCCGCCTTGTCTTTGACCGTCTCCGCCGCCTCGATCCGCGTGCCGGGGAAATTGTCCGCTTAAAATTTTATGAAGAACTTTCTTACA
>Ga0206967_1207_pt1 | contig 11192 bp, 10 predicted proteins | sample Alteio_BWOrgHeat_24_FD_153259 | JGI IMG/M metagenome (GOLD analysis project Ga0206967, IMG submission 153259) | Enriched cells from forest soil in Barre Woods Harvard Forest LTER site, Petersham, Massachusetts, United States -... | ecosystem: Environmental > Terrestrial > Soil > Temperate forest >...
CGATAGGGTGGCCGTGGGAGCGATGAGTTCCGGTGATGTAGTCATCGTCACGTAGCGCCAGACAGGCGCCCACAATGGCCGCTTCCTGGCCGATGCTCGCGTGATAGGCCCCCGGAATCTGCCCCTCTTTGTACAGACGAGTGCCTTCTTCCTCGAACCTTCGGATCCGCAACATACGCCGGTACGCCTCGCTTTGTTGCGCTCGGGTCAATGCCATCGATAACTCCTCGTTCGAGTTTTGGGGCAACCTATTTACGGAGTCGCGGCGGCAAGAGCCATGTTGTTATACGTTCGGACAACCTAAGAAAACGGCTCATCAACCGCACAGGCAAGCTCAATGCATGGCCTGTATGACTACAGACGACTCAGGGTTTCTTTTTTAACGCGTATCGCGTCATCTCCGGTGGCTTCCCCCTGTGAAGAGTTCGGTTTGTCCACTAAGGAGTACCTTTAAATAAGGAGTACATACGAATTGGGCAAAAGTGCCCTTGGTGGTTACGTTGGAGTGCTCGAGCGACGATCCGCGACGGTCAATGTCGAAATCTCGCCAATTTTCCGTTTTCTAATCGGGTGTGAAAGCCCGGTGTCGACGGAGCGCAAGCGTCCGCCTTTGTTGGTCCGTTGATGCAACTAACCAAGTCAAATAGAAAGATCATGCCGAATACAGCGCTGCGTGAACCGATCATTGACCCGGACGTGCCGATTGTCGATGCGCACCATCACTTGTGGTTCCTACCTGAAGCGTCCTTGGCCGCGATGGAAGCGCACGATAGCATCGTTGCCCGTGCGCTCGTTCCCACGTTGCGCCGCTGCGCCCGCTATCTGCTCGAGGAGTTCCTCGCTGATCTTAGGAGTGGGCACTGCGTGCGCTCCAGTGTCTTCGTCGAAGCCCACACGATGTACCGTCCGAGCGGACCGGAAGCGATGCGGTCGCTGGGAGAAGTCGAGTTTGTCAACGGCATTGCCGCCATGGCAGCCAGCGGTGCCTTTGGCGAGGCAAGAGTCGGCGCAGGAATTGTGGGTAACGTTGATCTGCGTCTGGGCGATGTGGTCGAAGGTGTCCTCGGAGCGCACCTTCAGGCAGGGGGTGGGCGTTATCGAGGGGTACGGATTGGAGAGGTCGTCTATGATACCGATTGCAGGATTCTGGGGCGCGGGATAGGCGTGCCCGGATTACTCTCGGAACCCGGATTTCGTGCCGGGTTCAAATGGTTGCATCGATTCGGGCTTTCGTTCGATGCGCTGGTCCTGGAGCCGCAACTGCCGGAGCTTATAGATTTGGCACGCGCCTTTCCTGAGACGCAGATTATCCTCAACCATGTGGGCGCGCCGGTGGGGGTGGGTCGCTATGCGGGCCTGCGAAAGGAGCGTTTCCCCATCTGGCGTGAGAACATTCGAACTTTGTCTCGGTGCGGAAATGTCGCAGTCAAACTGGGAGGTTTGGGAATTCCCTTCGGTGGGTTCGAGCTCTACCAATCGACTCCGCCCGCCACCTCCTCACAACTCGCCGAGGAGTGGAAACCGTATATTGAGACTTGCATCGAGTGTTTCGGGGCACACCGCTGTATGTTTGAGAGTAACTTCCCGGTCGATTCGGCCGCATGCAGTTATCCGGTGCTCTGGAACGCCTTCAAGCTTTTGGCCGCAGGCGCTTCAAAAGAGGAGAAGACCGCTCTTTTCAGCGGCACCGCGACGCAGGTCTATCGACTCGAGTCTGAGGCCGAGATAAAGGTATCCGGGTGATCACACAATCCGGCGAAAACAAAATATTCGATGTGATTATCGCCGGCGCAGGCCCTGCCGGGTGTGTGCTCGCCAGTCGTCTTTCGGAAGAGCAGGACAGGCAAATCCTACTGATCGAGGCAGGACCTGACGTCGCCGCTCCAGGAATCGAGCATCCTGATGTACTCGATCGGTTTGCCCCGAATTCGACCAACAACACCGCCTTTCATTGGCCGGGTCTTGTCGCCGAGGTCGGCGCCGACCTCGGCAAAGGCGCTACACGGGCGAAGCGGCCCTACATACAAGGCTATGGTGTCGGTGGCGCCTCCAACATCAATGGCATGGGCGCAGACCGTGGCCAGCCTGGTGACTACGACGAATGGCTCGATCTGGGTGCCGAGGGCTGGGGATGGAAGGACGTCCTGCCATACTTCAAAAAGTTGGAACGCGATCTTGATTATGCTGGCGATTCAGCAGGCATACACGGAGCGAGCGGGCCTCTCCCTGTGAGACGCTTGTCGAGGGCGCATTGGGCGCCTTTCTCCGCAGCGATTGGAGACACCCTGCAGCATCGCGGCTTTGCTTTCCTCCAAGATTACAATTCCGATTTCCGCGAGGGCGTGAGCGCTGCGCCGACCAACAGCTTCCTTGATCGACGTGTTTCCGCATCGATGGCCTATCTCACGCGAGCAGTTCGTCAGAGACCGAACCTGACGATTCTTGCTAATGCGAGGGCTGATCGCATTAGCCTTCAAGGCAGATGCGCCAACGGCGTCTTCGCGCGCGTGCATGGTGCCACGAGGCATGTGCTCGCTCGGCAAGTTATTATCTCCTGTGGTGCAATACAGAGTCCCGCGCTGCTTATGCGCTCGGGGATCGGGAGTGCTGATCAACTCGGCAGGCACGGGATCAACGTCGTGCAGGATTTGCCGGGTGTAGGAGCAAATCTACAAAATCACCCCTATGTCAGTCTGGTGGTGTACTTGCCGCGTGGATCCGCGCAGCCACCCGACAATCCCTGGTTTTTGCAGAACTGGGTGCGCTTCTCGTCAAGTCTTCCCGAGTGCATTTCCAACGACATGCACCTCATACCGCTCAACAAGTGTGCGTGGCACGATCTGGGGCGGCACATTGGCGTCCTAGTACTGTCGGTCTTCAAACCGTATTCAAAGGGTTGCGTGGAATTGTCGAGCTCTGATCCGGCCACACCACCAAATGTTCGTTTCAACCTATTGGCAGATTCGCGTGACTCAGAGAGGCTAGTCTTGGGTATGCGCTTCGTTCTCGAGCTGCTCACGGACCCCGTAGTAACCAGGATGCGCGGCCAAATTTTTTACCCCGACGAGAGGGTGGTTGCCAGCCTGAGCCGACGCAGCGCTTGGAATAGATTCAGGGCTCGGGCTCACGCCTTCACTTTTGAGCGCGAGTGGCTGCGTCGCCTCCTTCTTGCGAAAAGTAGCATCGACCCTCAAGTGCTGCTGACGAACGAGCGTGCTCTACGAGATCTGGTGCGACGGGACGCTCAGCCTCAATATCACGTATGCGGGACATGCCGCATGGGTCGCACTGATGATCCGGACGCCGTCGTTGACAGCGGAACACTCGTTCACGGAATGGAAGGTTTGCGGGTGGTAGATGCTTCAATTTTTCCCTCAATCCCAAGAGCCAACACTCATTTGACCGTCTTGATGGCCGCAGAAAAAATTGCGGATGTCATCAAGACGGAGTGGCATATCGAGCGTTCGATTATGCAGTACAGTGACATCAGGGACATTCAAAGTCGTTGAGCCTGACGTGATTTCTCAAATATTCCTGTTATCACGGATACAGAAGGAGAGGCCACTTGGTTAGCGACACCGGAAAGCTGCAAGGAAAAGTTGCGCTGATTACTGGGGCAGGCGCCGGCATCGGCCGTGCCATGACCAAGCTCTTCGCAGAGCAGGGGGCGCGGGTCACCGCCGTGGCCATCCACAACGAAAGTCTTAAACAGTGGGAGGGCACGGAGAACGTATTTGCCGTTCAAGCCGATGTTACTCGACTCGAAGACATCAATCGTATGATCGAAGACACCGAAAGCCGATTTGGTAGGCTGGACATCTTGTGCAATGTCGCAGGGATTAACGATCTCTGTTATCCGCTGGATGAGACCAGTGACGAGCGGTGGGATAATGTTGTAGATCTTGACCTAAAGGCTCCATTCCGGATCTGCCGCAAGGCGATCAAGGGCATGGCGGAGAGAGGCAGCGGCGTGATTTTGAACATTGGTTCCTATGCTTCGCTGCGGGGGAATCACGGTCCCAGTTACAGTGCTGCCAAGCACGGTTTGACAGGACTCACTTTGAGCATTGCTGTCGGATTCGCCCGCAAAGGGGTCCGATGCAACCTGATCAATCCAGGCTCCGTAAGAACTCAAATCGGTCCACATTCTGGCGGAGCGTATCATCCGGAAGGCCTGAAAATGTTCGTAGATATTGTTGAAAAACTACCCGTACAGTGGGCCTGTGAGCCTGAAGACATTGCCCCGACAGCTTTGTTCCTGTGTAGCGATGATTCCAAGCACGTCAACGGCGCCATTGTGTCCGTGGACGGTGGAATGAGCGCATGTTAGAGCGATAAGGGGAGCTTGATGAAGTCAAAGCGTCCATTGCCGGAACGGCTGTCCACCCAGCGTGCGCTGATTGGTTTTCTGCAAACCCATCCCAACCCCCTGATGGCGGAAATCGCGGGGATGTGCGGATACGACTTCCTGCTGATGGATGGTGAGCACGGTGTGTTCAGCGAGATGGACTATCTATATAGCTTACAGGCACTGGCGGGCTGGGACATTCTCGCCATGGTGCGCTTGAGAGAGCACGATGTGAAGGAAGTAGGTCGCTATCTGGACATGGGTTTCGATGTCATAGTAGCGCCGAATGTCACATCGGAGGAACAAGCTAGGGCGCTGGTTCGCGCGATGACTTATCCGCCATCGGGGACTCGAGGTTTTGGGGCATCGCTGCATCGTGCCACTCGCTACGGGATCGACATAGCCGCTCACCTGGAGGCTCCTCGAGGAACCGCGTCCTTGTTAGTCATCATCGAATCGGCACCGGGCTTGACCAACGTTGAGGATATCGTCGCAGTTGAAGGAGTGGACGGCGTAATCATCGGCCCGTTTGATTTGTCGGCGGAATTGGGCGGCGTGGGAGAGTTTTCGTCGCCTGCATATGCGCAAGCAGTAGCACGCATCGAGCTGGCCACCGCCGCTCGCGCCAAGCTTGTTGGTACGGCACCTCATCCCGGAAATCCGCTTGAGGTGCTCCTCACTCGCGGGCATCGACTTTTCATCGTGGGCGCTGATATGTCGATGGTCCGTGAAGCGATGAGCGCTACGCTGGCAAAGGCGAAGTCCTTCCTTCTTTAAGGAGGCGCAACCGTGATGCGCAGCCATTCCGGTTGCAACATATTGCAGGCTCGCCGGCGCGGAGATGTTGCGTCGCCGGGGATTCTCGCACTCTCCGAGCGGGGAGCGAAGGCCATGCCGCACATCCGCCAGGCTGACGTTCTGAGTGAGCCTCCTTCGATCCGTGATAGCTGCTCAATATACCTTCGCCAGCAGCCCTCCATCCACGATCAAATCGGTTCCCGTCACGTATGCACTTTCGTCCGCGGCAAGGAAAACCGCTGCGCTGGCGACGTCTTCGGTTGAAGCAACGCGACCTAGCGGATAAAACCCCAGCAGTCGTCGCAATTCAGCGTCTGGGTCTTGAGCGCGTTGAATATAGTCATCGAAAATCGGGGTTCGCACGTCGCCCGGACAAATGGTGTTGCACCGGATCTGTTGCGGCCCGTAGGCCACGGCCGCGGACCGACACAGCGCCCGAAGGCCACCTTTGGCCGCCCCATACGCGGCCAGATCACCATCACCCACAATTCCCAGAACCGATGCCGTCAGAATGAGACTCCCTCCCCCACGTCGGATTAGTTCAGGGATCGCCGCCTGACACCCGAGGAAGGCGCCCTTCAAATTGACCGACTGAACCTCATCCCAAAGGTCGCTGGTCGTATCGGCAAGGTTAGCAAAGCGCTGAATAGCCGCGTTGGCCACGAAACAGTCGAGTCCGCCGTATTCGCTCACGGCTCGCTGAACGGCTGACGAATTACCGGCGCGTGACGAGATGTCAGCCTCCAGTGCAATGGCGTTATGGCCCATTGACCGGATCTTCTCGACCGTCTGTTCCAGTGGCTCACGCAATACGTCCACCGCAACGACGGACGCCCCCTCGCGGGCGAATCGAGACACAATCGCTGCGCCAACGCCTCGCGCAGCACCCGTTACGACCGCTACTTTGTCTGTCAGCCTCATTGCCATCTACTCGCAAGCCTTAAGTGCGTACTGGACTGCGGCGAGAGTATTCTGGACGTCGACGTCACTATGCGCGGCGGAAACAAACCAGGTGCCCCGGGCTGTCGGCCGGACGCCGTGCTCGAGTAACGCGTTAAGGAAGCGCTGTTGCCTCGGTACATCGCAACGTCGATACTCCTCGAGCGAGTTGATCATCTGACCATTGCCGAAGCAAGTGTTGAAGACGCTGGGATACCCCTGCACGATGAGTCCGGCACCGACACGTTTGGCCGTGCCTCGGATCCCATCCATCAGAGCTTGTCCGGTGGCTGCTATTTTTGCGTAAACGGCACCGCCATCCTTGGAGAGCGCATCGAGCGTAGCTATAGCTGCGGATACGGCAATCATATTTGAGTTGTAGGTACCTGAATGATTGACTGCGCCGGAGCCGATCAGAGACATCAATGACTCACGTCCAGTCAGGGCAGCGACGGGCACACCACCTCCTAAGGCCTTGGCGAAGATGCCGAGATCGCCAGTAACGCCGAATGTTCTCTGAGCACCCCCCAGTTCCAGTCGAAATCCTGTGACAACCTCGTCGACAATGAACACAACCCCATGCCTGCTACACAGCTGCCGAACGCCTTCCAGATATCCGGGAGCTGGACGAATGACTCCGGTATTGCACATCACCAGTTCCATAATTACTGCCGCGGTCTCCCATGCGTGTCGGTCAAGGTAGGCGGCCAATGTCTGGAGATCGTTCCAAGGTAACACCCCAGTGTCCGCAAGTGAGCCCGGCGGTTGTCCGCGGGACGTCGCTTGAGCGCTTCGGTTATGCGGTTCGGCTGCCGAAAAGGTGTATTCGTTTGTAAGAACGTTATCAAGCCATCCATGATAATGGCCGGCAAATTTGACGAACTTTTCTCTTCCGGTGGCGGCGCGAGCTACCCGCAGTGCCGCCTGCACCATCTCCGAGCCTGTCATTCCGATGCGGACGAGCTCTGCGCCCGGGATGCACTGACGTAAGCGATTAGCGAGCTCCAGTTCGGCTTGCGATTGACCGGCGTATAGTTGGCCGTTCCGCAGCGACTTGGCGACTGCGTCAATGACAGTCTCTGGAGCGTGTCCAAGAATGGTGGGTCCCATGCCTAGCGCATAGTCGATGTATTGATTGCCATCCACGTCCGTCAGGTGCGCGCCCTGTGCCTTTGAAAAAACACAATGCGGCACCATGTGCGGGTAGCCGGACGTTGCTGTTGACTCCGCCTGCTATAACACGGGAGGCCTGTTCGTGGTGGGCTCGAGACTGGCTCAGAAGGAGTGGTTTCGTCATGAGAATGGGAATGCCCGGCGACGTTTGAGCAGCTATTCTAACTATTCCGCAATGAAAGAGAGAAGAGCGTACCCTCCATGCTGGCACGCATCTCTTTAGAACGTCTAATTAAGTTAATGCCTGATAGGAACGAGGACCATAAAGAGACCTAAAGTAATTCTATCCCAGCGTCGTCTTTGCCGGTGTCAATGTAGCGATGACCGTCCGTCTAGTCTCTATCTTGAGACAATTCGCCGACCATAGTACAAGCAGCTCACTTGGGATACATCGGCACCCCTTACCCGTTCTGATGTTTATAGCGACTGCGGCGCACTTGCCACATTCTGCATCTTTGCGAGTTCTGCGACTGGGGCGTCGAGTCGTACTTTACCAGAGCCGAGGTCGTCCAGGCGGTAACGCTTTCGGATGATAGCCGATTGACCCTCAATGCGGACACTTCAGTCCGCATCCGATCTACCGATCGAACGGTGAAATCATATTGATCAAAGGAGAAATACTCCTGTCTGTATCGCACCGCACTGATCGTTTCTTGACAGTTGCGGCGAGTGGACTGCTCCTGACGGACATCGGACCGATGTGCGATATTAGAAAGCCGTTCACAGGACCTGTCACAGTGTCAGTGAGGGAGGGCACTGTGATGTTGAGGCTGTCTGCTGCGCCGGATAACCCGGTGGTTGCGCGCGCGGGTCAGGTCGCCGTCTTTGAGCCCGGCGCGCTTGCGGTGAAGTGGGTGGGTCAGGGAAAGATAGAACGCGATAGAGAGTGGGCCTCCCATGGAAGAGGTCTTCGACCTTTCGTCACGCGCCGAAATTCCATTTGGCGGTACCAGCTGACCCAGATACAACTCATGCTCGAGCTTCGAGCCAATGCCATATCGCCGCTGCCGTCAAAGGTGTCACGCCCGGAATTGGACTAAACGCGGCGTTCTATGAGCGCTCGGCCCTTATCACCTTGGCCGATACAGACTGGAGTTGATCACCGCTCCAATTATGAATATCACCGACCGCAGCATCGTAGTCCCATGTGAGCTTGGCTCCTGCTCGAATGGGCTCCTTAACTACATATTGGATTACGTCCGGGCAACACGCTTGACGACGGGCTATCGCGATCTGCAACGGCTTGCCGTTCGCCCTGATGCTCACGCCCGCTTTAAAGTCGCTCGCTTTAACACTCTGGTTGAATGTTGTAGTCACGACGTTTCCATCGATGATCTTTGACCCAACATATGTGGGCGGCGTGTTGAGCCAATTTAATTGCGCAATCGTCCCTCCCTTGTTCTCGATGGGATTTCTACCTTGGTCAATCGGCTTGCCTTGCCAATTCAGCGAAAGATTCAGTGTTTCGATGTGGGAACCCTTGTCAAGCTTAAGGGGCGTACTCCGCAGTGTGGGATCGATGATTGTCATGTCTACTGACAGCGTCCGCAGATTGGTTTCTGGGCCTATTCGGATAACGGCGCGATTATCGGATGCCGTCGTTACAAAATTGTGCAGAATCAGGTTATCTATGTGTGCGTTGACATTCACGAGAGGGAATACACCATTGTCGAATTCTGTCTTATAGGCTTCGACTTTGCTTTTCCGTACATACTCTGACACTTCTAGGGAAGTCGGCGTGTAGTGAGCCGGCCGGTCGACATTTATATTGCTTAACGTGATTGAGCCAATGTCACCTAGACCTGCATAGATGAAATGGCTGATACTCACCACTGAGAAGCTTGTGATGACGCCAGTCACGTTGTTCACCACGACCTTGTCAATACGCTGCGTCGCGGACAAGAAGCGGAGAGCCGACGTCGCGTGCATGACCACGAGGTTATTTACCGAAACATCTGTAATAGGGCCGAGCACCGCATACGGGCCTTCGCTATCGGAAGTGTTGAATGATATGGCGTCGTCGCCGGTCCTGATCTTGACACTGTCGATAGTGATGTACTGATTGGCGCCCCGAAACGCCAGGCCGTCCGTACATCCTTCTTCCGCATGGACGTCATCTGACGCGGCGCCGTGGTCGATTGTTACATTGTGAACGGTGATTTTATTTGCATTCGCGAACTCTACCCCGTATGCGTAAGGACTCCAGACCGTGTCATTTTCTAAGGTCAGATCGTTGACTCCGAAGAACTGCAGGGCGTCCATGAATGTGCCCGCAGCGTCTTCTTTGGAGTGACAACCGTGCTCAGGGCCACTATCGACAGCTACCTGGTGTTTCCGATTGCCGTTCAAGAAGCAACCGCGAAACGTAATATGCCCATCTCTGATAACATCGCGCGAGCGGTGTGCATTGCGGATGAGTGCTCTATTAGAGCCGTCTTTTAGATACAACCCTGCGCCAGTGATGCACTCAATGGTGGTATTACCATACACATCGAGACCACTGACCAATACAGGACCATCCACTATGAGATCGATCGGTATGCCGGTTGCTGCGCGGTCAAGAAACCTTTGTAGCGTGGCGGTATCGTCAGTTCCGCCACCGTTCATCAGGTTTGTATCGAGGTGAGCGCCAAGGGCCGAGGCGCGCACAACTGTGTCGGCCGCGAGTGCTGCGGAAGGGCTCAGTGTAAACGCGAGGGGTATGCAAAGTAGTAGCAACAGGGGTATGTCGCAAGGAGCCCTCCAGGAGGTTAAACCTGTCCAGGCGCTGCTGGACCTTATGAACACTATAAGCATTCAGAGACTCCTAGGCATTAGACTGACGCTCGCGAAGACTTACCGTAAATATTGCACACGGAGGAGTTAATCTCCCTTTGTATTGTCGACTCGTCTGTGTAGCCTTGACCAAGGAAAATCGAATGGTCGAACTACCCGAGCGAACATTAATAGTGACGACATTGAAAAACAATCACGCTCAGGACCACGAAATGGAGGACCCTGACGTCCCAGGGATGGTGAAGGCTTTCCCGTTGGATCGGCTTCCTTCTGGGATGCAAAAATTGTGGGTAATTGCAAGGTTCCCCCCTCGCTTACAGAGGATTGACGAACATCAAACAGGAAGAGACCATCACCGCTAATCGCTCAGGCAGATCACCTATCCCGATGAGAAATCTGCCCTAAGAAGCGGAGTCACCCCTTTCCCTACCGCGATCACCTATGGGCTATGCTTTGAGCTGCTCAGCCGTTCCTCGAACGACGAGATCCGCTCATCCAATTTCTGGCTCATAAGACTTCCCTGCAGAACCAGGTCCCTTTCCCGAAATCCGGTAAGCACCACCTCGCCAAACCATCCCCCTTGTGTACTGGCGCGGCTCACCGGACCCCAACATGTGGAACGTTGCAAAACGCAACATCAGATCGTCGCGCTCGGACGCGATCAGCGTCGGTCACTGATTCGAGATTGTCACTACCTCCGAACAGCTTCAAGCCCACTCCCGCGAGCGAGTCCGTTGCAACAATCACTCATCGACGTCCGCCGTGCCAGATCCAACAGCACCTTATATCGTCACGAATAAAGAGCCTGCTGTCGTGGCGGCACCGCCATCGCCGCGCCGCGAGCCATGGCGATCATTTCCCTGGCGAGTTAGGCGGTGCTACATCCGGCGCGTTGGAAGTCAGGCGTCTCAGAAAGTCACGATGCCCTGACTTCCAACGCGTTCCCGCTTCCCTACACTACGCTCGAGCACCGCGACCCTCTAGGCAGCCGCGGTGCTCGAGCGTAGTGTGCCCCGGAGTGGCCCCAGGACACGAAGGGCGCGTATATTCGTCGATCACCGTCAAACACTTCAGCTGCTGACCGTTGGCGCACGCATCGAATGCGGAGTCATAGGCCCACAGATATGTCGCGCCCGCTGCCGGCAACGGACGCGGGCGC
>Ga0206967_1208_pt1 | contig 11161 bp, 9 predicted proteins | sample Alteio_BWOrgHeat_24_FD_153259 | JGI IMG/M metagenome (GOLD analysis project Ga0206967, IMG submission 153259) | Enriched cells from forest soil in Barre Woods Harvard Forest LTER site, Petersham, Massachusetts, United States -... | ecosystem: Environmental > Terrestrial > Soil > Temperate forest > O...
CTATCGCATGGCGCCATCTACCATGGGCTACAATTATGCCTATTGCATGGAGCGCGCTACAAACTCTACGACAAAAACGCCAGGGGGTCGACCTTTTTGCCGAACACATAGACTTCAAAATGCAGGTGTGATGCATCCTTGCCACGCGAGCGCACAAGACCCGTATCACCAACAGTCCCTATCATCTGTCCACGATTAACCTGCTGACCGACTTGTACTTTCATGGTGTGCAAATGTGCATAGCGCGTACGATATTTATTATTGTGAGCTATAACGATTGTATTGCCATAGCCGCCAGAATCTTTTTCACGGCGCACTTCAATAATAACACCGGCAGCGGATGCAAGCACTGGCGTGCCTTTGCGTGCTGCCATGTCAATGCCAGAATGGAAACCTTTTGAGCCGTCTGCTTTTTTTCGCGGACCAAACAGTGAGCTTAACCACAGCGACGAACGATCAACGGGCCATGAAAATTCAAAGTCGGTTGATGCTTGCACACGTTTAATGGTGTGTAACTTTTTTTTATGGGACCGTACCGTACGATTACGACGAGCTGCCTTTGCTCGACGAGACGGAGTCGATTTTTTTTGCTGCGACTGCCGAACATGCTCAGTATAATCTTGCCATTGATGAGGACTAATATCGTGCAACACGGATATCAGTTTTTGTTTTTGGATATAGGATATGGTCGATTTTTTAAGATGACCTAACTCTCGATTAATAATAAGAAAATCATCTTGACCACTCACGTCATTGCTTGAAACAACATGGACACCATCGGGGAAGTTGTGTACTTTTATGCCGCTAGATGTTGCGTTTTTTTTTTCGTCGTCTGTGTGCGCTGATTCGGCAGATTCTGGACGATCACGCAGCGCATTATATTCATAAATGATGCGACTGACTGCCATTAAATGATTTTCATATTCAGCTTTAAGAGCGACAAGCTTATAGCTTTGCTCAACGATGTAGCAATACTCTCGCATAACCAAAAGCATAGCAACCATCATTACACAAGACCACCCAACAATAAGCAGCTTTACCGGCTGATTCATATGACCCTTATCTTACAGCTCAAGCAGTTTATACACAAACAATATCGCAATTTAAAATCCATCCAACGGTACTGCCAAAACGTATTTTATACCAATTTTCATGCGCCTCTTGCAAACACACTTTACACATCTGATTAACTTCGCCAATGGCATGATACTGCTCATTTGGTCCTGAATATACCATAACCTTGGCCGACGTAACAGCATACTTATTCGAATTAATTTCGTAACAAATAAGCGTGAGTATACCACACGCAAGCGCTAGCATACCAATGATACCAAAAATCAGAACCTGTTTTTTCCAGCGACCGCTGACAATGAACCACCAAAATAGAATCCAAAACAATGCAGCACATAGTTGCACCAAAAGCGGGTATGTCCGAACGGCAATCTGGTGGCACAGTGATTGCGACACCAGTTTTTCATCATGCTCTTGCGTTAGCATATGGCAGTTTTTCTCAATGGTCGATTGAATGGAAAAAGGTGCATCATTTTGTGCTCGCAACCAACAGGCATACGCCTGCGGATATTCGCCAAGATGATAGGCACAGTTGCCAAGATTAACCCAAACAGCATAGCCTTTATCTGCCATATGGTTGTACTGCTGGCGCGCCTGCTGATATTCCATTTTTTTATAAAGATTATTTGCCTGCAAAAATAGCTCTTGGTCGTTTAAAGCTGCGTTGCACACCGTAAAGTTACACGCAAGTATCAAATAGCTATAGGTCAATTTCATAAAGCTTGCTCCAGTATTGAAAGCCAATAATGCGCCTGCTTAAATATAAGTGGATCTGCATGCGCAGCGTTATGTAAAAATACAAAAGCGGCACAATCAGAAAAAAATTGCTGCCATTCGTCACAAAGCTGCTCTGAAAAGCCTGCTTGTACCAGTGACTTTCTCACCATCTCATCAGTCGAGATCTGCTTATTGTGTGGCATCCGAATCGAAATCAATTGGTTAAAAATGGGATATAATTCCGTATATGCTCGTTTTTCTTCGGCTCGAAATAAGCAAGCTCGTGCATGTACAAATGCACGCTCAGCTTTTTTTACATCAGTTCGTGCGGCATAGAAAAAAATTAGCTTGCGGTAAATCATACACAACAATGCCGATAGTGGCGGCAGAACAAACAAGAGCAATAAAAGCCACCACGGCATGCTCCAGACTGAGCGAGAACACCACGATTCTCGTATCAGTGGACATACGTCTGTCTCGTCCAAGTTGAGATCAACAGAGCCACCAGACAAGCCTGGATTATGCAAGCCGCCAAACCTGCTTGATGGATCGCCACCGTCTGCCAACGAGTCAAGCTGATTGGCCGATCCCCCTTGTACATCAGACGATTGATTGGCCAATGCTTGAGCGTCATCTGCCAATTGTGCTGGTGATGCAGTTACCAACACTTCTTGCTCTCTAGTTGTCAGTGTTTTATAGCGACCTGCCTTAGTGTCGAAAAAAACAAATTTCTGCTCGGGAATTTTCAAATTTCCCGGCACACTTGCTTGTAGAATGTATTCGAAAGTTTTTACTGATGTTGTGTCATTGACCGGCGTCGTCGTTACTTGCGATTCATATTGCCTGCATGTGGCAGGCAAACCTTGCAGTTCTGGAGTTGCAAGAGCATCGATATCACCAGAACCGGTTAGCTGCAGGGTAACAACAAGTGCTTGGCCAACCTGAACCGTTTGTTGCTTAACGGCAAGTTCATAGGTGGCATAATCACCTATTGCCTGCACAGCACCCGAACCCGTATACGGTGGTAGCGGTTTGACATTCAACGTTGTCGCATTGGTATACAGCAAATGCTGTGTCGGACGCATACCAAAAAAAGCAGAAAAACCTCCAAATTGAGCTCTATCATCTGATGGCAATGTATATACAATCGTATAAGCTGGAATTACCAGTTCACCTACTGCTTTGGGGCAACAGATCCATTGCACATGCCGACAAATATACCGAGCACCCTGTATCGTTTCGACAGATTCAAACGGTCCTTGGTACTGCGTGTTATCTATCTTTGCATTGAATGATGGCGCTAAAAGATTAGTCAGCCGTGCATCAGGATTTTTAGCATAAAAATGTATGTGACAATAGACTTTTTCACCTAAAAAAATCGACTCTCGCTCACAGGTTAAACGCGCAAAAAAAGTCTCTTTTTTGCCCGGCGAACTACTTTTACCTTTTGTTACGGTAAGCTGCACCTGTTCAGATTTGATCTGCTTGCCACTGTACTGTGCCAATACCGGACCAACCAAATATGAGCCTACCTTGTCAATGCGTGCGCAATACGTATGTACACAGGAGCGTACGCCATTGATAATACTAATCTGCTCTTGATGCGCATCAACAACCGCTTGCTCAAGGCCTTTAATTTCAAGATCTTTGCCTTGTATTGAAAATCCGCGCACTGAGACTTTAACTTTAAAAGGAACGCCAACTTCTATAGCGCTAACAGGAGTATCCCGCATATCGGTTATGTTTAATACAAGTTGCTGCGCACCGGCAAAAAAACTAACACACAAAAGGCTTAGCAAACCTGTTCTACCAACAATTTTGATCATTGCCACCTGCCATATGTTGTTTGACTGTTGCTTTGATGTATTTTTTATTTAAACTAGCGTCATTTTTTTCTTGCTCGGCAAGTATGCGTTCCAACATGACGTCCATTTTTTTTGCCGACGGTATGCCATCAGGGGCATCAGCCTGCTTGGCCTGTTCAGCTGATTTTTTTTCCGCTATACTTTTTTTATGTGATTCTTTGTCCTCAAGGGCTCTATTTTTTATCTCTTTTTTAGGAGACTTCGTATGCTCAGCCTTCTCGTCGACAGCTTGGGCTGCTTGTTTTTCGGCGCTTTGCTCATTGCCAAGGGACTCTTGCTGTGTATCATTCTTTTGAGTTTTCTCGTTGCGTGTTTCGTTGCCGTTGGATTTCTCGCCTCGATCTTTCTCGCCCTGTTGTGCCTGGGATCCTGTATCGGACTGTTTCTGTTTATCCTGTTTTGCATTCTGATCTGATGCCTGTTGGTCTTTGTTGTTTTGTTGTTTGGAATTTTTTTGTGATGAGTCTTTTTGCTCTTTTTTCTCTTGCTCTTGCTCTTGTTTCTTTTTTTCAAGCAACTTTTCTAGGCGAGCCTTTTCTTGCTGCGCTTTATAATTGTCTGAATTTATCTGCAGAACTCGGTTGTATTGCTCAATGGCTTGTTCATACTCATCACGTTTTTCATACACTTTTGCTCTATTAAAATGAGCTCTTTCAAGCAATGGCGCATCGATGTTGGACTGTTGTGTGACGGTAGAAAAATATGCCTGCGCTTGATCAAGATCATTATTTTTATACGCAACAACACCCGAATCATACAGACAAACAGAGTCACTCGGATTGCAGATAAGGGTTTGTTTCATAAGATCACGCGACTGCGCATAATCCCCCTTTTGATAGGCCAGAGCAGCGCGATCATGCTCAAAAATGGCTGTAAGCGACAAAAATGATACGATGCATGCGACGCTGACAAATCTACAATAGTTCATAGAAACCACTCTAAACAAAAGCAGATTAAACTAACGCCAATAAACCAAGGATATTGTTCTTCGTAACGAGATACCGTACGATCTTCAAACGTATTTTTTTCATATTTCGAAACAACACTTACAATCTTTTTTGTATCGGCATCATCTTGCGTCATAGGCACATAATAACCGCCAGAATCGTGCGCTATTTTTGCCAGGATGTCTTCGCGTAAACAGGATATGACGACCGCCCCTTGTGCATCCTTCTGGTGTCCTTTTAGTTTGCCTAGCTCATCAACACACGGTACAGGAGCGCCGGCACGTGTGCCTATGCCCCAAGTAAAAATATGCAAACAAAGATCTTTAGCTTGTTGTTGTACACCGGTAAGATCAGGTGAAAAGTCTTCTCCATCGGTAACGATCACCAAAAGCTTATGCTGACATTCTTTTAAAGCTTGAAATGAACGCAAAGCTGTTTTTATAGCTTCATCTAAACGTGTTGCCCCCGAAGAGATAGTCTCGGCATCTATCTGATTGAGAAACATTAAAAATGCTCCATAATCACTTGTCAATGGGCATTGCACAAAAGTGGATCCGGAGAAAATAATAAGACCAACACGCTCACATGGCAGATTCTGGACCAACTGCTTAATTTTTTCTTTGGCACACAACAATCTATTGGGAACACAATCGGCGGCAAGCATGCTGCGTGAAATATCAAGTGCAATAAAAAGATCTCGACCTTGCTGATGGACAACATCCTCTTTTTTGTTCCACTGTGGGCGAAATAATGCAAGCGTAAGAAATAGCATCCCCATGCAAAAAAGAGCTGTGCCGAACATGCGTCGAGTCAGAGAAAAATTAAGCAAAACAGTACGCGTATGTGTATGTGAGGTCAAAAAACGTACCACGCGATGCCATTTTATATATCTGTAGATCAGTATTCCGCTCGACAGCATGAATATTGATACATACCACAGGGTATGAGTTCCAGCCCAGGTAATACCAAACATAGTGTGCTCACAAACCGAACCAGATGAATGTTGACAACAATAACTCACTCATAATAAACACCAAAGCTATCCAGAGTAAAGGTAAAAACCAATCCTGCTGTCTGCCGAAAATGGGCGCTTCTATTTTGTTTTTTTCCAGGGTATCAATTGTATCGTAAATATGTCGCATGTCATCGGCATTTTTTGCCTCAAAAAATTTACCCCCGGTCTCATGCGCTATTGATTCAAGTAATGCTTTGTTCAGTGGAGGTGCAGCATAATACCAAAAAATCTGCTGCTGTTGCTGCTCATCGCCAATGCCTACCGTATAAATTTTAATGCCCAATTCTTTTGCTATTGCAATGGCGATAAGATGATCTGCATCATTTTGGCTTGGCTGACCATCGGTAAGTACAACCATAATTTTACTTTTTGCTTTTGAATGTTTGAGCCTATTGGCAGCGGTGATAATGCCAGAACTTAAGACCGTACCTTGAGGGTCGACAGATCCAATTTCAATCTCACCAATAATCGATTTGAGCAATGCTTTGTCCGCCGTTATAGGGCAACGAGACAAAGCTGCATTGCCAAAGACAACCAAACCGATTGCGTCATTAGTGCGTTTGTCGACAAACCGTATTGCCTCTTGCTGCGCTATAACAATTTTTGAACGATCATCTGCGCTATGATGTGGGTATGACATACTGCCAGACACATCAATGACAAGCACAATATCAATACCTTCGAGCGTAATTTTAGAGCGAGGATCAATAAGTTGTGGCTTTGCTATCAAAATAATAAAAATCAAAAGGAGCAAAAAACGGAGCATAAAAAAGATAGTGGAGCGTTTGTGTTTGGATGTTGCACCTTGGGATGCAAGTGAAGCGCTTAACGGATAACGATAACGAACGCCACGATAGAAATAGATTCGCACTATTGCAACACAGACAAGCGCTGGTAGTAGAATATACAGTACTGATTCGTTATAAAATTTTAAAACAGAATCCACAATGTTTTTTAACCCTCTGACTGATTACAAAACCATGCACGCACGCGCTGACAAAATGCTTCGTTCGATTCATCGTCATATGGTCTCATTGGTTCACCAACAACCACTTTTATAGGATGCCATTGCAGTAAAAATACCCCTTTTGGATACACCTTACCAACATTATCCAGATACACAGGAACGACAGGCTGCCCTGTTTTTTTTGCGAGTATAACAAAGCCACCAAAAAAATCATGTATCTTGCCGTCAGAAAATCTACCACCTTCGGGAAAGAGTATCGAATATAAATTTTGACCATCGAGCATGCCAATTGCAGTCAGCAAAGTACGCATACCGGTCAATGGCGTCGTTACATCAACCAAAACCGTTGTTCTTGGCAAAATAAAACGCAAAATAGGCGATACCATAAGTTCATTAGTCGCAAGCCATACATGTGGCGCCGACCGTAACAGGCTACCCATTAATGGTATATCGAGCGATGATTGATGATTTGCCACAAGCACTGCTGGGGTGGTTGGGATATTTTCTCGACCATACACCCGTATTGGCAGTAACGTTGCTTTCAGCAATAACCAGTAAAATGCGTACTGTATATAATTACACACGCGATTATGGTACCGTATTTTTTCTGGCAACAACAAAAAAATAATCGTTGGAATACACAAAATAAGCATGACGAGCAACAGCAAAAAACGTGAAATCAGCGTATGGAGCAGTCTAAAAAAGTTCACTACAATTTTCATATTTTTCCATTTCCCTATTCATACTTGCCAAAATACACAGGAAACTGATCGTGTACCCGTTTTACATAGATATTTATATAAGCGCATGCGGCGAGTGGCCATGTCGCAATAAGCACCAGTGCAGCAGCTGTATCGGGCAGTAGCATACAAACAAGCTTCGCTACGCCAAGAAAGAAAGCACAAAACACAATGCAGATAGGTAGATTATAAAAAACGAACAAAAACCCACGGCCAATAGATCGCGGAACCGCTACAAAACTACCATCAGAGTCACATAAAAAAGCTACCGTTATTGAAAAAAACGGAAAAAATGGCGCATATAATGGCAATTGCCTGAACCAACAGGGTATTCCGCTCAGGCTGACAGCACACATCATGAACAGCCATGCGATAAAAAAGAGTGAAAACCAGACTAGATACTTGCCATAGCCAAGAAAATAGCTACAGTCTTTACGTAAAGTTGATGGTCGCGCGGCAAGATATACACTGAACAGATAGATCAACAAGGCAACGACAGGTATCGCAAACCAGTGAATATCAGTGTAAACGACAGAAACAATGAGACCCAACAAAAAAGGCAAACAATAACGAGTGATACTGCCAAGGGTGAACCTGATGGCATTCAAGGTGACCAGCCCAAAAAGTTTGGCGTTATCAGGCTTGAGCACCAACAAACAATCTCGCCAGGAAGTTAAAAATTGCATTCATTTTCCTTGTCATTATACTAAAAAACCTTGTACAACTCGGAATGAACAGTACCATAGTATCAAGCCATCTGCAAGGCCCACTTAAACAAATATTTGACTTTTAGAAAATATATATCGTATTCTAGTAATCGAAGCTAGAAAAGCAGAAATGTAGAAAGTCCTTAAAAGAAACAACCAGCTATAAGTAAAAAGTGACGTATGAAGAAGTTATTGATTGTAGAATCACCATCCAAGATAAAAACCATCAGTAAATTCTTGGGTAAAGAATTCGTTATCATGTCCACCCTTGGTCACATAAAAGACCTGCCAACCAAAAAATTGGGCGTGGCGATCCATGATGGCACAATTGATATCGACTATGTCACGATTGAAAATAAAGAAAAAGTTATTGCCGACATCTGCAAACAGGCTGCTACCGCCGACGAGATTTATTTAGCCCCTGACCCTGACCGCGAGGGAGAGATTATTGCGTGGCACATAGAGCAAGAAATCAAGAAAGTCGCGAAAAAAAAGTGTATCATTTCAAGAATCTCCTTCAATGAAATCACCAAAGAAGCCATTCTAAACGCGGTACACAAAGGTGAGACTGTTGATTTGCAAAAAGTAGCTGCTCAACAAGCACGACGTGTTTTAGATCGCTGGGTAGGCTATGAAGTTTCACCCATTTTGTGGAAAAAACTTGCCCCTGGCACCTCAGCTGGCCGCGTACAATCGGTTGCCCTACGTCTTATTTGTGATCGAGAAGATGCAATAAGAACTTTCAAACCCGAAGAATACTGGTCTATAACGGGTGAATTTAAGCATCAAAGATCAAAAATCGAAGCTGCCCTTACTCATATAGGTAAGAAAAAAGCAGAAATAACTAACGAAAAAGATGCCACCGATATTGTCAAAAAAATAAAAGATGAATCCTATATAATTGACAGTATCACTGATAAAAAACGTGCCAAAAACCCCTTGCCTCCTTTTATGACCAGTACGCTACAACAAGATGCTTTCAATAAGCTTGGTTTTAACGTCAAAAAAACGATGCAAGTAGCACAAACCTTGTATGAAGGTTTACCCCTTGATGATGCCAGTACGCCCGTTGCACTTATTACCTATATGCGTACCGACTCTCAACGCATTGCCGATTCAGCAGTTGATCAACTCAGAAGCTACATTAATAAGCATTTTACCAAAGAGTATCTGCCTGCCGACGCACAAATATATGCGAAAAGCAAAGGTAAATCGCAAGACGCACACGAAGCGATTCGCCCCATTAACATTGATATAACTCCTGAAAAAGCCGAACGGTACCTATCTAAAGATGCTGCACGGTTGTATGAACTGATCTGGCGCCGTTTTGTTGCCTGCCAAATGAAACCAGCACAATATGCACAAAGAACGGTTGAACTAAAAGGTGGTCAATTCACCTTTCGTGTCACCGGCTCTACGCTGATTTTTGATGGATTTTTAAAGGTGTACAAAGCCGAATCAGATGGTGATGAAGCTGATGAAAAAACAGTTGCTTTACCAAGCACTCTTAAAGTTAAAGAACCAATCGACCTGACCAAGGTTGATCCTAAGCAACATTTTACGCAGCCACCACCTCGTTACTCTGAAGCGACACTCGTAAAAGATTTAGAAAAAGAGGGTATTGGGCGTCCGAGTACCTATGCGACTATTTTAAATACTATAAAAGCTCGCAACTATACCACGCTGGATAAAAAACGTTTTGTGCCCACCGAGCTTGGTATGATGGCCACAAAATTGTTGATTGAAGGTTTTCCTAACATTATGAACCTCAAATTCACCGCACAGATGGAAGAGGATCTTGATAAAATTGCTAACGGGGAACTTGATCGTGATGCCTTGCTCATTGGGTTCTATAATCAATTTTCCGAAGACCTGAGCCTTTTTAAGGGGGGAGAAAAGGGCAAACGTGTTGCTCAACCAACCGATGTCGACTGCCCTGAGTGTAATAAACATAAATTAGCAATTCGGTTTGGCAAAAGTGGGGAATTCCTCGGCTGTCTCGGCTACCCGGAGTGTTCATTTACCACAAATTTCAAGCGAGACGAAGCCGGCAACATCGAACTGGTCAAAGCTGAGGGTCCAAAGCTTCTTGATGAGCTCTGCCCGAATTGTGGCAAGCAGCTGCGCAGTATGATTGGTAAATTCGGGCCATTTGTATCGTGTTCAGGTTACCCAGACTGTAAATACATCAAACAAAACAAAGCACCGTTCCCCTGCCCGTCATGTGGTGGCGACATCATTGAACGCAAATGGCGCGGCGGCACCTTCTGGGGATGCAAAAACTACCCAACCTGTAAATTTTCTATTTTTGGGCAATTTGTTGAACAGCCCTGCCCTAAGTGCAAGCTACCCTTCTTGGTTCAAAAGGTTGCAAAAGACGGCACCGTGACGCTGTTTTGTAATGACAAAGCCTGTGGCTATAAGACGGTTGTTGAGTAATTTGTTGACCCAAGAAAAATCAAAAAAAAGGCTGTAGCTTAGACGTATAAAACATCTAAGCTACAGCCAAAAAAAGTCTATTACTTAACCCCATTAATCGGTCTGCCAAACGCCTCGTTAAGTAGTTCACGTGCAGCGTTAACCCGGCTCACACCTGGTTCAAGTTTGAACGGTCGACTTAAGGTGCCATCAGGGTTCTTGATGAGATCAACTCGGTAATTTTTACAGGTACCATTCGATTCATTTTCAAGATTGACAACCTGTTTTTTAAAGTGCGTTGCAACTATAGGCAAAACGTTCGGAGCTGCCATAAGCTCTTTTGTACAATCATACGTAGCAATCTCAGCTTCGTCAGGGGAAGTCCCACGAAACATTTCATCAATCACCACAAAGCCAAACTGTTTATCTTGTAATGCTTTAGTCGAGGCATCGATTGATTGAATACGTTTTACTTCGGCTTTATACAATGAATCACCTCCCGCTGTGTCATCAACGATGTTCATCGAAGAGTCAATATACGCAAATGGCGTTAATTCTGCTTTGCTCGCAGGTGCAACACCAACTGTTTGAGCAAGCCAGACGTTCGCTATAGCAGCTTTCAGCACGGTTGATTTACCGCCCGTGTTTGACCCTGTTACTAACATGCCGTGGTGATTTTGATTGCCACCAAGCTCAAGTGAGTTAGGCACTACT
>Ga0206967_1211_pt1 | contig 11082 bp, 9 predicted proteins | sample Alteio_BWOrgHeat_24_FD_153259 | JGI IMG/M metagenome (GOLD analysis project Ga0206967, IMG submission 153259) | Enriched cells from forest soil in Barre Woods Harvard Forest LTER site, Petersham, Massachusetts, United States -... | ecosystem: Environmental > Terrestrial > Soil > Temperate forest > O...
ACTGACTCAAGGCCCTCTTATTAGACTCTTTTGCCCAAAAGCATCTAATTTTTATGCTCTTCTGCCGTCATCTTGTCCACCCGCCGCTGGTGCCGCCCGCCTTCAAAGGCCGTATGCAAAAAAATCAGCGCGAGTTTCTGCACCATGTACGGCGTGATGTATTTTTGTCCGAAGCAGATGATGTTCGCATCATTATGCCGGCGGCAGAATTCCTCGGGCAAATTGGTGAGTTTAAAAGTGCGTTCGGGATAGATGCCCTGGAAGGCGGGCTGGTGCACGGTAAAGACCGTGCGCGCCACCGCATTGACGCCACGTTTGCGCTCTTCCACCCGTAGCAGCAACGGCAACAACGCCGTTGGCCAATCGTGGCAATGGAGCACATCCACGGACAAATCCAGCCGGCAGAGAGCGTCGGCCACGGCTTTGCAAAAAATCAAAAAGCGCGAATCGCTGTCCTCATACTCCCCGCCGGGCGGCCCGTAGGGAAAGGAACGGTCAAAGGATTCGTCGCGGCGCACAAAGTAGAGCGTCAAATTCTTGGCGATGGGCAGGCGCAAGGTCTCGGCCGTGACCGTCGCATCGCCCAATTCCAAGGTGTGCTTGCAAACTGACTCAGCCGCAGCGGCCCGGGGATCGGCCAAAACCTGGCGGTAACCAGGCAGAAAAACAGAGACCTCGTGCCCCAGCCGGGCCAGCTCCGCACACAAGCCACCGACCGCATCGGACAAATGGCCGACTCGCACCCAAGGCGCGAATTCACTGGTGACATGGACAATTTTCATAACCCAATTTGAACTTAATTCCTAAAAAACCATGGTTTGCCAAAACCGAACCAAAACCAAGCGTATTCGACCAAAAAACCTAAAGTTCACGTTCAGCCTGGCAATTCCAACAGCTGCCGAAAGTACTTGGGTTCAAAGACTTACATTTGGGGCAGATCCACTCACCCCCCACAGCTGTTTCAGCCTGCGTATCAATGATTTGTTTGGCCCGCAGGAGGTCCGCATCATTGATGATGCAAAGAGCCGGGTAAAACATCGGTATGGGCAAACCCGCAATCATATTGCCCGTTTCATTGCGGACGTAACAGGGGATGCCCGCCTCGACCAGAAGCGACTTGTAGAGCCCGACTCTGGCACTGTCGGGATTGATGAAGACTTCTTTCATGGGAGTTTATTTAAGCAAACGATCGATGGCTTCCAGATAGCGCTTTTGCGTTTGCGCGATGACCTCTTGAGGTAAGTGCGGGCCCGGCGGGGTTTTGTTCCAGGAAAGTGTCTCGAGATGGTCACGCACGTACTGCTTGTCGAAGGCCATCGGCGTGGTACCAGGTTTGTACGAATCCACCGGCCAGTAGCGGGAAGAGTCCGGCGTCAGCACTTCGTCAATCAAGTACAGCTTGCCGTCAGCATCGGTGCCAAATTCGAATTTCGTGTCGGCCAGCAATAAACCGGCGCGGGCGGCTTCGCGCACGCCGAGTTCGTAGAGTTTTAAGCTCAATTCCCGAACTTCAACATAACGTTGGGCGCCGAGCAGCGCCGCACATTGGGTGCCGGTCAAAGGCTCGTCATGGCCCGCCTGGGCTTTGCTCGTGGGGGTGAAAATGGGCTGCGGCAGCTTTTCACACTCGCGCAAGCCGGCGGGAATGTTCTGGTCAAAAAGCCTTCCAGTCTGCTTGTAAACTTTCCAACCACTGCCAGCCAGATAACCCCGCACCACGGCTTCCACCGGCAACGGCCGAAGCTTGCGCACCAACATACTGCGCCCAAGCAGTTGCGGGTAATCCTTCAGCCGCTTGGCGACCTCGGCGTCGTGGTTGGGCAGGAGATGGTTCGGGGTCAATTGGGAAGTGCGCGCAAACCACCAAAGGCTAAGCTGGGTAAGGAGAATCCCCTTGCCAGGAATACCGTCCGGCAAAATGACGTCAAAGGCGGAAAGGCGATCGGTCGCCACAATCAGCAGGGCATCTCCGGCGTCAAAGAGTTCGCGCACTTTGCCCGAGCCGATTTTGGGCCAGGGCAACCCCTCGATACGCGTGAGGGCTTCAGCTGGCAGGGAGGCTTTGATTTGAGCGGCAGACCAAGGCATGGACTAAGCCTTGCGCACTGGGGGGAGTTTGTCTATATTATCCTGTTCCGGACTTCGCGTCCGGGTTCTTTGAGATACGCAGCGCGGTGGAAAGCCGTGCGCGCGTGTCAGCCAACTTTTCTCGGGGGTGTTCTGGATTCGACCTTGGGACAACGGACTTGGCTGCAGGCCAGAGATGGTGGTTGGCTCTGTCAAAACTCCACCAATGTATTAGTCGCCAACGACGAATACGCACTCGCTGCTTAAATTGCAGTGACAAGCCGCCCGGACACCCGCTAAGGGACGGCTTGCCATCAGCGGGCATAGTTGCGCCGGTGCATTCGGCGGCGCAACCGTAACTTACTGAGCGCTCGAGTCTGGGGCAGCCTGCGTGGGGCGGCCCCGGCTTTAAATCAAATCACCCGCTAAGCCTGTAGACGCTACTTTCGAAAGCCCTTGGGACGCGGGTTCAACTCCCGCCACCTCCACTTTTTTAGACAAAATTGAGCATTCAAGCCGCCGGCACGGCAATTTTTTGCTGGCTCACGGCGCTGCCATCGTCGCTTTTCAAACCGACGAAGACCGAGGCAGAGACAATGGTCATGGCGCCCAGCACCAAAAAGGCTTGATGGATGCCGTGGATCATTTGGGGCGCGGTGGAATGAAAACGGTCCGGTATAAAGAACGCGGCACATAACGAAGCGGCCGCTACGCCAAAGCTGATCGACATCTGCTGCATGGTGCTCGAAATGGTGCTCGCCTTGCTGGTCTCCTCCTCGGTGACGTCGGCATAAACCAGGGTGTTCATGCTCGTGTATTGGAGCGAGGTGAAGAATCCGAAGGTAAACACCTGCAATACTACGAGCCAGATCGGCGTGCTTGCGCCGATGGTGGCAAACAACAAGATGAGCACCCCGAGCATGACCGTGTTTACAATGAGCACGCTGCGGTAGCCAAAACGCGAAAGGATGGCCGGCATGGCCATCTTCAGACTCATGGCGGCAATGGCTTGCGGCATCATGAGCAGACCTGATTGAATTGGCGTGAACCCCAATCCCACTTGGTAAAGAAGCGGGAACAGAAAGGGTATCCCGCCAATGCCAATCCGGGTAAAATAACTCCCGCAGACGGCGGCACGAAAAGTGCGGAGGCGAAACAACGTCAGGCGCAATAAAGGAAACGTGGTGCGTGCAGAATGAAGGCCATAACCTATCAGCAACACGACAGAGATAGCCAACAAACTACCTATCTCCCACCCGCCCAAGGTGTGTTCGCCAAATACTTCCAACACGTAAGACAGTAAGGCTACTCCTGAGCCAAAAAGGATTAAGCCAACTACGTCCAAAGGTGGCGTGTGGGCTTCGCGGTAGTCGGGCAGATGCGAATAAACGAGCAGCAAGCCCAGCAGCCCAATGGGGATGTTGACGAAAAAGATGAGCCGCCAATGAAAATAACCGACAATCAACCCGCCCGCGATGGGACCAAGCATCGGGCCAATCAAACCCGGAATGGCTACAAAGGTCATGGCCCGGATCAACTCGGATTTGGCAAAGGTGCGCACCATCGTCAATCGTCCCACTGGTAGCATCATGGCCCCGCCACAACCTTGTAAAATTCGGCAGGCCACCAATAAGTGAATATTGCTTGAAATGCCGCAGAGGAATGAACCCAGCGTAAACAAGGCAATGGCGGAGCCAAATACTCGCCGGGTACCAAAGCGATCTGCCATCCAGCCACTGATGGGAATGAAAACTGCCAGGCTTAACGTATAACTCGACAGCACGGCTTTCATGCTCAGCGGCGCCACATTGAGCGCTTGGGCAATGGTGGGCACGGCGGTATTCAGAATCGTGGTATCCAGTGACTCCATGAAAAACGCCACCGCTACCAGCCAGGGCAACAGATGCTTGGCGGAAACGCGGGAGGACGATGCAGAGGCAGGGGCCACGATGATTTGTCATCATGGCAGCCCCTGCCCAATCCGTCGAGCGGGCAGAATACCCAGCCGTGGCGGCTTATTTCTTTTCCGAGCCAGTAACGTTCTTCTCCGGCGCTTTCTGCAACTGGTCGCGGATGATGCTGGCGAGGAGAACTTCCACGAGTGAACCGTTGCCGGTCATCCCGCCGCCACCGCCACTGCCGCCCGTGGCCACAATATCGGGTACGAGCTTCGTGCCGCTGCTGGCAAGAGCCTTGGCAATTTCAATGCCGGCATAGTTGCTCGACTGCATGGAATCAATCTTGAGCTTGATGACGTCTGCTTCGGAGGTACCCACCAGTTTTATCTTGTTCGCCTCGGCGGCGCCGACCGTCAGCAAGACGTTGGCGTCAGCCTGGGCGTTCGTCGTTTTTGCTTTGGCGTCACCTTCGGCGTTAATCATCTTGGACTTGGCGGCACCTTCCGCCTGTTTGACGGTAGACTGGGCGTCATAGTCGGCAATTTGCACGCGACGTTCCGCATCCACGACCTTAGCTTGGGTATCAGCCAGAGCACGCGCTTGCTGGAGCTCCTTGCGCGTTTGCTCGGCGAGGCGTTGCGTTTCGTACGTAACCTTTTCTTGCTCGGCGATTTTGCGGTCGGTGAGCGGCTTCATCAGCTCGTCCGGCGGGGTGATGTCGCCGATGAGGGTGTCCACCGCGCCCACGTTATATTCTTCGAGCGCAGCACCGATGCGGGCCTTGGCGTCGGCCTGGCGTTCGGCGCGTTTACGGAGGAAGTCAATGACGTCGGAACCCTGCGCGGCATTGCGGAAATAATTGCCGATGGTCGGCTCCAGTACCTGGGTGACGAGGTTGACCATGCTGCCAAAGCGGGCAATGACGCGCGGGGCATCCGTGCGCGGGATGTGGATGATCTGGCTGACGTCGAGGTTGAACTTGAAGCCATCCGACGAGCGCACGGTGATGGTCGAGAGATTGGCGTCTAGCTTGTGGGCCTCGGATTTGCCCGTGGCCCAATTGAGCACCACGTTGGCTGTCGGCACATTCTCCACTTTGTGCGTATAAGGATTGATGGGATATTTGCCCGGATCCAGTGGTTCCACCCAAACACCCTTTTTGCCCTTGGGAACCAGGTTGCCGTGCTTGAAATCAATGCCGGTGACGTCCACACCTTGTTCCCCCACGTAGGCAATAACCACGCCGGCGTAAGCGATGGGCACTTCCGTCATATTGCGGATTTCCACCGTGGCAAAACGCGGGTTGAGGAAGTAGCGACCCGCGAGCATGACCTGCTCCTGCAAACCACGGAAGCCGCCATTGTCCACAAACTTCTGCGCGTCCTGAAACATGTTGTGCCCCTCCACCTCGCGACCGGCAATTTCGCCAGTCCGGAGCGCCTTGCCCTCTTTGGTGGTGACGATACCAACCATGTTGTCCGGAATATCGAGCACTTTCTCTTGGGTGACGGTGAATAACGCAGTGTTGATGCGGTAAGTGCCAGAAGGGATGATGGTTATTTGGGGACCGCGCTCGCCACCCGTCGTCAGAAATGCCCGCGCATTCTGGTACGCATCACACTCAACCCGCCGGGCCAGCACACGCCCGTCGGCCAACGGCTTTCCGTCCCGTGACTCGACCACGCCAATATTACCTTCCTCGATGTTGACGAATTTCTCGCGGAGGATTTCATATTGCCAAGGCCAGAGCATGAAATGAAGCCCTGGCGCCAACGTGTCGGCCTGAAAGCCCGCCTCACCCTTAAGGGCGATGATTGCGCCATCCGGCAGCGTGCGATTGGCGCCGACAATGACAAACTTCTTGTTCACAATGCCGATGCTATCCTGGGGCACGATGACCACCCCGAAGATGCGCAGGAACCATTTATAGCAAATGATTACCGCGAGAATGGGGAGAATCCACCAGTAGTGGACCAAGGATTCGAAGGAGGGCATGAGAGTATTGGGTTAAGCCGCCAAAATCTGTCTAGCGGTGCCACAATGCTCGCGCCGCGTAGGGCTTACTGGCAACGGAAAAAGGATTATAATACGCCACCTCGTTTATAAACAGCCGGTTAACGCCTAATATAGGGCCGGGGGTATAAGATAAAACACTCTAAAACCAATGCTTGCGTAAAACCACCCCCTTTCCCTCTCAAGTCTTTGGTATAGTCTTTTTTTGCATCGGTCTCGTCATGTCTATACCGATATTCACCCTGCTTCGTTGGAGGGGGTTCAGATGGGCATATTCCACTGTATTTTGAAAATCGAGCAGAGCCTGGTACAAGGCCGTCGTATCCGGCTCAGCCATCTTATAAAACGTAACCGCGCTGCCCCCATCCATGTTGCAATTGATAATGATGAATTTGAAAAACTCGACGCGATCGGCTTGCGACATTTTTGCCACGGCATCAGCTACCTCCGGCTTTACCAATCCTGTTTCCAGATACTCTTCAGAGTCATCAAAAATATAACCGTAAAAGACTGCGTGCGCGATGGGGCGAACATCTGGCGGAAGATAGGCCACTTTGCGGTTTAAAAGGTAGACGATTGTACCCCACAGTCCCAGCAAGCCAATCAATCCGGCAACTAATCCAATTAAAAAAAGCCGGTAAATCGGTCTCCGCTTCCTGGGGGGCGCATCGATTTCCATATAAAAGACTCTGATGAAGCCCGTTCGACTCACAACAGCAAATCACAACTACCGCCGCCACGATCGGCTCGCCACGTAAGGGTCCAGCGTGGCGAGGCAAAAATAGGCTATCCTCCCGAGAAAGCGATGCCACCAATGGCGACCTTTCGACCATTCTTCAAATTCGATTCTTTTACAATGGGCCAGGTCCCCTTCAAAAATCTCCTCAGCTTCTTTGGCGAAACCATGGTTTTCAATCCGCAGCAGTAGTTCATAATTAAGCACCAGACTACGCACATCGAGGTTGGCCGAACCCGCATATACTGTGTCGTGGTTCACAATGATGAGTTTGGCGTGCAAAACCTGCGGTTGGTATTCGTAGATTTCCACGCCGTCCTTAAGCAGCCGGCGGTAAAGCCCATGCGAAGCCAGGCGCATCAGCGGAATGTCCGAATGCGCCGCCAGAATGAGCTGCACGCGGGCCCCCCGCCGCGCGGCCCGGCGCAACGCGTGCAAAACGCGAATCGTCGGCAAAAAATAAGCGCAAATAATCCGGATGTCTTGCGCTTTTTTAAAATCCCGCACGAGCGAGCGAATCATATGGTTGTGCCGCCAACCGGGAGCACCCAATAATACCGTAACTTCATTGGCCTCGATCCGCCGCTGGCGGATGGCATGGCGCAACCAGGCGAAACGGGAATGCTTAAATTCGGCAATGGCAAACATTTCATCAAAAGCCGCGCTCAATTCACGGGCCAGGGTGCCGTGAAAATGAAGCCCCAGATCGCGCCAGCCCTTATTGACCCCGTCCCCCGCGTATTCCGGGCCGATATTGATCCCTCCGATAAACACCCGGTGGTCATCGCAGACCATGAGTTTGCGGTGGTCGCGCAGGCCCATCCGGTCCAAACCCGGCAGGTTGAAATAGCGAAATTCCCCACCGGCGGCCGTCATGGGGAGCCAGAAATTTTTCGGCAAGGAAACGGAACCCAAGGCATCGGCCAATACCTGCACCCGGACGCCGCGCTTCACTGCCGCAACCAAGGCATTGCGAAAAGACTCCCCCGGCTCGCCCGGCTGGATGATATACATTTCCAACCGCACACTCTCTTTCGCGGCCTGGATGGCGGCCAACATCTCGATTAAGCCAGTTTCACCGGTTTTGAGCCAGCAAAAGCTCATCGACGTGTGGCTAATCCTGGCCGAACCCCGGGAGCGCAGGAGGCTGCGGATTTTGGAAATCGCATGAAGGCGGCTCATGGGTTCGCAACTTTCGAAAAATTTTCCACATCGCAGAGTGTGGCGGGAGCGACTCGTTGGCGAACTTTTCCCGGGTAGGTGATTGCCCCAAAGAGATGGGCCTCACTCAACCAGCCTAAAGAGGCCCGGACGCTTCTTCCGTCGTTACTTCGAAAAGGAAGGTGGACCCTTTGCCCAGCGTGCTTTCGACAAGAGTCAACTGGCCACCCAGCAGGCGGGCCAGTTGGTGGGAAATAGCGAGGCCGAGGCCGGTGCCCCCGAAGCGGCGAGAGATACCGGAGTGGGCCTGGGTGTAGGGGTTAAAGAGCACGGCGGTTTGCTCAGTGGTCATGCCAATGCCCGTGTCGCGCACAACAAAACGCCAATGCCAGCGGTGATGCCCAGCGGCCGGTGGCCCGGGTTCAGCTGCGGCTGAGACCTCTAGAGTGATGCCGCCTTTTTCCGTAAACTTAATGGCATTGGCCAGAAGGTTGCTCAAGATTCGTTTCAAACGTGAAACATCGGTAATAATGACCCCGGGTGTGCCCGGCATAATCTTGAGCTCAAAATCAAGGGATTTTTCCTTCATGGAGGCAGAATAAAGCCGGACCAAATCCTCCAACATGGGCGCGACATCCATGCAGGTTTGTTCCATCTGCACATGGCCGGCTTCGATTTTGGAAAATTCCAAGATATCGCTGATGAGCTGCAGCATGTCCTCGCCCGTGGTATGCATCAGCGTGAGCATTTCCTGCTGCTCAACCGTTAACGACTCGCTGCGCAGCAAATCCGTCAAGCTGATGATGCCACTGAGTGGCGTACGCACTTCATGAGTGATAACAGCCAGATAGCGCGTTTTGGCGGCATCGGCGGCCTCGGCGGCCTCCTTGGCGATGCGTATTTCCTCCAGCAAAGCATGTTCGCGCACAAGGGCTACGCGCAAATTGCGGTTAAGCCGGTAGAGCGGCAGCACCCAAAGCAGCGCCGCGATGGCCACCAAAGAGACTATCGCCAATGGCACATAAAAACGCGCGTAATTGAGCTTGGGATTGGCGTCGTAGAGAAACCCGCTTAGGTCAAAATCCGCCGGCATCATGCCAAACTCCGCGTAGGTATCCGCCATATGGCGCCAGCGTCCGGGGTTGATGTGCCCGACCTCAATCAACTCGGGGTGGATAAGTTCCGCGGTCTGGCGGGCTTCGTACTGGTAGTATTCCCGGCTTTTATTCTGGGTGTTGTAATCCTTAAAGATCAGGTCAACGAGTTCATCCTGGTGGTCCATGGCGTATTGCCAGCCCTTGAGGCTGGCCTCCCGGAAAGCGCGAACACGGTCCGGGTGGTCGGTAATTTCCTGCTGCGTGGTGAACAGGCAGTCGCCATAGAAATCAATGCCCCCCGAACGCGGCACGAAGGTGTAGAAATCCACCCCGCGCTGCCTCAGCAAATAAGGCTCATCCGTACTGTAGGCGGACATCGCATCCACTTTGCCGCTGATGAAGTCCTCGATATTAAACGTGTGGGGCCGCACATTTAGCTTTGCCGGGTCAATGCCTTCGTCTTTGAAATAGGCAAAAATTTCCGCGGATTCCGACGGAATCATCATCAACTTTTTGTCATACAACGCCTGCAAGTCCTTGGCCCCGCTGGCCGCACGGGAGACGAGAATCAACGGCGAGTGCTGGTAAATATCGGCCAGCACCACCACCGGCTTTTTTTTGTAGCGAAAGATCAGCAGATCCGAATTGCCCACACCGAAGTCCGCCCGGCCGGCAAGCACTTCCTCAGTGGGGTCGTAATCCGGACTGCCTTCCACAAGTTTCACATCCAAGCCAGCCGCCTTGTAATAACCCTGCGCAATCGCGGCGTAATAACCGGCAAATTGGAACTGGTGCTTCCATTTGAGTTGGAGGGTAACTTTGTCCAAGGGCGGAGTGTCCGCTGCCAGCACATGGCCGGAAAACAGCACCAAACCCAGGACGAGAAATATACGGGACAGCCGCATAGTTGAAGAGGATGACAGGCTTTTGCCAATTTGCCGATTATTTTTCGCTTTGGCAGTGAAAGGGTTTCCCCGGATTGACAAGATTCACTGGCCAACCCATGCTTACTCTCTCTATCCATCCCCCTGTACCCATGAATACTCGTCGAAAAATATACTCTTCTTTACTGGCCATCTTGGTTGCCGCCTCTCCCCTTTCCGCACAGACAGCGCCTGCCGCTGCTGCCGATGCCCCGGTCGCCCCGCTGGGCGCAGCTCCCGCCCGGCTCAGCCCGCATGAAACCATTAATGCCCATATTGGCAGTGGCCGCACGGCCCCCTTGGTGATGATCGTATATGGCCGGCCTTACTCCAAAAAACAAGGCACCACTGAAGTCCGGAAAATTTGGGGGACCTTGGTGCCTTGGGGGCAAGTCTGGCGCGTCGGCTCGGATGAAGCCACGCTCTTCATCACGCAGGTTGATCTCGATTTCAACGGCACCACCGTTCCCGCCGGCGCTTACACCCTTTTCATGCTGCCGGTGGAAACCGGCACCTCGAAATTGATTATCAACAAGCGTCTGGGTGAATGGGGCATTCCTTACGATGACGCCGACCAAAAGGGTGAATTGGCCCGGGTGGACTTGAAGAAGGACACCATCAGTTCCTCGGTGGATGAATTTACCATGTCGCTCACCAACACCGCCGGGGCGACCCCGCCGGAAGGCGTCATCAAGATGCAATGGGAAACGACGCAGTACTCCATTGCCTTTACGGTAAAGAAATAAGCGCGGAACCACCGCCTTTCCTGACATGCGACGAGGGCGCTTATTGGTCCGCCTCGCCACCGCCGGCCTTATTGGCCTGCTGTTGGGCGAATCCCCAAAAATACATGCCGCCGAGGCCCCGGCCCCGGGCGCGGCCATCCTGGAAGAGTTACGCAGCTTTCGCGAAATGGGCAGCGTGCTTTACGTCGCCGCCCATCCGGACGATGAAAACAACTTGCTGCTGGCGTACCTCGCCCGGGGACGCAACTTGCGGACGGCCTACCTTTCACTCAATCGCGGCGAGGGCGGGCAAAATGAACTCGGCCCGGTATTCGGTTTTGAACTCGGAGTCGTGCGCACGCAGGAACTGCTGGAGGCCCGGAGTGTGGACGGGGCCCGGCAGTATTTTACGCGCGTGTTTGACTTTGGATATTCCAAAAGTCCGGAAGAAACTTTGCGTTT
>Ga0206967_1206_pt2 | contig 11065 bp, 7 predicted proteins | sample Alteio_BWOrgHeat_24_FD_153259 | JGI IMG/M metagenome (GOLD analysis project Ga0206967, IMG submission 153259) | Enriched cells from forest soil in Barre Woods Harvard Forest LTER site, Petersham, Massachusetts, United States -... | ecosystem: Environmental > Terrestrial > Soil > Temperate forest > O...
CCTTTGGCGGCACAGAGTCGGGCACGGCCCGGACGCTGGCGTTTGCCGCAGTGACGCTCAATAACAACGCATTTACGGCCAAAAGATTGCCTTCAAATTGGTTGGCTGAACCAATGGTCGCCGCCGCACCCATTTGCCAGAAGATGCCATCATCATTGCCACCATTGGTGCCGGCATTGATAATCGTCACTGAAGACCCGCTCGTTGTGGTCAACGACGTGGAAATTTGGAAAACCCACGTGACGTGATTTTTATGTTGGGCATCCAGTACCAGCGCGCCCGTCAGCGTCGCTGCTCCGCCAAAGGTATAAACTCCAGGGAAGAGCGTTTTCCCACCCAGGTCAACATTGCTCATATCAGCGGTCGAAGCCATGCCCGCCAAGCCGTTATAAGCCTTGAGCAAAGCCGTCTGTGCTAGTCCGGCGGCGGTGTTATTGATATCCGTCGTGCCGGTCACAATGCCGGGGCCAAAACCCGTAACTGACGTCCCCGGGCTAAGGGCGATATTTCCCGTGACGATGGTGTTGCCGTTATTGGTGATGGTAGTGCCGGCGAGCACCGTATAGTTGCCGGCGGCACCCAGAATAGACTGGGCGGAAGCCGGAACGCAAAGAAGTGCGGCCAAGGTCGCGGCGCAAATTCGAGTCAGAAGTTTGGAGTTCATAATGTTTTGTGTGGGAACGTCAGAAGCTGCAGCAAAACAATATGCTACTCTTGCGACCTGGATATTCCATTGCCGCCAAAGATACTCTATCCGCCCCGCCGTCGATATGGGGACAAACCCCATTAGCAATCCACCTACTATGCGAATGCCTTCAAACCCGTGAAATATTCCGTTTCCCGTGTTACCCATTACTATTCTAGCCCGCGCAAAAAAAAGGAGACGCATCCTTGCGGATGCGCCTCCTTTTAAAAACCGCTTTTGTAACCACCTAGCTGACGTGCTGCCCCAGGAAGAAGACGTGCAAAGACTTGGTCGAAATCACGGAGGACGTGACCGGATCCCAGTTGAATTGCGCTTCAATGACGATGTCACTGTCGCCCCTCACCCCGGTGATAACCAGCGTCAAGACGCCCGTGCCCGGAACAAATACGCCCGTGGCTTTGAGCGCAAAGGTTTTTCCATTGGAGAGCGTAATCTGTCCGTTACCGGAATAAAGTTCGCCATCCTTGCCCAAGGCGAGGTCCAGCGTCCACGTCCCATCCATGTCGGCCGGCAGGGCCACACTCACCGTCGAATGGCCGGAAAAAGTGCGCTTGTAAGCCTTCGTCAAAGTGGCCTGCTTTCCGGCGCCAAGGTTGAGGGTGCCGCTGATGGCACCGTCCAACGTGAGCGTGTTTTGGTTGATGACGAGATTGCTATTGAGCGCCGCCATCATGGCCCCATGAACCACTCCCGGAGGGGTGCTGTTCGGTATCTGGCTCGCGCTAACCGAAAAAGCCTCCTGTCCATGAATCTTGCCGATCACCTTCGCAACCGTGCCGCTTTGCAGGACGATGCTGTTAACATCAAAATCACCGATGACTTCGCCGGGGCCCGTATTGGCCGTGACGGTTGCCGTCCCGGAGTAACCACCCGCGCGGTCCAGATCGATGGTTTCGCTGATATCCAGATTGGGCAGATGGAAAATATAGCTTCCCGAGATATCCCAAATACGCTGCTTTGCGTCGTCGACCACCAGGTGAACCGGTGCGGCGGCCACTACATCGCCCTCAGCATCAAAGACCAAGCCCCCGGCAAGGTCGCCGTTCGTGCCATTGTCCGTGATCGTGCTCGCGGCGAGGGTCACACTTCCCTCCAACGAAATTAGCCGGCCTTCGTCCGACGCGGCCGTGCCCAACGCAATGTTCCCGTCGGCCAGGAAATTACCCAACAATGTGCTGCCCGCGCCGGCGGTGACGTTGCCGTCCACTTGCCAGAACACCCCGTCATCGGTGCCGGCATTCGAACCCAGATTAATAATCGAAACCGCGGAAAGATTTGCCGCGGTAAAATCGCTGCCGACCTGGATAACCCACGCCACGCCATTTTTCCCCTGCGCATCCAGCACGAGCGTGCCACTCAAAGCGGCGGCGGCGGCAAACTTGTATACTCCCGGCGTCAGCGTCTGCCCGCCCAGGTTGGTGCTCAAGTTGGACGTCTCCTGAATGTTGGCGAGGCCCTCAAATGCCTTCTCGGCATCGGCCGTCGCTTGCGCCGCCACGCCGTCGTTGATGTGGAGATTCCCGGTAGCGGTGCCGGGCGGAAAACCGGTAATGGCCAGGCCCGGGCTCACACCCACGTTGCCGGTTACTGCAGTATTGCCGGTATTGGTTACGGCCGTACTGCCCAGTACGGTAAAATTGCCGGAAGCATCGAGAATGGACTGGGCGGAGGCGGACGCGCTTGACAGCGCGGAGAGAGCTGCGATTGTCAAAGGAAGTAAAAATCGAGTTTTCATCGGTCGGGTTCGTTAAGAGTTTCCTAATCGGCAGCAAAATCGTTTGCTGCATTTGCGGCTAGGACGGTTCATGAAACAGGAAGATAGCCGCAATATTTTCGGCCCGCTATGGAGGTGATACCCGCCGGAATTTCTCCTCAGTGAAGTGACCGCCCTAGCTTCATCTTTTTCCATCCCCCGCTTCAGTTCTATCTGACCCCTAGGCCTTGATTCACTTCGGCATCTTCGCCTCATACAGCTTCCACAACGCCTGCGTGCCGTCATCCGCATGGCCCATCGCCGCCAGTTCGCGGTATAATTTTTCGCCGAGCGTCAACCCCGGCAAATCGAGCTTCATCTCCTTCGCTGACGCCAGCGCGATGGCCAGATCCTTGCAAAAGTGTTTCACATAAAACCCCGGCGCAAAATTCCCCGCGAGTACTCTCGGTGCTAAATTCTGCAACGCCCAACTTGCGGCCCCGCCCCCGCTGGTGCTCTTGAGCATCAATTGCGGGTCGAGCCCCGCGCCCTTGGCATACGCCAGCGCCTCGCTCATCCCCATCATCGTGCAGGCGATCATGATCTGGTTGCACATTTTCGCATGCTGCCCGCTGCCCGCCGGCCCATGATGGACAATTGTCGGGCCAAAAAGTTTTAGCACCGGCTCCGCCCGGGCAAAATCTTTCGCCTCGCCGCCGACCATGATCGAAAGTGTTGCATTCTTTGCGCCGACATCCCCGCCGGTCACCGGCGCATCGAGTGCCGCCACGCCTTTTTCCTTCGCCGCCTTTTCAATTTTTATCGCCAACGACGGTGTCGAGGTCGTCAAGTCTACTAACAACGCTCCTTTCGGCGCAGCTTTAATAATTCCCTTTTCTCCCAAAAACACTTCCTCCACATCCGCCGGGAATCCCACCATCGTAAAAATCAACCGGCACTTCGCCGCCAGCTCCGCCGGCGTCGCCGCCCATTGCGCCCCTGCCGCCACCGCCGACTCCGCCGTCGCCTTCGTCCGCGTGTACACGACCACCGGATAGCCCGCCTTCAGCAAATGCCCGGCGAGGCTGCGTCCCATGACACCCAAGCCGATGAAACCCGCCGCCCCACCCTCGAAAGTCGTGCTCATGCGGCCATTGTGGAAGCCCTTCGTTCCGGTGCAATTTTTATCGCAAGGGCCGGATGCCCTCTGTATCTAATAAACCGATGCTGTTCGACCCCTCCCGCCTGCTCCTGATCGCCGGCCCGTGCTCGCTGGAAAGCGAAGCCATCTGCTCCGCTGTGGCCGACGTCCTCGCCCAATTGCGTGATGCCGAGCCCGACTTGAACATCATTTTCAAAGGCTCTTACGACAAGGCCAACCGCACTTCCGGTCGCGGTAAACGCGGGCCGGGCCTTGAGGAAGGATTAAAACTTCTCGCCCAGGTTAAAAAGAAATACGGCTTCGCCACCCTCACCGACGTCCACCTCCCTGCGCAAACCGAACCCGTCGGCCAGGTCTGCGACGTCCTGCAAATCCCCGCCTTCCTTTGCCGCCAGACGGACCTGCTCCTCGCCGCTGCCGCCACCAAACGCTGCGTGAATGTCAAAAAAGGCCAGTTCCTTTCGCCGATGGAGATGGAGTTCGTCGTCACCAAACTCCGCGAAGGCGGCGCCGGTGAAATCTGGCAGACGGAGCGCGGCACCACCTTCGGCTACCAAAACCTCGTGGTGGACATGCGTTCGTTTGCCATCATGAAAAAGAACGGCCACCCGGTGGTTTTCGACGCCACTCATAGCGTCCAGCTCCCTGGTGCTGCTGGTGGCTCTTCGGGCGGCCAGCGCGAATTTGTCCCACCCCTCGCCCGCGCGGCCCTCGCTGCAGGCGCTGATGGCCTTTTCCTCGAAACCCACCCCGACCCCGCGCACGCCATCTCCGACGGCCCGAGCCAAATCCCCCTGAAAGAATTCCCCGCGCTCGTTAAATCCTGTCTCCGCATCTGGCGCGCGGCCCGCGCCTAGCCCGCAACCTTTGGCCTCCGGCGCGGTTGTACTCCCCTCCACCCCGCGTGCTCACTTTGCGGGGACCGTATTCCATTCATGAGCCAAAATATTACCCCACCCAGTGCGCCGGGCGATTCCCGCCGTTACCTCCCCTGGGTGCTGCTCCTCTTTGTTGGCTCCGGTTGTGCGGCGCTGATTTACGAAATCGTCTGGTTCCAAATGCTCCAGTTGATGATCGGCTCGACCGCCGTGTCCCTGGGTGTGCTGCTGGGCACCTTCATGGGCGGCATGTGCCTCGGCAGTCTGTTGTTGCCGCGCATTCTCTCCTCACGGCATCGTCCGTTGCGCGTTTACGCGTTGCTCGAAATTTGTATCGGTGTCATTGGCCTCGGCGTTTTGTTCGGCCTGCCGGTAATTGAGCGCCTGTATCTCTCCTTCGCTTCACCCGGCATGTCGGGTATTTTCCTGCGCGGTCTCGTCAGCGCCGCCTGCCTGCTCCCGCCCACATTGCTCATGGGCGCCACCCTTCCCGCCATTTCCCGCCGGTTGGAAGCCACCCCCCTCGGCGTATCCTGGCTCGGCTTTTTCTACGGCGGCAATATTGCCGGCGCAGTCTTCGGCGCACTCCTCGCGGGCTTTTATCTCCTGCGCGTGCACGACATGGCCATCGCCACTTATGTCGCCGTGTTGATCAATTTCTCGGTCGCACTCCTCGGCCTGGGTCTCGATTCCCAACTTCCGCGCGATGAATCCGATTCCCCCTCCTCGGACAAATCTTCCCCGCCACCCGCACCGCCTTCACCACAAACGTCGCTCGTCTATGTCGCCATCGCGCTTTCCGGCATGTCCGCCCTCGGCGCCGAAGTGGTGTGGACCCGCCTGCTCTCGCTGATGCTCGGCGGCACGGTTTACGCGTTCTCTATTATATTAGCGGTGTTTTTGATCGGCCTCGGCATCGGCAGCAGCGTCGGCTCCTGGTGCGCCCGCGAATTACAGCGCCCGCGCCTCGCCCTCGGCCTTTGCCAAATGCTGCTGGCCGTCGCCATCGCCTGGTCCGCCTACATGGTGGCCGATTCGCTGCCTTACTGGCCCGTCGACCTTTCCCTCGCCACGCCCTCGGACCCCACGACGTCCTGGCAGCCCTGGATTAATTTCCAATTGGATCTCGTCCGCTGCCTTTGGACCGTTCTGCCGCCGACGTTAATGTGGGGCGCCAGCTTCCCGCTCGCCCTCGCTGCCGCCGCCACTCGCGGCCAGGATCCCGGCCGCCTCGTCGGCGGAGTTTACGCCGCCAACACCATCGGCGCCATTCTCGGTTCTCTCTGCTTTAGTCTCGTCGTCATCCCCTATTGGGGCACGCAAACTGCCGAACGCGGCCTCATCTGCCTCGCCATTCTCGCCGGAATGTTGATGCTCGCGCCCCGCCTGCTGCCGGAATTTTCCGAAGGCCCCAATCGCGAAAAACCCAGTGGTCTCGCATCCGCTGGTCGTGCCATTGCCCTCCTGCTCGCGTGCGCTTTCACCGGTTTCCTCGCGATGAAGGTGGACAAAATTCCCGACGGCACCGTCGCCTACGGCCGCAGCTTGCTCAAATTCCTGCCGTTGCCCGATTTTCTTTACGTCGGCGAGGGCATGAACTCCTCCGTTGCGGTTTCGCAAATGTCCGATGGTTCACGTCAATTCCATGTCAGTGGCAAAGTCGAAGCCTCCACCATGCTGCCCGATATGCGCCTCCAACGCATGCTCGGCCACATCCCCGCGCTCCTGCAAAAGCAACCCAAGTCCGTCCTCATCGTTGGCTGCGGCGCGGGCGTCACCGCCGGCACTTTCACCCAATATCCGAGCATCGAACACATCGTCATTTGTGAGATCGAGCCGCTCATCCCCCAGCACGTCACGCCTTACTTCGGCGAGCAGAATTACCACATCGTCGACGGCATCGCGAAAGAGAACCCGCACATGGTGAACGGCAAAAAAGTCGAAGTCGTTTACGACGATGGCCGCCACTTCATGCTCACCTCGAAGGACAAATTCGACATCATCACCTCCGACCCCATTCATCCCTGGGTCAAGGGCTCGGCGGTCCTCTACACGCAGGAATATTTCCAGCTTTGCAAAGACCACCTCAACCCCGGCGGCATGGTCACGCAATGGGTGCCACTTTATGAAAGCACGACCACCGTCGTCCAAAGTGAATTGAAAACCTTTTTCTCGGTCTTCCCCGAGGGCAGCGTCTGGGGCAACGAGATCAATGGCCAGGGTTACGACGCTATCGTCCTCGGCCAGGCCGACCCCGCGCCGATTAACGTGGACGACGTCGAAGCCCGCCTCAACTCCCCCGCTTACAGTTTGGTCCAGCAATCCCTGAAAAACGTCGAGTTCAACTCCGCCCTCGATCTGCTAAAAACCTACGGCGGCTCGTCCTACGATTTGGAACCTTGGCTCACCCATGCGGAAATCAATAGCGACCGCGACCTCCGCCTTCAGTACCTCGCCGGCTTTGGCGCCAATCTTTATCTCGAAGCCACCATCTACAGCGAGATCAAGGACCACCGCACTTTCCCCGAATACTTCTTCCAGGGTTCGGACGCCACCATTGGCGACCTGCGTACCACCCTTGCCCCCAAGCCTGCCTTGACCGTGCAGACCTTGAATCAACTCTTCGGCAACTGAATCCTGGATTGCAGTTTTTTGGTCACTAATGCGGTTGCTTCCTCGGGCAAAACTTTTTCGGCCGTTTTTCGATTGTTTGATTAATTCCGATTAAAAGCTAACCCTCGTCATCATAGATAATTTCCTGCTTAAACTGCTCCGGTTTAGGCAATGCAAAGCGTTAATTAACGCTTTTTTTACAAAAAAGGAAATATAGGGGGTTGAACCTAGAAATCTTTGGAGTAATATGTATGTTTTAACAGCTTTCGGCACCCATCTTCTCAATTATGAAAACTTCTTCCCTCCTCCGCAATTTTGTCCCTGCACGTCTTATCGTGGCCGTGGCTGCCGCGTTCGCGGTGGTTTTCTCCCTGCCTCAAGCGCTGGGTAAAGGAGGTACTGGCGGTGGAACCGGCGCGGTGGGCTATAACATCCCGACCCAAATCGTGCAGGGCGATATGCCTTTGAGTTTCACTTACACGTTGCAAGTAACATCGCCCGCCACCATTACGGGCCCGACTTCCGTCAGTCTAAATCTGATTCTTTTGTCCGCCGCCAGTGGTGCAACCCCCGCGCAGGCGTTGAGCTTTGTTTCCGTCTCGCAAGGCGCTGGCGCTCCCTTGGGCACTTCTTACACCCCGAACCAACCGACCTTGACCGGCAATACCCTTAATAATATCGGCACCTTGTCGTTTACCGGCCCCAACCAAACGATACCTTTGCAACTTACCACTTTCGTCCCCGTTGGCAACTGGGCCGGCAGCTTTGGCTATGAGTTGCAAACCACGGGCTGGGATCCAACCTTAAATATCATTGATCAAGGCGCCTTCATCAATGTCACTGCCACCCAATCCGCTCCGCCGGCTCAGCCCTTAATCCAAATTACCAATCCCCTCGACCAAACGGTGTACACCTGGGTGGCTGGTAATGGATCCCTTACCATTCCCTACACCTTTGTCGGTTGGACTCCGGATGGCTCGCCCTTGCTGACCATGAATGGCAGCGTTAACAACACCAACTTGGGTGTTTCACCCATCGGGCTCGGCACGGCCAATGCCACGGCCTCGGGCGCTTTCTCGGTCAATGGCCCCGGCGTGTACAATGTCTCCGCCACCGACACCAACGCCAACGGCTCGGCGACGACTTCCATCTCCGTCACGGTGGTCGCGCAAGGCGCTCCCCCGTCCGTGGTGATCAATTCTCCGGCGCCCAATTCCACCTACGTTCTGACTGGCTCCTCTCTCAACATCCCCTACACCTTCACCGGTTCGAGCATTTACGGCGGCATTACCCAATTAACTGCGACCCTGGATGGCAATCCTGTTGCCTTCACCTCCGAGCCTTATGGCGCACTGAGTTGTAATGCGACCGGAACGTTGCCCATTACCAGCATCGGCATCCACCGCTTGTTGGTCACCGCCAGCAATGCCTACGGTACCGCCACCACCTCGGAAAGCGTTTCCGTCACCGCTGGCAAAGCCATCAATCTCGGTTCCGCCGACAGCTTTACCATTCTGACGTACAATTCCAGCAACAACTCCGACTCCGCTTTCCAATGCGGCTCCATCGGTGTGGTTAAGGGCAATTGGGCGCAAAGTGGCGGCCAACGGACAAACACCCAGCAGGCCACAACGGTTTTCCTTAGCCCCAGCTATAAAAATAGCGGCCCCACCGTCGAATCCACCGTGGTCAACAGCGTGTTTCTCAATTCCGCCTGGGCGGACGCCACCAGCCTGGCCTCGTCTCTCGCCGCCCAGCCTGCCACGCAATCACTCGGTGCCATCACGAAAAACACCACCATCACCGAAACGGCGGTCGGCAATTACGTCTTTAATGTCACCAACATTAGCTTGAATCACCCGGCCAACCTCACCATCAGCGCCCCGGCCGGCAGCACCGTCGTTTTGAATATTTCCGGGTCCATCGTTCTTAACGGTGGTACCGATGGCGGCCGCATCTTGATTACTGGCGGCCTCACGAATGATGACGTCGTTTACAACCTGACTGGCACCGGCTCGGTTGTCCACACCGCGGGCGGCGGCAATGGCGCGGTTATCCAAGGCCTCATCCTCGCACCCAATGGCACCGTGCAAATCGACCCGGGTGAAGTGGACGGCGAAATCATCGCCCAGACCTTCTCCTGCTCCTCGGGCACCCTCGTCGCCCCTTGCCAATAAAGTCGCGGTGTCAATTCCGCGCGGGAAGTTCTCCGGCCGCTTTGGGGGCATTCATTTTCGCGTGCAGTTTCTCGGTCACTAAAGTGGTAACGTCTTCCGGTAGCGAACCGCCCGCCTGGGCAAACAGCCGGTCGAGTCGCTCGTAATCCACGGCGCCATCGGGCACCAGTATCGGCGTGCGCTTGTGCTGGAGGCCCGGGTTGCTCTCGCCATCGTCAATCGCCGAATGCTGAAACCCGATTTCCGGCTTCCACGTCAGTGCGTGCTCCACCCGCTTATTGTCGTAGCAAAGTTGAAATCCGCTCGGCGCGCCTTTGTCGTCATACCAGACAATCAAGTCCAACTGGTCTGCGGAAAACCATCGGCGGAACGGTTCGCCCTTGACCTGCCGGCAGTCCTTTATCTCGTGAAAGGTACTCATGGGGTATGAGTTACTATCTAGCATAAAACTGCCGATGTAGCGAGAGGGGAATGTTTCCCGCCACAACTTTCCCTCCCTCTCCGGCGTTTACTGACTTTGACTTACTTCTGCTCCCGCCCTATCTTCCCCCGATGCAATCCCTGGCTGCCGCCGCCATCGTCTTCACCGGCGGTTTCATCATCATGGTGCTCGAAATCGTCGGCACCCGCTTTCTGGCGAAATATTTCGGCACATCCTACTACGTCTGGGTCAACCAGATCGGCCTCGTCATGGTCGCGCTTGCCTTTGGATATTATTGGGGCGGCATCCTGGCCGACAAATGGCGCCGCCTCGGCAAGCTCGCCTGGCTCCTCGTCCCCGCCGGCATCTTCACGTTTTACATCCCCCAATTTGCCGACCGCCTCATCAACCTCGTCTCCACGCCCGTGGATCAACCGCTCACGCCTTTCCGCCAGGTGCTCGACCCCGTCCTCGGCAGCTCCGTCGTCTTTCTTTTGCCCTGCATCATCCTCGCGATGCTCTCGCCGTACGTGACGCAAATCTGCGCGCGCAATCTCGCCCAGGTCGGCCGCGCCAGCGGGCTCATCTTCGCCGCGAGCACCGTCGGCAGCATCGTCGGCGTCTTCGTCTCCGGCTATTTCCTCCTGCAAACCGCCACGCTCACGATCATCTTCTACGTCACCGGCAGCGCCATCCTCCTGCTCGCCGCTGCCTGCGTGGCGCTGAACAGTTGGCTGCGCCCGCCGGAACACTCGACCACCCCTTCCTTCCCCTACCCTTATGCTGATTAAGAAACTGCTGCTGCTCACTTTTGCTTTTGCCGCCGTCCTTCCGGCTCTCGCGCAAAACGCTCCGGCCCCGTCGGACATCGTCTTCACCGGCACTTCGCCCTACCACAACATCACCGTTGTGGATCAAGGTCCCCTCCGCACACTTCTATTCGACGACACCATGGAGTCCCGCATGGAGCTAAAGAACCCCTACTCCGGCCAGTTTGAGTACACCGAATATTTCCAAATGATCTGGCTCTGGAAGCCCGACGTGAAAAACATCCTCATGCTCGGCCTCGGCGGCGCCAGCACGCAAAAAGCCATGGTCCATTACCACCCCCAGGTCACGATGGAAACCGCCGAGATCGACCCCATGGTCGCCGACGTCGCGCAAAAATACTTCGCCTACAAACTCGACGACCACCAAAAGCTCAACGTCATTGACGGCCGCCAGTTCCTCCGCCGCGCACCGGGCAAGTACGATGCCATCCTGATGGACGCCTACACCCAGGGCCGCTACGGCGCCAGCATCCCCTACGAACTCGTTACCAAGGAATTTTTCGAAACCTGCCGCGACCACCTCGCACCCGACGGCGTCCTCGCCTACAACGTCATCACCATCCTCAAGGGCTACAACACCAGCGA
>Ga0206967_1213_pt1 | contig 10891 bp, 9 predicted proteins | sample Alteio_BWOrgHeat_24_FD_153259 | JGI IMG/M metagenome (GOLD analysis project Ga0206967, IMG submission 153259) | Enriched cells from forest soil in Barre Woods Harvard Forest LTER site, Petersham, Massachusetts, United States -... | ecosystem: Environmental > Terrestrial > Soil > Temperate forest > O...
GTTGCTGCTATCGAAAATCGGCCAAAGCCAGACGCCACAGGACCTTGGCAAAGAACCACGCCTTCAGCAACTCGTTAGTTTCCATGCCAAACGCGTGCTCCTTCCCGATCTGCTTAAGCAGATGCATGACCAAACCCACCAAAAGTTCTTGTTGGATTCTGAAATGCAATGGGACTTGGCGTGTGCATTCGTAGATCAGAAGCCGGTGTGGGTGGTCATGAAGGGTTTGGCGGACACGTTTGGCGGATATTGGACCGACCAGGGAAGCGGTTGGCGTCTGGCGGAGACAAAGGATACGAAGAGAAATCTCTCGGCCTACACCGAGGCGGAGGACAGGTATCTTCGCGGTCAGGTGTATCTGCGAGCCGAGGCACTTGCTCGCATTGCGACCACCCGACGGTGGGAGGGACCAGGAAAACATGCTGAGGAATCACCGGTCGACGAAGAAAATCCGGAGCAGTGGGCGGCTAGGGTTTCTGAAGATCCTGCCTACTACATTGCTGGCCTGATGTTTTCGCGAGTGCCGATTCTGACGAAGGATCACGCGAAGCTGGATTGCCCGGGGAACATGCTCAACAGTACTTGGCCAGTGGCATACCGTTTGGTAGATCCGCCCACGGCCGAGATTGCATCCACAAATCAGTGCGGCCCCGCCGGTGACCTTGCCGCTGGATTAGGGGGTTACCAGATTTTGGTCCGCGCGCTGCCTTGGGCCGGAACGCTTCAAGCAGTTCTCATCGGAGACGAACACCGCGTCGACAGGCCCCGTTCGCTTGTGCGATTTCCACGTCCCAATGCCGAACTGTCTAAGACGCCGTCAGGGCAATGGCTTCTGCATTGGGAATCTTCAGATTCTACGGAAGACAGAGCGGTTCTGCAGACAAACGTCGCCAACTTCACACCGGGCACGTCACCTTTCAACGCGGGCGCCTTGGGTTTGGAGGAGTACCTGGAGGGTTTGGCCGCTGCAACGGGAATTCCTATAATCTCAGACGGATTCCGTGTGCCCGCAGTCGATAAGGATGCCCCGAGGGGCGGCACGACCGTGGCGGAATGGCTGGAGCAGTTAAGGAAGTCGCAGGGTTGCTTCGTGAAAGTAAGCGATGGCAGCGTTTTAGTGCGCCATGGCGGTTTTTGGGCTCTACGTACGCTTGAGCCCGCGGAGGAAGCTCTTGTTGCCTTTGAACAAACGGAATCGCCTGGACTAAATGAGTATGCAAATTTTGCTTGCGCATTGTTTCCTGCGGTTGAGGAACTAGCACAGGAGACTGATTTCAACATTCCGTTTTTTGAAACGGAACAGGCTCCGTTGACCCGATTCGACCCCAAACCGCTATGTCAGAACTACTTGGCCCTTGCCGCATACGGCCAATGGAACGATAAGGGGCGGGCCAATATCCTATCTGGCGTTGCGGTTAACACCGAGACGGCTCTAGGTTACGAACAATATCCCGTTATCCAAGGCGTCCCTGTGAAGGATCAGAAGGGTAGAAGTACGATCGTTGACGCGGTAGTAGGCATCGAAGTCAAGAACCACAACTGGGACCGTTTTGTTGCGCCGAGCGCCACACTTGGCGCGTTTTATGGTGGCAAACCAGCGGGTGCGTTAGAGCTCAAGCTATTGGAATGCACCGTTGGCTCTTTGGGATACCGAATGCTTTGGAAGGATGTACCCATCCTCGATCCAGCCTTTAGGGATAAGTACGGAACATTGCTAATGGAGCCTGCTCGCTTTTTACTTGTGCCCGGAGGTTCGGCGAGCGGCCCTCAGTCGCACCCGGATTCAAGTCGTTTATATGGGAAGTTCACGTTCTTCGCTTCGGAAAGTAACGATGACGGTGTCTACAACAGCTTGGATATTCCTGGTCCTCGCGACCAAAAGTAGGCTGCCGTGAAACTAGCTTCTGTTGGAGACGTCCGAAACAGCATGGGACCGACTTTCTTGAATACCAAATCAGCCTGTGCGGGTATAGCGATGTGCCTTGCCTCGGTGAGTTTCGGGCAATCGGCAAACGTCGTCAACGATACACGGCTTAAGACCCCAATTTCGGTCAAGCTGAAGATCGTCCAACTTCCCGACGCCCTCAAGCAACTCACCAAGCTGGGCGGCGTGAAGCTGACAAATGTCCAGACAATCAACGACCTAAAGGTCACGGTCTTCGTCAAGGATTTACCGGAGGGCGTCTTGCTGGATAAGATCGCCGGCGTCCTTGGATGCGAATGGAAGGCTGACGGCGATCTGCTTCGTCTGGTTGTCGATCCCGAAGAGCGGATCCGGCGGGATCGATACATCGATGCCGAAGACGCCGCGGCACGCAAGGAAGTCGAATCGGAACTTGATCGCATGGCACGCGCAGGTTCGACGAACCCAACCGCCACTGATGACGTTCATGTCGGCTCGGTTAGCCCTGCTGGAACAGGGAATCCGCGAGATGCGGCGCTTGCCTCGTTTTTGTCTGGATTGGACGGAGGACGGGTCAGCGCCCTTTGGCGGGGAGACGTCGTTGCGGGCTCAATGCCGCCCTCGGAAGCGGCCGGTGTCGACGCCAATTCCTCCGGGTTGAGCGCAAGTGGTGGATTTAATCAAAACAGGAGGAGGCCGCGACCTGCTTTGGGCGCCCCAATCTTCATGCAGTACGATCCGTTGCTGTACCAGGTGCAGATATCGTCGGGCGCCAGCGTACGGACTGTCGCCAAGCGACCTGCCCATCTGATTACGGATTACGCACCGTCAGGAGCGCTGGCAAACATGCCCTTTGCAAAAGAGGTGTTGGGGTGGGACCAAGCCGTACCAGCTGAAGGTGATCTGACGAAGGTCTCGATAGCCGCCACGGACAAGATCTCCGCAAACGCCGGCCATCGCCTTTCTATCGCCGACTATCTTGAGGTGGCATTCGACCAGACGCAGGTACCAATCGTCGCCGACGGATTTCGGACGCCGACGCTGAGCAAGGAATTGAACCATGGGGTAGGACCCATGACCTCATGGCTAGCGACATTGAAGCAGGAGAATCATTTCTTTACACGTTTCGAAGATGGCGTGGTGATGGTGCGACACGGAGGCTTTTGGCGGTTGCGCAAATTTGAAACGCCGGAGGAAGTGCTGGCCCCGTTTGAACAAAAAGCCTCGAAGGAGAAACTGAGTCTCGACGATTATGCTTCGCTGGTTTTGAAGTTGACTCCAGAACAACTCAAGCCTTTTAGCACGGCAAATCAATCGGTGGTCCGATTCGATCCGCACCCGATCGAAGTCGCGCTTCCCGCGCTTCAGTTCTATGGTTCCCTTGACTCTCGCTCCATTGGCAGAGCGATGGAAAATGGCGTCTCCTGCAACCAACTCGGATCGACTCAAAGATCTCTGTTTAATCAAGCCGCTTTCGAAGGCGTTTTTCTGGGCGCGGCGAGCGCCGGCTTCAAACAGGATTTAGTACGCCTATACAACACGGGCGACGAACGCGGCCTGGGGTTTGTGATGCGAAAGGGCGTACCGGCCGGCGGATCGGCCGCAGCAGGCCAAGCAATGTTGTTCGGGGCGAGCATTTCGGAAGCTTCGACGTACCTGATCCCCGTTTCACAATAGGGCTACAATTGATTGCCCTATGCCCGAGATCGACGTATTTCCCAACCCAGCGCCGCATCGCAACTACACGATCAAGCACATCTGCCCCGAGTTCACCAGCGTCTGCCCAAAGACCGGTCAGCCCGACTTTGCGACCATCGATTTGGAATATGTTCCGGACCAGCTATGCATCGAGCTAAAGGCCCTCAAGCTTTACTATTTTTCTTTTCGGGATCAAGGAATTTACTTTGAGGCGGTCATCAACCGGCTCCTCGACGACCTCGCCGGATGTTGCCAACCGCGTTGGATGCGCGTAACGGGCCACTTTAATGTACGCGGCGGTATCAGCTCGGTTGTGATGGCAGAGACCGGCCCCAAGCCGGCTTAATAGGGCGAAATGCGAATACTCGTGTTTGAAGACAACCTGATGTGGAGTTCGCGGCTCATGCAGACCTTGAAAGGTCTTGGACATGAGCCATTGTTGAGGTCACATGCGCCGACGGATTCAGAAGGGGCTCAGGCCGCGATCGTTAACTTGAGTTCGCCGAAGACCGCTGATCTGATCGCGAAACTTAAGGCGCTGGGCGTCCACGTGATCGGCCATGCCGGCCACAAGGAAAAAGAGTTGATGGCATTCGGCAAGGACGCGGGTTGCGATACGTTGGCCACCAATAGCGAACTGACGTATAAAATCGAATCGTTACTTGCGAAGGTATAGGAGCGATATGCAAAAGGTCTATTCGGATCCCGGGGCGGCGCTGGAAGCACTCCTTTTTGACGGCATGACGATCATGGCCGGCGGCTTTGGGTTGTGCGGCATTCCGGAGAACCTGATCGGCGCCATCCGCGACTCCGGAGTCAAGGATCTAACCGTGATCAGCAACAACTGCGGCGTCGACGACTTCGGCTTGGGGCTGATGCTCCAGACGCGGCAGATCAAAAAGATGGTCTCGTCGTATGTTGGGGAAAACGCGGAGTTCGAGCGGCAATACTTGAGCGGTGAGCTCGAACTTGAGTTCAATCCGCAAGGCACCCTGGCCGAGCGTATTCGCGCGGGCGGAGCGGGAATTCCAGCGTTCTACACCAAAACAGGCTACGGCACGTTGATCGCAGAAGGCAAAGAGACACGGGAGTTTGGCGGGGAGATGTACGTCATGGAGACCGGGTTGCGCGCGGACCTATCGATCGTAAAAGCCTGGAAAGGGGACCGATCGGGAAATCTGGTTTATCGCAAGACGGCGCGGAACTTCAACCCGATGATGGCAACGGCAGGGAAGGTCTGCGTTGCGGAAGTCGAGGAGCTTTTGGACGTCGGTGAGCTAGAGGGAGACGACATCCACACGCCCAGCATCTTTGTCCAACGGATCATCATGGGCAACAGCTATGAGAAACGAATCGAAAGGCGCACCGTGAGGCCGAAGGAGTAGAGGTATGGCTTTAACACGAGAGCAACTGGCCCAACGCGCAGCCCGAGAGCTTCGAGACGGGTTCTACGTTAACCTTGGGATCGGGATCCCCACCTTGGTTGCCAACTACATCCCGGAGGGCACGGACGTTATGCTCCAGAGCGAAAACGGAATGCTCGGTCTTGGTCCGTTTCCTTTCGAGGGCGAAGAGGATCCCGACCTGATTAACGCCGGCAAGCAGACTGTTACAGCGATCCCAGGCACAAGCTATTTCTCTTCGTCTGACTCCTTTGGAATGATTCGCGGAGGTCATATCGACCTCGCGATTCTCGGCGCGATGGAGGTCAGCGAGCAGGGCGATCTCGCCAACTGGATGATTCCCGGCAAGATGGTGAAAGGCATGGGCGGAGCCATGGACCTGGTCGCCGGCGTCAAACGCGTAGTCGTGGTTATGGAGCACACGAACAAAGCCGGCGACAGCAAAGTGCTGCTTGAGTGCCGTCTCCCGCTGACTGGCAAGGCTTGCGTCGATCTCATCATCACCGACCTCTGCGTTTTTGAAGTCACCCCCGACGGCCTGCTGCTGACTGAACTGGCCCCCGGCGTGACCGAAGGTGAAATCTTGGAGAAGACCGAGGCGAACTATCAGACTTCGGATAGCCTTCGTACCATATCGCTCTCCTAAGGCGCTACCCCGGCAAGATCCATCCGGCGGCTACAAATTATGCTTCGGTGACGCTTCGGGTGTGATCGTGGCTTGTGCCAGCTTGTTGCCCGCCGACCACAAGATATTCACGATGAAGCTTTTCGGACCAACGGAGACTCGGTAAGTCAGGAATGTATCGGTGCCCTGTTGCTTGGCGCCTCCAAATGTGAAAGAGTCAACGGTTCGAAGTTGTCTCCATGCGCCGGGCGCAGCCGTCCTGCGCCTGTTTCTCATTGGGATGGCAAATTCAGGTTCCAGCAAGGTCTCGTCGGGATTGTCCGCGGCGATGGCTTGAATTGCTCGCTTCACACGCTCCGTCCGTTTGGGGTTCGGGTCGGTTACTGAAGCGAATGGAGGGGTGCGCAGCGTCGGATCGAACAGAACCGCGATTCGTTTGGTCATCGCCTCACCGCCGACCGGATACAGGTTTGCCAGCATAACGACGGTCAGCTTGGCGCCTGGGTAACGGCTGATCCCGGCACTATATCCCGCGCTGCTGCCGCTGTGCCCCATGTACTCCTTTGTTCCAAGTTGGTTCAGGTACCAACCCATTCCGTAGTTGTGGCTTCTTCCACTGTTCAGCTTCGCCCGAGTCCAAATTGTCTGATACGAGGTTCGGGTGACGAGTCGGAGGTTGGTTAGGGCGGCATCCCATTTCACCATATCGTCGAGGTCCGTAACGAGCGCGCCGTCCGACTTGATGCTTGCGGCGCCGCGAGGGCCAGGGGTCGGGACGCGTCGGCGGGACACGTAGCCCCTCGCCAATCCCGGTATATCGACCCCGCGCTCGGCGAAGGTGGTGTGAGTCATCGCGAGCGGTCGGAGGATGTTCTCTTCGACAAATTTTGTGTACGGCTCCTTGGCGGCAGCCTCTACGATCCAGCCGAGCAGAGCGTAATTGGTGTTGCTGTACGACCAGGCATCGCCGGCCCGGAATTCGAGGGGCAGTTTGCCGACAGTCTCCATGAACTTGGGGCGCGTGAAGTTGTCTAACAACCCCACTCCAGGCAGGTACACATACTCGGGGATTCCTGAATCTTGATACAGGAGGTTGCGAACTCTGATCGAGCCCCAGCTTGATGGAATATCTTTGAGATACTTCGAAATGGGGTCTTCCAGCGCGATCTTTTTGCGCTCAACCAGCATCATTACGGCCATCGACGTGAACTGTTTGGTAAGCGAACCGATTTCGTACAGATCGTCGACCTTCGCCTTTCTCTTTAGGGCAACATCCGCATATCCAAGCGCTTCTTCCCGAACCACCCGGCCGTTCTTGACAATGGCAAATGCCACCGCGGGAATTTGAAGCCTCACCATCTCCGATTTGACGTAGTCGTCGACGCCGTCCGCCTGGGCCATCGCGATTTGCCCGAGCAGAATCGCAGGCAAAAGCCCCTTCACCCAACCACAAACCCGACGGCTATGCGATGACATTCTCATAGGGTCTATAACCTACCCATGAAGCGAGTGATTTTGATTGTGATGGATGGATGCGGCGCAGGAGAAGCACCGGACGCTCCACTATTCAACGACTCCGATCATCCTGCGACCATCCGCCACGTCTGGGAGAAGGCGGGGCCGCTCAATACCCCTAACTTGCTTGCTTGCGGATTCTTGGCGGCCTGTAAGGTAGGTGAGCCGACGGGCGTGCCCAGAGAAGGTTTCGGCGTGCGCTATGGACGCCTGCGTGAGCTCTCGATGGGGAAGGATTCCGTTACCGGCCATTGGGAGATGATGGGAATACTTACCGAAAAGCCTTTTCCCACGTATCCTCACGGTTTCCCGAAGGATTTGGTCGAAGCCTTTGAAAGCCGTATCGGCGTCGGCATCCTTGGCAACAAAGCTGCGAGCGGAACGGAGATTATTGCCGAGTTGGGAGCCGAGCACGTCCGAACCGGCAAGCCGATTGTTTATACAAGTGCGGACAGCGTATTCCAGGTTGCCTGCCACGAGCATGTGGTTCCGATCGAACGACTATACGAGATTTGCCAAATCGGAAGGGAAGTTTGTGCCTCGCCAAATAATGTCCAACGTGTGATCGCCCGACCGTTCGAAGGCGAGGCGACTCACGGGTTTACGAGAACGGGACGCCGGAGGGACTTTCCCTTGGAAGCGCCTCCCAACCTCGTCGACCAGATCGGCGATGTCTACGGCATCGGGCCTGTTCCGGAGCTTTTCGGTGGCCGAGGTTTCCGGCCTGTTCATCGGAGCCAGAACAACGTGGAGCACGAACAGGCGCTTTGGGTTGCGTTGGCGTCCGACGCACGGTTTATCTATGCCAACTTTGAGGACTTCGACATGCTCTTCGGCCATCGAAACGACCCAGTCGGCTTTGCAGGAGCGCTCGTCCGCTTTGACCAGACGCTAGGTTCTTTGCTCGAACGCCTGACCGCTGACGATCTGTTGCTTCTAACCGCCGATCACGGCAACGACCCCACCACGGCATCAACCGATCACTCCAGAGAGTACGTTCCGATCTGCGCAATCGGCGCTAGCCTAACCTCAAAAGCTCTACGCGACATCGACGGCATGACCGCACTCGGGGCAACCGTTGCCGTTCATTTGGGCATTGACTGGAAAGTCGGAACTCCTGTTTGTGGGAATTGAACCGTCTGGGATCGATGGGCTTCGTCTAGACGAGGATGTGCCGCGTCATTTTTCTTCGATTTAGAATCCAGTCCCGGGTTTGCTCTCCCGTCATCGGTTGGGCTACCAGGTAACCGTGGATATAGTCGCATCCGAGTTCCCGCAGGAACTCCAAAGTCTCTCGGTCCTCGACGCCTTCTGCGACAACCTCAAGTCTGAGGCTGTGGCATTGTTGAATCGTTGACCTCAAGAAGGTCTTGGACGCCTCAGACTGGGTCGCAGTCATCGCGAACGATTTTTCGATTTTGATTTCAGCGAACGGCAGCTTGGCAAGCATTGCCAGGTTGGAGTTCGCAATTCCGAATCCGTCGATTGCGACTCTGAACCCCTTTGTCTGCAATCTCGTAAACATATCGAGGGCATGCAATCGCTCGGTTATAACGGCGCTCTCGGAGATCTCCAAGGTGACGGCCTCGGTTCGGATGCCGGAGGCGACGCATTTCTTCCTGAGCCAGTCGGCAAAATCGAGGTCGCTGAGCCGTTTGGCCGAGATGTTAATAGACAGCCCCAAGCTTTGCACGCCGTTAGTGGTTGTGTACCATTGGAACGCCTCGTTGATCACCATTTCGGTGATCTTGCCGATCAGTCCGGCATCCTCGGCAACCTTGATGAATTCTCGCGGCAGTATCAGACCCTTAGTTGGGTGGTTCCAGCGAATCAGCGCCTCGAATCCCTTGAGACTGAGGGTTTCGCAGTCAATCTTCGGTTGGTAACAGAGGCTCAATTGCCCCCCAGTTATGGCGGCTTGAACCTCTTCGGAGGTTATCAGCAGGTCGTCGTGTTCGTTAGCCATTTTCAGCTCTAAGTTAAGTCGTCAAGGAGTGTGCTGCATTTGGCTGCGGTTGTCAACGCAGCGGAAAAGTGTGACCCAAAAACAGATCTCCTTGATCCAGATTATCCGTATTCTACAGTGTCGCGATGGTTCGGAATGGTTAAATTAAAGCGAAAGACCGCTACATTGAACCCGGGCACATACGTGCATACGCCGAAACGCCTAGTAATGTAGCAGCTCGGCCAAGCGGTCCACGCCGATCCCATCCAGCGACTCAAATCGCTCATTCGCCTTACTGAGATCCAATGAAGCGGTTTGAGCATTGGGAACAGCGATGACGAAGATGCCGGCAGCCACTGCCGCCTCGATTCCGTTAGGTGAATCCTCAAATGCGATCACCTCGTCGGTCCCAACTTTAAGTAGGCTGGCTGCCCTCAAGTAAAGATCCGGGTACGGTTTTGCGCGTAAAACATCGTCGGAACACACAATGTGGTTGAAATACTGATGCAGCCCGAGTCGCTGGAGGTGGCCGTCGACCCACCAGTGCTTCGAACTGGAGGCGACGCCGAGGCGAATTCCGAGCGACTTTGCCTCTTTTAGCAAAGGCGTGATGCCCCGTCTCGGCGGCTCCGCATAAATCATATTCATCAGTCGCTTCTTGCGCACCGTATCGATTTCTTCCAAATCCAAGCCCCCGCCAACGAGGCGATCCAAAACCTCTAACGGACCTTCCTTCATTTCTTCGGCGCCACGCCCGATGGCATGGCTCCATTGATCTTCGGAAAAAAACCTGACCGTATTCTCGATAGAGCTCGCGCCAAACGAGTACCTCGGGAGTTTCGGTATCCACGATGAGACCGTCGAAGTCAAAGATCAGGGCGTCTAAAGGCACAAAAACAGAATAACAGGTTTGAAGAGTCGCGCGGTGTCGAACAATGCCGAACGCAGGAGGGTACGTCGCCCCGAGCAGGTACCCTGTTGGCCTATGGGTTTGGTTCAAGTCATTGCCTTGGGTGGCGTCGGGGAGATCGGAAAAAACTGCTCGGTCGTCAGCGAGAACGACGATATGGTCGTTATTGACTGCGGTCTGAGTTTTCCCAACGAAGAGATGTTGGGTATCGACATCGTCGTTCCCGATTTCACCTACTTGGTTCAAAACCAATCCAAGATCCGCGGCGTTTTTATTACTCACGCACACGAAGACCATGTGGGAGGGCTTCCGTATCTTCTAAACCAGATCGATGTTCCTATCTACTGCACGGAATTCACACAGGCGCTGATTCGGACAAAGCTCGAAGAGAAGCTTCCTCACAAGAAGATCGATATCAGGCTCTTCAAGCCCGGAGACCGAATCGCTGCCGGCACTTTGGAGGTCGAGCCTGTCCGGGTGACTCACTCCATTCCGGAGAACTGCTCAATGGCGGTTCGCACGTCCCACGGCATCATCTTCTTCACCGGCGACTTCAAATTCGATTTCACCCCGGTGGATGGAAAGTTGGCCAACATCACGCGAATCGGCGAGATGGGGATCGAGGGCGTCTTGCTGCTACTGAGCGACTCTACCAACGTTGAGCGGCCAGGTTGGGGACCGAGCGAGCGAGCGGTGACGGCCGGCCTAAAGAACGTCTTCAACGAGGCCGATGGGCGCGTTCTGCTGACGACCTTTGCCAGCAACATCCACCGTATGCAGCAGGTGTATGAGGTTGCCGCCGAAATGGGCCGCAAGGTTGCAGTGGTCGGCCGGCGGATGGAGCAGAACCTCGATATTTGCGAGCGCATGGGATACGTCAAGGTCCCAAAGG
>Ga0206967_1214_pt1 | contig 10887 bp, 9 predicted proteins | sample Alteio_BWOrgHeat_24_FD_153259 | JGI IMG/M metagenome (GOLD analysis project Ga0206967, IMG submission 153259) | Enriched cells from forest soil in Barre Woods Harvard Forest LTER site, Petersham, Massachusetts, United States -... | ecosystem: Environmental > Terrestrial > Soil > Temperate forest > O...
AGCGCGTCGAATGAGAATTTTTCTCGACACGAACGTGCTTTTCGCCGCCGTGGTACACTCTCATCCAAATCACCATGCGTCGAATGCAGTTTTGCAACGCGTACAGGACGGCCGGGATCAGGGATTTATCGCTGCTCACAGTCTTGCGGAATTATATTCCGTGCTGACAAGAATTCCTCCGCCAACAAGACATTCGCCAGAACAGGCGCTCGCGACTATCCACGAGAATGTTTTAGAATTTTTCAAAGTGTTCGCACTCTCCGCTGCTGATTATACGACGTTAATTCGGGAATCAGCGTTGGCAGGAATTCGTGGCGGGACAATTTACGATGCCATACTGATCAAGTGTGCCGTAAAAGCTGAAGTGGAACGAATCTACACTGCAAACTTAAGACACTTCCAAACCGTCGCCCCCGCTGATATGACGTCGCGGATTTTTTCTCCGTAACATCAGTTCACTTATCGCTTCCGCCACTCCGTCTTCGGCGGCTCCGGCAAACCCTGCGCCCGCAGCGCCGTCCGGAAGTGCATTTTCGCCACCTTCGGCAGTTCCGCGACGCCGTGCTTCGCGATAAACTCCTTCGCCGCCGCATCCACTATCGCCGAAGCGCCTTTGGGAAATTCCATCTCAAATTGCTTCTCCATCTCGCCCAAACGCGTCACAAATTCATTCCGCGCCAGAATCGAAGCCGCCGCGACCGCAATATCCGACTCCGCCTTGTGCCGCTGGACCAATTCAATCTCGCGCCCCAAACTCATCAACGCCTTCGCCACCGTGTCCTTGGACGAAGCAAATTGATCGCTGATCGCCCGCACCGGCGGTGGATTCATCCGATGCCCCTGCCCCATCAAATTCTCAATCACCCGCGCGTGACCCCACGCCAGCAGCGTATTCACACTCCGCATCTTCGTATAAAGCCGGTTATAAGCCTCATTCCCAATCGGCACCACCGACCACACGCAACCGCTCGTATCCGCGATCAAATCCGCCAATTCCCGCATCTTCTTGTCGCTCGAAATATTTTTGGAATCACGAATCCCCGCGTCCTCCCACGATTTTATCACCGCCTCATTCACATAAACCCCCGCCACGCACAGCGGCCCAAAAAAATCGCCCTTGCCGCTTTCATCCACGCCCAATCGCGGCGCGAGCAACTCCGGGTTCAGCACCGCTTCATAACCCAGTTTCGCTTCCTTTAAAATCTCCGGCTCCAGCACGAACTCGATGAACTCCTGCGTCCCCTTCCCTTGCAACACCAGCTTGCCGCTCTCGTAAAAAACGACGTTCAACTTGTCATTCTCGCCCGCATACCGCGCGTACGGCACCTCACGAAACTTGAAACCATGCTCCCGCAGATAACCCCGCAGCGCCTCCGCCTGGTCATCGCTCAACTTGCAAGTATAACTCGTCAACGGTTTCACAAAATATCAGCTACTTTCATAAATCGACGGGCTGCAATTCGAGTTTCAATCCTTGAATTCCGCCGATTTATTTGGGGACTTCTTGAGTAACCACCAGAACAATGCCGCACAAGGAATACACAAAATGAATCCACCGACAGCGCCGACAATAAGACAAACGAAAAATCCCCCAAATGCTAGTCCTGCTTGATTCTTCCTAAGGCCAGTAACCAATGGAATCAGTCCCAAAAACAACCCCTCGATTGTTCCAAAGACAAGGCCATTAAAAATCAAGCCATTCATTTTTTTCTCATTCGATTTTTGTGCTTCGAGAGCCTGCTGTGCCATTTGGGCTGAAGTAATAAGCCGTTCCATTGCGGCACGCTCTTCATCGGTAGCCAATGTAGAGGGTTTATTCTTGTATGCAGATGAATCAATTCCTTGGTTTTCAAGACTTTGCAATTCGTCCTGGGTCAGTGATCTTGTTACCGGCAAATCAGCATCAATCATCATCCCGGTAGGGTCTAAATTATGGGAACGCACTTCGTTTGCCTCGCTTTCGGTCAGCGGTCGTGGTTTGCTCGACACCGGCTGAGAAGGCGCATTTGTAGTAAGTTGTGACTTCAAGAGATTAATACACAAATGCATCGCTATTACAAAAAAGACTAAAAAACGAACTCTTGAAAAGGCACGATAAATGGGGGATTTAGGAGAACCTTTCACGCGAGTCACAGTATATTACCCTTTGAGTGAATGGACTATTTCAGTCACAGTTATTTCTGGCAGATCGAGATATTCCGCCATTCGTCTTATGGCCCGGTCTTTACTCAAAATGTGAGCTTTCAGCCAAAGGGCATTTTGAAGCAACCGAGTATCGCCAAAAACATTTGGTTTCGGGTTGCCTACTTCATCATGAAAGTTAAATTCGTCGCGAGTCTTTTTACCAATCTCATCCGGCTCCAAAAGAAGCGCAGCATAACAGAGAGACGAAACTTCCACTGCATTCCAATAGCGTAAAAAGCACTCGGACGCCCTCGAGCGAATAATGTGAATTAGTTGCGCCTTCTTACTTTCGGCAAGCTCAACCGAAGGCAAGTGCGTAACGCAGGGCAATTGCAGAATGTCATTAAGGATTCGTCTTTTCATATCGGAAACATAATCGAAGTGGTCTCGTTCCCTTTCAACAAGGTCCGTATCCTGTTGAAGATTCTTCGCTGTTGAGGGCGATGAGGCCCGCAAGCGATCCTCGTCCATCATTGGCCGATAATAAATGTCAAGACGGTGAATGACCAAGCAGGGAGTCGGAAGGTATGGAATTTTGTTTCGGCCAACGTATCCGAAAGTGAAAAGGTTGTTATTTGAATTGTCTGCCTTCGGTCCGAAAAGTGTATCTCTCAAATTCTCGCGTTCATCCGTAAACGTTTGCCCAAGGATAAAGGCCTTATTTCGATTTCCCGGCCTTTTCGCCTCAGCCACTGATCCTGGCAAATTACTATCTAAGAGATAACGCTCCATTCTCATCAGCACAGAAAGCAAATCCTCTTTGTCTAAACGGTGTTTCAAATAGTGCCCATTTTCCGTGTAGCAACTCTCTGAATGCTTCGCGAACTCCCGGAATTGGAGGCGTTCGCTTTCCGAAACTCCCTTGGAATCCAGCCAATCTTCAATTTCTGTTTCCGTCATGGCAGGAAGATAATGCGCAGACTATACCCATTAGGTCAAATTTGATTTCGACTGGACGGACGTCCTGATTACCGCTTGATTGCTAAAAGCTCAGTCCTTGTGTTAGGGGGTTTTTACCTGTATTTAGCGTCGTGACAGCGCACAAGCGAAAAATCACAGTCATTGTCTCAAAGTTGCTAGAATGGTTTTCTACGAAGGCCCGCGACCTCCCTTGGCGATGCACCTCTGATCCCTACGCCATCTGGGTTTCCGAAATCATGCTCCAGCAAACCCAGGTCAAAACTGTCATCCCCTATTGGGAACGCTGGATGCGCGCGTTGCCCGACATCCCATCCCTCGCCCACGCCGACGCCGCCACCATCCACAAACTCTGGGAAGGCCTCGGCTATTACACCCGCGTCCGCAACATGCAAAAGGCCGCCCGCGAAATCCTCGCGCGCCACCACGGCGAATTCCCGCGCACCCACGCCGCCATACTCGAGTTGCCCGGCATCGGCCCCTACACCGCCGGGGCGATCGCCAGCATCGCCTTCAACCAACCCGCGCCCATCCTCGACGGCAACGTCATCCGCGTCCTGACGCGCCTCTTCGCCATCCCCGAAAACCCCCGCGAAAAAACCACGAACAAAAAACTCTGGCGCCTCGCCGGGCAATTAGTAAGCACCGCCGCCATCCCAATGGAGCGCGGCTGTGTGCGCAGCACCAGCCGCAGCACGGTCGAACCTCAGGACGCGTCAGATTCAACGCTTCGCATCATTTCATCCGCAGACGCTGCGGCTGGTCTTTCAGACACAGCCGCGCTCCAAGACGCCTCCCCCAACTTTCTTGTCCGCCATAGCCTCGGCGACGGCGGAAAACCTGAAACCTTAAACCTTAAACCATCAGCCGTCAGCCGGCTGAACCAGTCCTTGATGGAACTCGGCGCCCTCATCTGCACTCCCAAACAACCCAAGTGCCCGCAATGCCCCGTCGCAAAAAACTGCCGCGCCCATCGCCTCGGCCAAGTCGAGCAATTCCCCAACCTCACGAAACGCGCCGCCGCCACCCAACGCCATTTCATCGCCTTCGTCATACGCAATCGCGACCGCTACCTCGTCAGACAACGCCCCCCCGGCCAGGTAAACGCCCACCTCTGGGAATTCCCCAACGTTGAAATCCCCGCTGCGGCCCTGACTCCCCCGGACCGCGGGTCTGCGACCCGCAGCACTTCCGCCAATCAGGCAGCGTTAGAATCAGCCAACGGCGCTTCTATCGCCATTCGTGCTGCGGCTCACAGAGCCGCACTCCCCAACCACGTCGACCTTTCCTCCCTCGCCCAAGCCCACCTCGGCCTCCGCCTCACCCGCCTCCAAAAATTCTGCACCATCAAACACACCATCACCCGCTACCGGATCACCTTGGAAGTGGTGAGTGCGGAATGCGAAGTGCGGAGCAGGGAAAAAGAAAACGAACGCTGGCTAAAGCCAGGCGAATTGCATCTTCTCCCCTTCACCAGCGCCCACGGGAAAATTCTCCGGCAACTTTCCGAAAATAAAATTAGGAACTCATGAACTCCTGAAAAAGAAGCCGCAGAATTAATTTCCTTTCCGATTTCCTGCTTTCCTAATAAGCATCATTATCCGCTTGAATTTTCCCGCCCGTTTCCCCATTCTGAAAACAATAATCCACCCACGAATCCTATGAAAAAAGCCGAAGTCAAAAATTTCACCAAACCCGACGAAACCCGCTCCTTTCCCCACGGCCACGTGGATGTCCTCAAAGTCAGCGGTGCCACCGTTGGCCGCGCCACCCTCGCGCCCGGCTGGCGCTGGTCCACGTCAGTGAAGCCCGTTGCCAAAACCAAAAGCTGCGAAGCGGCGCATTTCCAATATCACATTGCCGGCGTCCTCCACATCAAGATGGATGACGGCACCGAATTCGATTGCAAGCCCGGCGACATTTCCCTGCTCCCACCCGGCCACGACGCCTGGGTCGTCGGCAACGAACCCGTCGTCGTCGTGGATTTCCAAGGCATGGTGGACTTCGCCAAGCAACAGTAACAAGTGCAGCGTCGGGAATTAGTGAAAGAACACAAACGCTAGTCCGACGATCATCAATAAACCAAAAATGCCCGCTGACCGTCCCTTCTCCCCGGGGGAATGTCAGGATGAGGGCGAGCTAACAACTGACTGATTCCCGTTTGCAGTTTGAAATTGCACTATAGCCGGGGAGCGAGTCGGAGCGCAGAGCATTGCTCTGCGCGTTAATAGACGGCGGCCGATTGCGCAGAGCGATGCTCTGCGCTCCGCTCCAATGATCAATCCTTTGCCCTGGTGAATAGTGCAATCCCAAGCAAAAATTGGTATGATTCCCCTTTTGGACTCAGTAAGCCGGACAAACCAACCAGACTTTGCAAAACCCGTTCGCCATGTTACATATCTGGTCGCAAAGGGAGGTCGTTCTTTGAAATCTCGGCGCGGGTCGGCCCAGCGACAAAATGTCGCTCGCGTGAACTTCACGCCTACGGTTGCCAGTCAAGGTCAGTCAAACCCAGTCAAACCAATTTGCTGGTTGGATTGTGGTTTGACGCTGGCCGCACCACTACAGGTTGTGGTGTCATTTCGGCGGTCGCCAGAGTTTGTCGGCATTTGTCGGCTTGTGTCGCCTTCCGATGCCACCATCCTCTCCGCATCAATCGCTCGCCTTCGCCGATGATTGCAATGTCCGCAGGTGGTTCGCGACCAGTTTGTATTCCGCAGATTGCGGACTGCTGTTGGTCAGGTATTGCTGGCAGAAGCCGATGGCCGTGTCGCGCTTCTGTTGCCGCCAGGCGATCTCTTCGAGTCCGAACAAAATCGGCTCCGAGTTTGGCGCGTCCTTCAACAGCACTTCGTAATCCTGCCGCGAGGCATCCAACTGGCCGGCCTTCAAAAGCGCCACCGCGCGGTTCAACCGGATCAGCCCATTCGTCGGCGCCAGTGCCAGCGCGGCGGTCAGCGACGCGATGGACCCGTCGTTCCGTCCCAATTCCATCTGCATCGTCCCCTTGTCCGAGAGCCATTGCGCGTTTCCCGGTTCGCGCGCGAGCAATTGGTCCAGCAAATCCAGCGCCAGTTCAAAATGCCGTTCCTGCCGCGCCAGATTCACCGCCATCGCCAGCACGTCCTTTTGCTGGCCATGCTCGCGGGCAAACTGGCTAATGCACGCGTCCGCTTCTTTCGTCCGCCCCAAGCCCTGCAACGCCAGCGTCCGGCAAAACCACCGCTGGGCCAGTTGCGATTGATCCAGCGAATCGCGCTCCGGTCGGACGCTCTCGACGACCGCCAGCGCGCGCTCGAAATTCCCGCAGCCCACGAGGCTTTGGGCAAACCACAACTTGCACTCCGTCCAGTCCGGCGCGAGTTCCAGGCAACGCGCATAATCCTCCGCCGCTTCATGAACATTGCCCTCATACAACAACACCCGCGCCGTCTCATTCAGAAAAGTCGGCTCATCCACCGGGCCGCTTTCCATGACCACGCGTTCCCAAGTCGGGTAATTGGCAAATGCATCATGGAACTTGCTTTCCACCTCGTGCATGTCCAGCCGGTTGGTTTCGCCGCGTTGCTGCCGCTCATTGTAGAGCTGATTGATACGTGGCGCGAGGTTGACGAACCGCAGGCTCAACGCGCGCTGGAACCACACGGCCGCTTCGCGCCACTGGCCGAGCCGCTGCAATTGCGCGCCCCAATCGTCCAGCGCCCGCGCATACGCGTTGCGCAAACCGCCCGCCGTGCGGTTCTCCTCCCGCGCCAGAAATGTTCGGGCGATGAGGCCGCCATCGTGTTTGCTCGCGGCCTCCAAACTCGCCCGCTCCGCGAGCGCCCGCACCGCACCCTCCCATTGGTCCTGCCAGTAGGACTCGTTCGCCGCCGCCGCTGCCGCGTCCAGATGATCGAGGGACAAATCCCCCGGCAAACGCGGCAAGAGGTGATGCGCCAGCCCGCGCGACTCATCCACATAAAGTTCCTGATAATAACCGAAACCCGGATTCAAGCAGACCAATTGCTCCCGCGCGCCAAATTGAGTCACCAGGTCCAGCAATTCCTCGCGACCAATGACCTCCGGCCCGTTCGCCGCCGGCGCCACCGGCCAGCGACCGCCATACCTGCGCGCCATGGCCAGTTGATATCGCCGCGCAGGCAGCGCCGCCAGATCCACGACCAGGGCGTCCTTGTCATGGCCGTGCGCCGACAGCGCCGCTTGCAAAAGGATGGTTTGCTCGGCGCTGTCGCTCAACGCCACGGATTTGCCCGGCGGCAATCCGTCATAAAGTTGTTCCGCAAACCGCCGCAGTGCCGGGCCATTGGTCCAGCGAAGTTCGGAATAATTTCGCCACACCAATTCCAACGGCAGGGCGACGGCGAGCACGCAAACCCAATAAGCGCCGACCTTCGCAATCAACTTCGTGCCCATCAAAAAAAAGTCATCGCTGTGAAAATGCCCAAGTCCCGCCCGCAGCAAATAGCCGCCGCAATAACCCATCACCAGCGCATTCAGATAATAATAGGGCAGCAATGGCAGCCCGGCGCCAATTTTGCGCGGACTAAACGGCAAGTCCAGCGCCACCCAGACCGACAAACCCAAAAACATTGCGTGCGCTGCCCGGAACGATCCCTTGCCCAGAAAAACCGCCAGCTCGTTGTCGCCGCCCTCGTCCTTTTTTTCCTGCCTCGGGCTGATGGCAATCACGAACACCGGCAACAAAATCATCAGTGTCAGCAGGAACAGCGTCCATTCCGGAAAGCCCAACAGGGATTCAGTTTCATACTGCCAGTTGGTTTTCAACGCCTCCCAGAAGCCCGTTGGCGTCGCGCTCCAAAAACGATTCACCAGCGGCAGCAGCAAGTACAGGCTCGTCCCCGCCAATGCCGACCCGCCCAGGCGCAGCAGGAACCAGCCGTTGAAAAATTCGACTTGCTTGAACCAGATCAACGCCGCGAGGAAGATTGGCAGGAAACCCATGAACCCCCAATCGTTCGCTATCCCCGCTCCATATGCAAAGGCAGCATATCCAAGCCACCGTTCGTTGCCGTCCGCCCTGAACTCAAACAGGTTCCTGGTTATATATGCAAAGAGCAGCAAATTAATCATCTCATCGGAAACGGCCGTTGCATGCTCCCAAAAAGTCAACTGCAGGCCGCAAGCCCCCGCCGCGAGCACCGGGGGAATCCAACCCGCGGGAACAGCCGCCATTCCCGACCGGCTCCGCTCCCGGGCTTCACCGGCATCGTTGGATTGAAACAAAGCGACCGTCCGCGCCACTAAAGCAAGAACCAGCGCACCGCAAACTGCCGAGAACAAATTGAGCGCCAGGGGCGTGAATGCTTGCGGCAGAAATTTGAAGCAAGTGAGCACCGCCCACGTCAACGGGTGGACCAGTGCGGGCGGCCAGACCTGCCCCAAAACCTCGTTGATCAGGTCGAGGCTCTGAAAGGAAACCCACCAGTTTAGCGTGACCAAATAAACCAGCAATCCACTAGCGCCGATCAGCCAGGGCAAAACCGCCGTCGTAAATCGATCCGGTGAATCCGGGTTGCGTTCATGGGCCATTTGTCAGACATTGATAACCATCGAAACCGCGGTTGCAAGCTTGTATGCACGGTGTCCTTCGCGTCAGCGTCACGCTTCCGGCGCCGGGCGTATCTCGACACTGCTCCCGGTAGGGCGGCGCTGCCGCGCCGCCTTGCTTGCCCATCACTTGATTCGCAAGGTTTCGGTGGCAAACCGGCAGGTTTGCCCTACCAATTGGGGGCAGTATCAGGAAGCGCTTCCGGCGCCAGAGTCATCGCTATTCCATTGACAGCCGCCACGAAGTTCTTAACACTACGGCAGTCTATTTTACCCTAAGACTCATATAGATGGAGTAATGCGGAAAATTCATGAAAGCAGGACGCCATATTCAATGCCTGATCATCGGGATTTCGCTTCTCTCATCAGTTGCTGCCTTCGCCGGATCGGGCAACTTCACTGGATCTTTTAGCGGCTTCTACGCGCCGGCAAACTGGGTCACCGTTAAATCCGGCAACCCGGCCTATCAGAACTCGGCTTCGGTATCAACCGCTGGAGCGCCAACCACTGTGGTCATCTCCGGCGCCGTCGGCCCAAACACGGCGACCACGACTCCTTTTTCGGTCATTAATTATTCGACCACCGTTCAGGGCGGGTCGGTTGGAGAATCCGAGTCCATCAGTTTCTCGTACACTTTTTTCGACCCCGCCGTGATTGCGCACGACGCCGAGGTGCTTGACAACGGCGTTTTCGTGGCCGACTTGCCGGCGTCCGGCTCTCAATTCAATATGCCCACGGGTTTTGTTGCTGGTGACACCCTTGAAATCCAGGTCACTTCCGGCAATCTCACCGCTCCCGATGTTCTAACCATTGCACCAGTCCCCGAGCCTTCCACTATGGCCCTTGCCGGCATCGGCGGCATCATCCTGCTCTGGCAATCGCGGCGCAACAAGTTCAGTCGTAATTGAATTCCCATCCGGCGTTTGGTGATTCCCGTTTGACTACGCTGCTCCGGGTTCGGTATGTTGACTCATGCACTCGGGCAACGAGCCGTCAATTAGATTAGTTGGCCGCAAAGGCAAGCCCAAGGGCGGCCTTGAGGCCGCCGATGGTCTGCTACAACTGGTCATCGCCTTGCGCGGCAAAAAGCCCTTCATTCCAAAAGGCGTTCATCGCTTCAAGACCTTTGAGGAAGCCCAATCATGGTCAATAAAAATGATGGCGCGCCGGACGAACCCCGGCCTCCAACCCTAGCCGATCTTTTGCACCTGTGCGGCGAATTAAATGCTGCCGGCGCAAAATATATTGTGGTCGGCGGCATGGCCATTATTCAACATGGCTTTACCCGTGCCACGGAAGATATTGATCTGCTGGTCGAGTCCTCACCGGAAAATTTTGAAAAGGTCCGCGCCGCCATGATGACCCTGCCCGACGGTGCCATTCGCGAAGTTCAACCTGGCGAATTGGATCAATACCTTGTTATTCGCGTCGGTGATGAATTTGTCGTGGACCTCATGAAAGCGGCCTGCGGCATCGAATACGCCGAGGCCAGCAAGGCAATTTCGAGTTTCACCATCCAGGGTGTCACCATTCCGTTTGCCAACCCGCAGTTGCTCTGGCGAATGAAGCAAACTCACCGGGAAAAAGACAGTCTGGATTTGCTTTTCTTGAGTGAATTGTTGAAGCACCAGACTGGCTGATCACAGTCGGTCAAGCCTGGGATCCACTCGGCAAACCTCACTTCAAACCCAACCCAACCACTTCCTTGCAATATTTGAGGCTGCGCTCCAATTCGCTCCGCTGATATTCCTGCTCGGCTTTCGCATCTGCTGAATGATGCGATTCCAACGCATGACCACGGCGGGCCATCGCCAGAAATTTTACGAAATCCTTCGCCCGCGCTTTCGGATACACCTTCCAGAAATCATCCTGGTAATATGGATACTCCTTCGAAAACCCTGAGATGATTTCGAGGTTCGCCGGGACTCCCGGACACAACTCGGCGAACCGTTTGAAATACGCCTTCTGATCCACCAACCCTTCACCCGACGCTGTCCATTGCACCTTCGCTCCCTCCGGATATTCCCAAACCATCGAATCGCGCAGTCCGGTCGTCAGCGTGTACGGCCCGAGAATTTCCAGGCTCGCCATCGGGTCCTCCAGCGTCCAGCAGGCGTTGCCCGCGTCCAGCGTCACACCCACATAATCCGTGCCCGCCGCCTCAAGCAACGTCACCAATTCCCACGCCTGCATGTCGCCGGCGTGGTTCTCCAC
>Ga0206967_1215_pt1 | contig 10875 bp, 6 predicted proteins | sample Alteio_BWOrgHeat_24_FD_153259 | JGI IMG/M metagenome (GOLD analysis project Ga0206967, IMG submission 153259) | Enriched cells from forest soil in Barre Woods Harvard Forest LTER site, Petersham, Massachusetts, United States -... | ecosystem: Environmental > Terrestrial > Soil > Temperate forest > O...
CCCAAGTCTCGAAAGTTTGGTTGATTCCTTTTTGAATCACCAAAATGGCGCGGTGGGTGAAGTTGGATGGCAGATTCGTAATGCCGGAGTTAATACCGCAGGAAATCGTGCCGCTTCCATTCGTTGAATCGGCGGCAATCATGAAATTTGCGGCCGGGGAGATGATAAATGAATTATAATTAGTGTCGAAAAAAAGCCACGGGCTGTCGCCATGCAGTGTTCCAAAATCATAAGTGAAAAAACCAACATCCTGATAGTTCACAAAGTTCAGGCCGGATGGATACGTCGTCAGCTTCGGGAAGGCCAGATCGTTTGTTGCCGCGGCGAGATAGGTATGCGTAAATAACACGGTTGACGCGTTGCTATAAAGCCGGATGGCCGCGCTCCTGCTGACGCCACTTACAAAATTAAACATCATTTCTGAATACGGGCCAAAGTTGTCCGCGCCTGAATTGGTTGCAATCCCGGTTGGTGTTGCGCCGACGCTCCCGCCAAACGTCCATCCCGGGACGGAAGATTGCACGGTGTAATTTCCGCTCCCGTCCAATGTGACGGACAAGCCTGTCAAATTGGTGATGGCCGCCGCCGACGCCCTGCAGCCAATCAGCATCAGGCAACAGGCCAACAGCAAAGCTGTTCGTCCTTTGATCGTCTTTAGAACCTTGCTAAAGTAGTGAGAATTCATTGCTGTGTCTTACGTGATTACGGTCAAGAGTCGGAGAAATCGTCAGCGTTGCCGCAGTGAAATGGCATTGGCGCATCCCCTAATAAGTCGGATCTATATTGCTTTGATTCGTACACAAGCCCCATGGCACCGCTTCACCGTGGCCGTCGGCAAATGCCACGACCGCTTTTCCGCTATGGCGCTTGGTCAAAACATCTCCGGTCCCGACAACAGGAGAAAAAGAAGGCGCCCAGCGTCCGTCCGCAATAACGCCCTTGGCATTGCCGGGAATGGGATTATCGGCCGGGTTGTTCAACGTGGCAGCTTCTTCTGCCAGCATGATCTTGCTTGACGGGGAGCGAATCGCCGTGAGTTTGAAATTAACTGGATTCTTGCCTGAAGTGTCCCACTCCAGGCTCATCCCGGGATCAATGCCGTTGAGGCTGTAACTTGAATAATAGGTGAAGGGTGGTGGATGCAACGTCTTTCTGTCAACATCTGAGATGTCCATTGGACATCGGAAAAGATTTGTGGTTGATCCGGTGGTCAATTCAGATGTGATCTGGCTCTTCTCCAATGGAAGAGTTATGACTCCTGGAGTAATGGGGTCGGAGTATCCGGCAGGACGCCAATAGATCCAATCTTCAAGATGAAAGCCCTCTTGATTGGATGCCGCTCCTGGCAGGTTGTCATTGTTATCACCCACATAAAGCATCATTCCCAATGCCAATTCCTTTTGATTGTTGAGACAAGTCACCTGTTTGGCTTTGTTCTTTGCGGCGGATAGCGCGGGCAATAACAACGCCGCTAGAATGGCTATAATAGCGATTACCACCAGCAACTCAATGAGAGTAAAACCGGTTTTTTGTGCGACGTTATTGTCCCGGTTCGAATTACGGCTACCAAGCCAGTCAGTCATAAATATAAGCTTGCGTTAAATGGCAGGTGGTTTTCAGAGTTGGGCGATCCCGCTGTCTCACGGAAGACAACGGGAACCCGCCACAATCACCTGCACCTCCTTGGCGTGGATGTCGCGAGCGCTGCGTCCCGGCTCTTTACTCATCGAACTGAGACGCACCCTGCCGCTTCCAAATGCAAGTAGTTGCATCAGTCACCAATCATTATTGCACTTTCAGGATATAAAACGCCTGACTGTTAGTGGCAATGTTGGCGATGTTTGTGGACAAATTGCCGTTGCCGTCAAAGTCTCCAACGCCATTGGTCGTCCACTGACTCAAAGGCAGGGTGAGATTGGTACTTTGCAATAATATCCATGCACCGCCCGCAGTCCCGTTGGTAGCGGAAATAGACAGTGACGTGCCACTTATGGCAATGCCCGTGAAGTTCGGCGATGACGGCGGACTGTTGCCAATGACGATCTGGCCCGAACCAGTCGCGACCGAAGAACCATTCTGCAGCGTCCATGTTGCCGGGAAGTTCGCCGGATAGGCGCTGTTCAAGGTCGCAAACGAGTAGGTTCCGTTGGCAAGGAGAGTTCCATTGATGCTGACGCTGGCAAAATGATCATTCTGATGCAGGAACATTACCCCGTTGGCGCCGAGGGTCAGGCTCGCGTTGGTGTCATTCAGGTCATAGAGCGTTTCAACGGCCGCCGTCAGCCCATCCGCGCCAACAGTGATACCGTTCGTCCCCAATGAGCCGACTCCCACTCCTACGAGCGTACCCTGATCAACTATCCACTGGCCGCTGAAGGTGTTGCTTGTCCCGGTGATTTGCAAACTGGGACCCGCCAACGTGCCGCTGAATGCATGCCACAAAATCGTCCCTGTTCCCGTGAGCCAGGAAGCAATCTGAATGCTGCGGTCGTTCGAGGCGGTGCTTTCGATGTAGATTGGTGTTGGAGCAAGGATGTCCATTTCCCCTTGGACTACAGCCGTATCGGCAGTTGTGTCCACATTGGGCGAATCAACGCCCGAATTGTTGATTTGACCGCCAGTCATTACCAATTTCTTGAAATAATTCGTTCCCACCACGGGCGGGTGCTTCAGTCTCAGCTCTCCGACATTATTCAGCGTGGCATTTTCAAAAACGCCGCTGCCGTCAACCGTCAGTTGATCACCGGGAAACGCGGCGTAGTTTGTGTTATTGGGGGTGCGCAAGCGCGCTCCCACCACCACTTCATAAGTGCTGCCGGGGTTGGAATATTCCGAGACCGAGGCTGGCTGACCGTTCGGATTCCAATTGGTGATGGCGTCCCAATACGCGCCAATCGGCTGGGCAATGGGTGTGCCGCCAAAATCCAGGGTAAAATTCAGCGCCGGACCAGGAGTTTGAATCGTCAACACTGCCACGCTGCTCGTCACCGCACCATAGATATTCGTCACCACGACGGTGTAATTGCCGCTGTCCACCAGCGTCGGATTGGGAATCGTCAGGACATTTGAGGTCGAGCCGATGCGATTGCCATTGTCGGTGAGTGCCGCTGTGCCATTGGTGAACCATTGGTAGCCCAGCGGTGTGGTGCCGGCTGCTGTGACACTGAAACTCACTGGTCCCTGGCCAAGATACTCTGTGACAGATTGTGGTTGCGTGACAATGATGGGGGCCGGATTTATCAACACTGTGATGGACCCCGATCCGTTGGAAACCGTGGAGCCGGACTGCAACGCCCACGATGATGGGAAGTATCCGGGATAGTTGGCGTGCAGCGTGGCAAATGAATAAGTGCCTGCAGCCAGTGGAGTGCCTTTAATAAACACGCTGCCAAAGGTGTCGTTTTGATGAAGGAACATTTGGCCGTAAAGGATTAAATTGCCCTTCGGGTTGTTAACGTCGTAAGTCGTCTCCAAAGCGGCGTTCGTCTGTGTTATCGAGCCAATCACAATTGTATTTGTTCCCAAAGTGCCGGAAGTGCTGCCGAGCAGGACTCCGCTGACTATATTCCATGTGCCCTTAAATGTGTTCGTCGGATTGGAAATATCCAGATTGTTGGTGAGCGTATTAAAGGGAATGCTACCCGTGGTATCGCCGTGGTATTCAACCGTCCCGCTGCCGGTCAACCACGCCGTGAGATTATATCCGCAATTATCACCACCGGCGCCGTCATTATAGATAGGGGCGTTGGTGTTAATGTCAATTTCACCGCCAATCGTGACATATCCCACCGGGGTTCCGTCCGGGCCGTTATCAATCTGACCGCCATTCATGATCAATCTGGGGAAATTGATCGTCCAATAAGTGTTAATGGGCATCACCTGGGTTTTGAGTCGGATTTCAGATATCGGGGAACCGGCGACAGGATTGTTGCTCCAAATACCGCTGCCATCCACGGTCAATTGATTGCCTGGAAAAGTGGAAATGGTGTTGGTTGCCGGCGTGCGCAGACGCGATCCTGCCAGCAGTTCGTATGTGCTGCCGGGAAATTCCGCGGCGGAAACAGATGCCGGAAGTCCGCCCTGACCATCGTTCCAACTACCGGGTGTATCCCAGTTTGCCCCAACCGCCTGTTGCACAGACAGCGTGATATTCATGGCCGCGCCCGATGGATTGACAGTCAAACTCGCGGCGCTGCTCGGGACCGTGCCCCAGGGATTGTTGAGAATGACCTGATAATTTCCGGCGTTTCCACTCGTTGTACCCTTGATCGTTAGCGTCGCAGTATCGGCGCCGGAGAATTGGCCGCTATTGCTGATGTTTGTGAAACCACTGCCGGTATCTGACTGCCACTGATACGTCAACGGCTGGCTGCCGCCGCCGATGACTGTGAAAGTCGCCGACTGTCCCGTGAAAACCGATTGGCTGGACGGCCCGGTCGCTATGGTGGGCGCATAATTTGTAACTCCCGACGCCGCGTAGAACATGCCCGACAACTGGTCGCGAGTCAGCGCCTTGTTGAATACGGCCACGTCATCTATGTCGCCCAAAAAGGTCCGGCTGGCAGCCGCGGAATCACCGCCGATTAAAGTGGTGCCATTGAAGGTTTGAACCACGTGCGAATAAACATGCCTGGACGAAACGATTCCGCTGGCATTGAACAGATAGATGGTTGCATCCGTTGGCGTCACCGTCAGGGCCGCGAGTGACCATTGGTTCAGCGGCACATATACTTGCGAATCCCAATTATAGGTGTTTTGATCGCTGTTCCAAGTGTAGCCAAGCGAGTAATCAGAACCATTGAAATTCGGGCTGTAGTTCAAGCCCGCAACGACACCACTGCCGCCGCCCCGGCAAAATACCAGCGCCACGTTGGTCCCCTCGTGAATCGTCGGATAAATCCAGGCTGCGAAGGTTACTGTGTTGGTATTAAGATTGAGCGACGGTAAAGTCACGGTCGAATTGGCATCGTTATTGATGGAGGCAAGAGCGGTGTTAATGCTGGTGAAGCCGGGGAATCCGGTCGAAGCCGTCGGACCGGCGACTCCGTTAAATCCATTTTGTGCATCCGCGCCGTAGAGGCCGTTCAAAGAATTGGCGTTGTCAAAGGCGGTGGCGCCCCCGGCGGTTGAGGCGGGACTGGCCGTTTCATTCAATTGATAAAATGCATATGGTCCAAGATTGGCCACGGCGGCTTCGTAAGGTTCAACCGGTGTCCGGAGGCTGACGGATACCGTGGAGCTGGTAACTGAACCGTTGGCGCTGGTTGCCACCAGATTATAATTTGCTCCCGCCACCACATTGGCGCTTCCGGGACCATAGGCCAGTGTGGTGTTGGTCGCGCCCGTCAAAGGCAGATTGTTGCTGAGCCATTGATAGCTTGTGGCCCCGGTCACGATGGCTGAAAACTGAACCATGCCGCCTGAATAGAGGGACAGGGATTCCGGCTGTTTCACAAAAGCCGGCGGCGCTGGCGGCGCAAACACAGCGGCCACGAAGGCGTTGGCGGTCGGATTCGGGTTCCCCGGCAGGGTCCATGAATATGCAATGGTGTCCAGGCCGCCGCTGAGTCCCGATAGATAACCAAATGCAAACGCGCAGTTGTCCGCACTGGTGTCATTCCCTAAAAACACGCCGCTCGAACTGGCGCCAGTGCCGGTGACGGCCACACCGGCCACACTCTTCGATCCCAGAACACCGCCCACCGCGGCCCAAGAGTTCGCCGCCACCGTCACATTGAACGACAGGTAGCTGCCGGTGCCGCTGGTCGAATTAGCCGATCCGGTCACCGGCGTGGCGTTGGTATCAGCCCCACTTAGCGTGTAGGCTTCCAGATAAGTGCAGACGGGGGCCGCCGTTAGGGTTCCGGTAATGTTGGCCGTGCCCGCCGAGGGGTTGTAGGCGTAATAGACTGCGGCTTCACGGTAAGTGGCGGCGGTATCAATAGTCCGGACGGCCCGGTTAAGGGTCAGACCGTTCCAAGTCAAGGTGGCTGGAGTGATGCCGGTTGAAGTCGCGGTTTTCTCAAGCAGGATGACTACCAGGACGTTGGCCCCGGCGGTGACCGTGAACGATCGGCTGATGCTCGTGGATGTTAAAGGGCTATTGGTGATTCCGATGGGTGGGTCCTGCAGGGCAATTGAGGCGCGGACAGGTGATGGCAACAGGAGCGCGACGGCGAAAACGCCGAGAACAAACGCGACGGTCAATGTCCGCGCCCAATTTATTGTCATTTCGGGCAAATGCTTAAGAGAAATGGATTGTGGATTTTTCATTCGTGTCAGGTGTACGGGTTGGATTCTCAAAGAATTAATCCCTGTTGGTTAACGGTGATTTTTCCGCACAAGTTTTTCATGTGGATGCGAAAAACGTAGCACGCGCGGTAGTCACCGCCTAGCTGGACAAAGCGATAGTTTTTCTCCTTCGCTCAGGATTGCGGTCGAAATTTGCTGACCGCTTGAGTGCGGGACTGCACGTGGAGCTTTTGGTAGATATGGGTCAAATGCCAGCGGATCGCCGGCACACTGACCGAGAGTCGCGCGGCGATTTCCTTGTTTGAATAGCCTTTGGCGAGGTATTCCAGGACTTCCCGTTCGCGCGCCGTAAGCTTTTCTACTTCATCTTCAAAGCCGCTCTGGCTCTGGAAATAGGCTATGACCTGTCGGGCGATTTCCCCCGTCATCGGCGCGCCGCCCTCCTGCGCTTCGCGGATGGCATTCAAGACCTCTTCGGGACTGGAACGTTTGAGCAGATATCCGCACGCTCCCGCACGCAAAGCGCCGAATACCTGATCGGGATTCCGATACACTGTAATCATGATCACCCGTACTTCAGGCAGCAATTTTTTAAGCGACGTCACGCATTTCACACCCGACATGCCGGGCAGGTTGATGTCCATCAGCACAATGTCCGGCTGATGCGCGGGCAATTCGCGCAGCGCTTCCTCCGCGCTCGCACAAGTGCAGACACAGCGATACTCGGGCGCCAAACTCAAGATCGCTTCCAGCCCCTCGCGCGTTGACACGCTATCTTCTACAATTCCAACTTTGATCACAGTTTGTCTTTCGGTACGGCAACCCGCGCTTCCAGGGAAGTGTTGGCGCCTTGGTTGGAACTTGCTGATGGCAAAGGAATGCGAAATTCGACAGTGGTACCCTGCCCTGATTGACTCGTGATCAGACAATTTCCACTGAAATGTTTGAGCCGGTCGCGCATTCCCGCCATCCCGTCGTGACCGGGCCCGGACTGGTTTCCAACTCCGTCAATGCCCTGTCCGTTATCAGTAATGGTTATAATGAGTTGTTCGTTCGCGGTCAGGATTCTTACCGTCGCTTCGGTCGCCCCGGAATGGCGGACCACATTGTTTAGCGCCTCTTTGAAGGCGAGAAAAAGTCCGTGTCGAATCCGCGGATCCAGTGGATGGTCGGAAAGGCAGTCGGCGATCTCCAGGCGACAGGCAATCCCTGCGGCATTGAGAAATGGCTGGGCAAAGTACGCATAATAGTTCACGGATGAAGCTATGGAATCGTGCTGGGGATTGACGGCCCAAACGATCTCGTCGAGGGCAGTCACGAGTGAATGCGCCGAGTGAGTGATCTGGTCGAGATAACTCGCCTTCTTCTCCGGTGTCGTGGCCGGGTTTTTCACCAGTGCCCCCAGGATGCCCACCGTCGTGAGGCCGGCGCCGAGTTCGTCGTGCAGGTCCTGGGCGACGCGCATGCGCTCCTGTTCAACGGCCTGGTCCTTTTCAATCCGTTGCCGTTCTTGAATTTCATTTCGCAATTGTGTCGTTCGCGTCTCAACTTTATGGCGCAACAAGGTGATCCAGATAAAAGCCAATCCAAGTGCGCCAGCCAGAATCACCGCCACGATCAAGGCGTGTTGTGGCGTCCACCACGAGGGCTGTTCGAGGACTCTGACCGCCCCGGCGTCATTTATCAGCAATAATGAAAAAGGATCCGTGCTGGTTTCCACGCGGCTTGCGCCGGCGCTGGCATAAACACCGGTTAATTGCAGCCTGCTTCCCACCGCCAGTCTTCTCAACGAATCCGGGCCGGACTCCTGCGAAGCCATGAAATGACGCGGTCCCGCTTGCAGCTCCAGAATATGCACGTGCGATCGAGTGGTTTGCGCGACTAAAGTCGCTTCAATTTGAACGAGGGTCGAATCATGGTTGCGATCCAGTAGTTCTTCGGCGGCGACCGGAACCGGCGCTGGCAGTGGAGCGTGTCCGACCTTCCGGATTTGCGCCTCTTGCAGTATGGGCGATGGACCATCCAGCTTCGGAAAACCGACAGCCTCGATGAGGTCGCCCGCCTGCAGGTCGGCAGGATTCGAGGTCAGAATTCGGAATCCACGCTGCCCTTCCAAAGCCAGGAATTCGCCAGTTCTTGCATAAATGATTTGTCCTTCGAGTTTGGTTCGTTGCAAGGCGCTTGCGCGAGGATCAAACCATAGCAACTCGGCGATTCTTTTTGTCGGCAGGGAAAACGGGTCGCCTGGCGCCAATTCCTCGACGGTGATGACGGGGCTGTTCAAATGAATTCTTCCCTGGAGCACATGCCGCGCTTTTTGATCCGTATCTGGCATGCAACATCCGCGTAATTGCACCAGGCTCCCCACTATTGAAGTTTCATTGGTGGCGAAACCAGGGATGATGGACATCACATTGTCAATGCCATTCCCATCAATGTCGAACGTAACTGTTCCGTCCGCGGAAAACAAAGTCAGATCCCGTCCGGAAGCGCCAAGCACAATTCCCTCCATTTCCACATAGACACAATCCAAACCTCCACTCATAAGTTGATCCCACCGGGGGTGAATTGGTTCAGGCATCGGAGCAGTGCCCAAGCGCGTTACTTTGCGAGCCATTAAGACTGGCGCGAACAAACCCGGGGCGATCACCCCTTCCGCTTCCAACCTCTCCCCGATATGCGGGTGATCAATCCAATCGAGAGCAGTATACCGCACCGAAATGCCTCCTGTGGAATCCTGCACCATCAAGGCAATGTCCCTGATCCCCACAAGTACGCCTCTAATCCTGGCCGGCATATTCTGCGCCACCTGGTCAGGCTTTAATTGCTGCACCTGAGCGACCGAAGTCAAAATCAGATTGGTGGAAGCGCCCTCCGCGCCCTCTGTGATGGCATCCAAAACCTCAAATTGATCTGAACTGGGAACCACCATCCGCGCAATTTTCTTCTCCTCCCGCGAAAATTCGCAAACGCCCTTCACCCGGACGCGCCGGTGCAACAGATTTGTGGCCAGCAGGGTTGCCCCTTCAACCACCGTCGCCGGGATTCGATTTCCATTCGCCATCAAATCAACCATCAAATGCCCGCGATTCACACCGGCAAAAGTCACCACCCCTTCCAGCTCAATCCATGATGAGTAGCACGGCGCCACCACCGCCTGGTTTAAAGTTCGGGCCGCGGGAAATGATGTCGGGTTGGCCGATAGCCGCGTGCAGGACACCCGGGGGTCTCCGACTCGCAATTGTGCGCCGTCGTCGGAAGTGAGAAAAAATGTATAAATGCCGGCGCGGGGTGTCTCGATACTGCCAGTGAAAATAAGCGCCGTATGTTCGGGACGAAAACGATAGGCGACATTAAAATTAGTGGCCACGCCCCGCGCGACCACTTTTTCATTCTCGAAAGCCGCCAGAAAATATCCGTCTCCATCGCGGGCTTCGTAATCGAGCCCTTGCTCCAACCCATCCCGATTCGTCGCGCCCGGCGTATTTCTCCAAAGTGCTTTGTCCGGAACCCTCTGTCGTTTAAGTCCCGGGCCTTCCCACTCAAGTTTCAACGCCGCCTCGCCAACCCCGTTATACCAGGAAAGATGAACAGGTTGCCGACCCTTGGGCAGAAATACTTGTCCCGTTCTTAAAAGGGCGGGATGGTGCCCATCATTGTCCACTACGGGGGCCGAACCAACCAGAATGCTCGCATTGCCCTGCGTGAGCGAACAGTTTTCCCCTTCAATCGCCAACCGGTCGCCGGCCTGCACTTCCGTGTCCAGTGCCGGAAGTTCCAGCAAAACAGTCGCAGACTCGTCCTGCAACGCCAGCATCCGCCGCTTCGGAATTATTGCGCAAACCACTCCCTCAACACGGAATGATCGTATTATCCGACCGTGTTCACTAAAAAGCTGTTGCAAATCAGCTAGAGAAAGGACCGTGGGCCCATGCGAATCCTCAACCGCAATCACCGAAAAGGGCGCAATGCCGGCACAAAACAACAGACCCAAATATAATGAAAACCGCAAACTGCTAAAACTAATCATGCGCTTATTCATCATTATACCAGCCGATGCAACTCTTGCCGAGGGCAAACCGCTCTCCGCTCTCAGGGATAAGCCCGTGTCTGCGAGGCGCTAAGGCGGAAACCGCTCTTGCGGTTGTGGCGGGAGCCAATGTCATACTGACTGACCCAGTCTTCCAAGGGTTGGTAATTTCCGTGATGACCGGCGAAATCGCTTATCTCCAAATCGGCCGAAAGGAGGTGCCAGCACTCTATTTCATGGCTTAAAACCATCGAGCAACTTGATCTCCCTTTGAGACCGCCAAAAATCCGATTTCGAGCGGAGCACTCTAACTATGTTTTTACGGCGAACTTAAGAACCAACCACTACCAGCAAAAACGTCAGCAGACGTGTAGTGAAAGTGTTGAGTCGGGTGGTGGTGCCACTTGACTAGTTGGTAATCTTGTTATTTTCAAGCCGAATTCGGCCTCTTAAAAGTCCGATTCCGACCCTCGCCTCCAATTAAAAGCCCTTTAAACAAGGGGGAAAACGGTTGGAGTCAGGGTCAATCTTCAACGAAATCTTCAACGATTTTGGCTCTCGCTCACTATCCGGCACAAGCATGTCGCGGACAC
>Ga0206967_1216_pt1 | contig 10830 bp, 13 predicted proteins | sample Alteio_BWOrgHeat_24_FD_153259 | JGI IMG/M metagenome (GOLD analysis project Ga0206967, IMG submission 153259) | Enriched cells from forest soil in Barre Woods Harvard Forest LTER site, Petersham, Massachusetts, United States -... | ecosystem: Environmental > Terrestrial > Soil > Temperate forest >...
TTCCGTGGGATCGGCGGCGGTCCGTTTGGCTTCTTTGAGCTGGGCAATGCGCTGCTCTAGATCGCTGGTCGCTTCGCGGATTTGTGCCCGGAAGCGGTCGGTTTTGGCGCGTAGCTCGTCGTCGGAGATGGATTGGAGACGGGCGTAGTGCTCGTTGATCTCCTGGATCACCGGTTGGATGCGGCGGCGCTCGCGGTCATGGCGGGTGCCGAAGACTTTCTTGACTAGATCAGTTACCATCGATACAGACCTTGAGATTCGATGATGTCCGCGACGGCGTCTTGTACGAAGCCGCGGATGGGTTTGTCGGCGCGGACGCGGGCACGGATTTCGGTGGAGGACACGTCGATGCGACGTACCGCGAGGCACCGGTCGGGCGTGTGGATGGAGGCGCCGGCAAAGTCCTCGCGGGGCATCGCTTCGCTCTGCCCTGGCTGCGATATATTGCCGGCGCCTCCATCCACACGCCCTCCCTCGTACGTCTCGGGTGAAGTGGGGCGGGTGAAGGCGGCGATGTGCACGAGTGTTCTAATACGCTCGGGGGAGTGCCATTCTGGGAAGTGGTTCCAGGCGTCTTGGCCGAGTAGCAGATAGCGGTCGGCGGTTGGGTATTCCTGGGCGAATGCTTCCAGAGTGGTAACCGTGTAAGATAACCCAGGACGGTCGATTTCGATCCGGCTCGGGTGGAAGAGAGGGACTCCTTGTATCGCGGCGGTGACCATCGCGTAGCGTTGTTCTGGCGTGGCGTGATGGGGGTCGCCGGACTTGAGGGGTTGCTGGGAGGTTGGGATCCAGAACAGGCGGTCGAGACCAAGCTGTTCGGAGGCGTCCACCGCGGCGAGGAGATGCCCTATGTGTGGGGGGTCGAAGCTGCCGCCGAAGATCCCGAGCCGCATCTAGCAATGACCTCCTGGTCGTGTGGGTAGGTCTTCAGCATAGTCTGACAGAGGTCGCGCGCGTCGTCGGTGTATTTGATGACGGTGTAGGCGTCGTAGAGTTGGAGCGATGCCTTGCGGGCGGCTGGGGTGTCTGGGTGAAGACGAAGTACATCCTTGAAATAGATAATCGCGGAGTCGTAGGCGTGGCGTTTGAGATAGTGGTGGCCGGTCTCGTAGTCTTTCTCGGCGAGGAGGCCGTCGATCCTGGCGATTTCTTTTTGGGCCGCTGGGACGAGGGGTGAGTCTGGATAGAGGGCGAGCAGTGACTGGAGGGTGGAAAGCGCGAACTGTCCGTATTCCGGGGTGAGCTGAGGCTTCTGCCACATCGCGGCGTAGGATTGGCCACCGCTCAGGAGGGCGCGGGGTGCAAGGCTGTCTTCCGGGAAGGATTCTGCCACGTGAGCGAAGCTCTGGGCGGCTAATAGATGGTCGCCGCCTTTGTCTTGGGCTTTGCCGAGATAAAAGTAGGAGAGGGGGAGGAGTGGATCGCGGGCTGGGAGAAAGCGCGTCAGCTGGTCGAAGGCTTGGACGGCGTTTTCCCAATGTTTGAGGTTGTACTCTTTGAGACCGACAGCGAAGAGCTGCTCTGGCTGGGGATACAGCTTCGGGTCGAACTCAGGGTGACACGCGCTGAGTGCGACCACGAAGACGAGGTATCGCGCCGAGGAGAGCTGGCGAATGTATTGAACGAAACGGTTCACGCGTGGAGATCCCGCGGCCTGGCGCCGTTAAACGGCGGCGAGATCGCGATCTCGCGTCGACGAGAGGGGGACGATCTTCCCTTTCGCGGCGGCTAACCCCTTGGTTGCGTTACGGGCGTCAACGACCACAGCGGCGAGATTGACGACACGTTGATAGTCGACAGCATCGTGGTCGGTCACAATGACGACGGCATCGGCTTCGCGGAGACGCTCATCGGTCAGTTCGACGCCGACGAACTCGTGGCCGTCTTCCTGGAACCGTGAAACGAAGGGGTCGTGATACGCGACTTCGGCGCCTTGTTCTTCTAACAGTCGCATGACGTCGAGAGCTGGGCTCTCGCGCATGTCGTCGATGTTCTTTTTGTAGGCGACGCCAAGGACGAGGACATGGCTACCGTTGACGGCTTTCCGCTGTTCGTTGAGCGCTTTAGTGACTTTGTGTACGACGATCGCTGGCATCTCGGAGTTGATCTCGCTGGCCAGGTCGATGAAGCGGGTTTTGTAGTTGAGGGTCCGCATCTTCCACGCGAGATAGTGCGGGTCGAGTGGGATGCAGTGGCCGCCGATCCCCGGACCTGGGGTGAACTTCATAAAGCCGAAAGGCTTAGTGGCGGCAGCGTCTATGACTTCCCACACATTCACGCCCAGTTTGTCGCAGACAATGGCCATCTCATTCACGAGGCCAATGTTGACGGAGCGGAAGGTGTTTTCCAGCAGCTTCACTAGCTCGGCGGTCTCCGTGGACATCACGGGAACGATGGTGTCGAGGCAGCTGGCGTATAGGGCAACCGCGACTTCGGTGCAGTCTGGGGTGATTCCGCCAACGACTTTGGGTGTGTTTTTCGTATGCCAGGTTGGATTGCCTGGATCGACGCGCTCGGGGCTGAAGGCGAGGAAGATGTCTTTGCCGATCACCATTCCGGCTTCTTCTAGCTTGGGCTGCATGAGCTCGCGTGTCGTTCCGGGATAGGTGGTGCTTTCCAGGACGATCAGCATCCCCGGATGAACGTGTGTGGCGATGGTCGCGGTCGCGGAGACGACGTAGCTCATGTCCGGGTCGCGGGTCTTGACGAGCGGCGTGGGGACGGCAATGGAAACAGCGTCCATCGTTCCGATCTTTGTGGGATCTGTTGTCGCTTCGAAGAGGCCGCGGTGTACTACGTCAGCCAGATCTTTGGACGAGACGTCTTGGATGTGCGAGACACCCTTATTGAGTTGGTCGACGACGCGTTTGGAGACGTCGAAGCCGATGACCTTGAAACCCTCGCGCGCGAATTCGACGGCGAGTGGGAGGCCAACATAGCCTAGGCCGACCACACCGATCACGGCCTTGCGGTCGGCGATTTTCTGAAGGAGTTGTGCTTTTGTATTCATGGCGGAGAGTGGCCGTTACTGGCCATAGAAGGCGCGGACAGTTGATACTACTTCGTCGCGCTGCGAAGCAGTCAGCTCAGGATAGACAGGGAGCGAGATCACCTCGCGAGCGGCTTGCTCGCTTTCGGGGAAATCGCCCTCTTTGTAGCCGAGGTAGGCGAAACATGGTTGGAGATGGAGCGGGAGCGGATAATAGACCGCGTGGCCGATGCCCTTCTCTTTCAGATACTGTTGGAGTGCATCGCGCCGGTCGACGCGCAGTGTGTACTGGTTGTAAATCGACTCGTTCTGGGGTTCGATGACTGGGACGCGGACGCCATCCAGATCGGCGAATGCCTTGCTATAGAACTCGGCGTTCAGGCGACGGGCTGCGCTCCAGCTCTCCAAGTGGGGGAGCTTGGCGGCCAGGACGGCGGCTTGTAGAGAGTCGAGTCGGCTATTGTAGCCGACCTCTTCATGGTAGTACGTCTTGACACTGCCGTGAGTACGGAGGCGGCGTAACCGGCTGGCAATCGTGTCGTCCTGCGTGACGATCATGCCACCATCGCCGTAGCCACCCAAATTCTTGGATGGGAAGAAGCTGAACGTCCCTATAGAGACGGCTTCACCGGCTCGGACCCATGCGCCGTGTTGGCGACGGCGAGCGCCAATGGACTGGGCGGCATCCTCGATGATCGAGGTACCGGCTGGGAGGCGTGCGGTTAGTTCGTCCAGGGCCGCCATTTGGCCGAAGAGATCGACCGCGATGACGGCTTTGACGCCAGGGGTGCGCGCGACGACTTCGGCGGCGGCCGTTGGCGAGATGTTGAAGGTGCCGGGATCGATGTCGGCGAAGACGGGACGGGCGCCAACGTTGTGCACGGCGCCGGCGGTCGCGAAGAAGGTAAAAGGGGTCGTGACGACGACGTCGCCCTGCTCTACGTTCAGCGCTCGCAAGGCGAGCAGGAGTGCATCGCTGCCGTTAGCACAGCCGATGGCGTGCTTGGTCTGCGAGAGCGCCATGACCATCCGTTCTAGCCGTTCGACGGGCTCTCCAAGGATGAAGGTCTGCTCATCGACGATTGGGAGGATAGCGGCTAGAACTTCGTCGCGGATCGTCGCGTGCTGGGCTTTCAGGTCGAGAAGAGGAACAGCCATCCAAAGACAGGGAGACGGGGAACGGGGAGAAGAAACGGGGGATGCTAAAGCAGTGGAACAGGTTTACGAATGCACGTATAGCCTTTAAAGATCGCTGTCTGTGTGGGGAGAAGTCAATCGACTGTTCTCCCCGATCAAACCCCGTATTCGTACGGTAGGAATATCGCCGCCTGGGGCACAGGAAGGGAGATCTCTTCCACAAAGATACCAGGGGTGACAAGCGTGACGCCCCTGGTGGGGAGGCGGGGGCTTATCCGGGGACGGGGTTGGAGTTGATGCAGGTGCAGACTGGTGCCGTTGGTATATGCGGGGGTGCTGCAGAGTGCGAGCTGGCAGTACGACATTTGGAGCCAGAGGCATGAGGATTGCTTGTTCAGGTCACGCATCAAAGCCATCCGTCAGAAATCAATAATGATCAGACGGCCTTTGTGCCATCAAACATCCACCGGGATAGACTTATGCCTATTCGTGAATACGCCATCAAGTCGCTGTTGATCGCCACTGTTCTTGTCACCCCGACAACGTTTGTCGCTTGTAGCCCTCGCGTGGTCTACGATCCCTACTATAATGACAGGCATCGCTGGAACCACACGGAAGATGTGCGGTATCGGCAATGGGAAGTCGAAACGCATCGGGACCATGTCGATATCACGAAGCGGTCAACGGATGATCAGCATGCGTACTTTGACTGGAGTCATAAGCAGTAAGATAGGGATCAGCTGGCGTCTGGAAGCGCGCGGCACTAGCCCGAGGATGACCAGACGCCTTTCGTCACCGGGAGTGGCGAATGCGACGAGCGCACTGACGACCGACGAGCTGGAGATCCTTGTATGCGGGGGAGGGTCAACGTATTGCGCTCAACCGCCGAGGATGCCTGGCCATCATTAAACGCCGGCAGGAATGCAGCATACTGGGTGAATGACATTGCCTCCGTCAGCTGTGCCACATAATTTGCGGAGAGCGTTGAACCGACCAGATTCTTGTTGTCTCCGGGCGGCGCGTTCATGAAGGTCTGCTTCACGTATTGAATATTCGCCGTCAGATCCAACGTTTGCTTGGGTGTTTTGAGGGTCGTCCAGCCAAGACCGGCGCCATAAATCTGTTGCAGCTGGAGATTCTGGCTGAAATTGTGGTCGTACTGCACGATGCCGAAATAGTACGCACGCGGTAAGAAATATTCGTCACGCTCAAGGCTCGCGTGGTAGAGGTCCGTTTTGGTGACCTGCGCTGGCACCGGTGTCCCGACCGAGGACACATACGCCGGCTGGGTGATCTGGCCGGACGTGCCATTCAGTAACACAGTTGTCCGGTTGCGCGGCGTCAGCCAACTCACGGTTGGCACTGTGCGTACCAACGACACCGATCCGTCGAAGTTATACGCATCCTGCGTCGCGCGTACGACCGTGGCGCCCGCTGTGATCGGGCCATTCCATCCTTCGAACAAACCTGGCTCTCCACGCAACTCTTTCTCCAGGGTCACCTGATCGATAATGTACTCGATGGCGGCGACGACCTTTTTTGACCTCGGGGTCCTAAGAAATCCTACTTTGGGGACCCCAAGTAGGACCCCGCCACAGGCTCCCCTCCCTTCCCTATGCGCGCACACCATGACGGCGGGGTCCCCAGGATTGCCGGAGCCTGAGTTGGTTGACTGCGCCGACGACGGCTTGGCCCGTCTGGGCGTGATAAAACTGCTCTTCATCTTCCGCTAGGGGGAAGATACCCGAGCGGTTCCAGCAAGCGGTGCGTGTTGAAGAGGTTTCCCGAAACAGCTTCTGCTTACCTTTGAAGGATCCCAATCTGGCGGGCCACGCGACCTTGCAGGTAAGACAGCGTTGCCAACGGGGGCCGATGGCGAGGTCGCTATAATAGTTCAATCGATGAAGCCATGTGTGGCTCAAAACAGCCTTACCCAACCCGGCGAGCGGGCTGGCTGCCGATCACATCGCCTAGCGTCCGGCGGCGTTCGATCTCAAATGTCTTGATGTGCTGATAGATACGGTCGAAGTCGTAGCCGTACTCGGCCCCAAGAGCCTCCCGCACAGCGTGGACCTCCGCCACGATCTCGTCTTCTAACGGCTTGTTACGTGTTGCATCCTGTTCGGCGATTGTCATCATACCTCTATCCCCATGAGTTCCTCGTGTGCAAAGGATCGGAGCTTTATACCCCTCTTGCCGGATCGTAGTTGCAATCTGATGGCGAGTATCGAGCGATTCCAACAGACGCGAGAGGCAATCCAGCAACTCGCGGTAGAGGCGGCGACGGAAGACCTCCGGCTGCGATGGTCGGATCGAATTGGCCCTCGTGCTTGTTGAGGCGACGGGGCGGAGGCGTGGAGTAGTACTACACCTCGCATGGGATGACATCGACTTTGAGCGTCAGACCATTCGCTGACAGGCGGAGGGAGACAAACAGCGTAGGGAGTGGGTTATCCCGATGCCTGTGACCCTCGCGGACAAGTTACGGGCGTTTCGCCGGAAACTCGGAGCAGTTGGGGGTGGTTGTTCCCTTCCGAACGCATCCCAGCCGACGCACCCCGACGTGCTGAGTGCCTGGATCGAGCAGGCCAAGCTCCCGAAGCTGCGCGGCGGGTTGTTGCATCCCTACCGTCGGAAGTGGGCGACCGAGCGGAAGCACCTATCTGTGAAGGACGTCGCAGCGGCGGGTGGGTGGCAGGACGTGACAACCCTGCTCACGTTCTACCAGCAACCCGATCTAGATACCATGCTCGCGGTGATGAGCGAGCCTCGCAAAGTCACCGAGTCTGTAGCCGTTCGGTGGTAGCTCTCGCCAAACGGGTAAAAAAACGGGTAAACCTCAAACAGACAGCAAAAAGCCCCACAAGCTAACTGCTTGCAGGGTTTATATTTACACAGTCGGGGCGGCCAGATTTGAACTGGCGACCTCCTGCTCCCAAAGCACGAAATAGGGGGGTCCAAAGTCCGACATTGGATCGGGTTTCACTCTGAGCCGAGTGCAGACCGCCGTCCTTTATCCCGATCTCATGTCGGACTTTTCCGACCTCAACGGACACCAGAACGGACACCAAGCATTGCCACCGGCCCATTGAGCATGGGACAGGGGGTCGACCGCGTAGTAACGTCGGTTAAGCCGACTTGCTGCCCTTCGAGCGAGCAATCATTGCGTCGATACTCCACACCCCTGCGCCGGCAAACACCAAGTACAGGAAGAGGAAACAGTAGAGCACGGCCGGTACGCCGCCGTTCACGGTTGGGAACACCGACTGTGGGAAGTGGACCTGAAAGTAGGCCACGGCCATTTCGCCTGAGAGCAAGAAGGCGACCGGACGCGTGAACAAACCGAGCATAATCGCCGCCCCCCCAAATGTCTCCAAAATGCCGGCGAGTCCTAGCTGCGACATCAGCACGACCGTTGGCATCTGACTAGGCGGGGGTGGATAGCCGAACAGAATCGTCGTTCCGGCCATCAGGAAGAGCAATCCCGCCACGATGCGGAGGATGCTCAACATGTGGCTGGGCCAGGGGGACTGAGCGGGCTCAAACATAGACATCGGGTTTCGCTCCATCTTGGGGTATTGAGACGCCAGCGATCATCAGCGCTGGGTATGAGGACCAGCAAAAAGCACTAGTGCAAACGCATTGCCGAGTGCCCGTTCAATCAGTCTCAGCAAAACATCAATGAAGTGCATAGCCAGAAATATGCCCCATGCCTAACCCCACCCCTATACCCCCGCTGACAATGACTAATCCCTTGATGACATCTTCCCGCCGGTAGATTTCCCCTCATGACCCGGATCAACGTTGTGCCTGTGACCACGCTCACGCGGGCGCATCTCGTGGCAGAATACCGCGAACTGCCGCGCGTCTTTCGGCTGGCCCTCCGTGCGCAAGCTCGAGGGATGCGCTGGGACGATCCCGGGATTCCTCGGCGCTATACGCTCGGACGCGGACATGTGAAGTTCTTTTACAACAAGCTCGGATGGTGCCAGACGCGGTTTCGCGCCCTCGTGCGGGAAATGCAGCGTCGGGGCTACCACCCCACCTACACGGCGATTGATGCGACCGTCGCGTGCCAGTTAGACCAGCGCTGGTTCGGTAACTGGAGACCGACCGTGGCTGCTCGGCAGATGAACCAGGCGCGGATTCGCGAACGTCTGCGATCGAGGAGTACTCCTGCGACCACCCTCCAAGGACGATATACTGCATAGCATGGATGCGCGCGTCGCCGACGTGCCCACGGGAAGCACACCTCGTGCGTCCGATCCTCTCCAGATCAGCAAAGCGACCTTCCCTGCTCTGGTATTTCCGCACTCACGGACGCAGTTCCCGTCTTAGAGACCCATTACCGAGCGTGGACAGCGCCTAACACCACGCGTGGCTCACGCTCCGCAATCTCTAAGAGGCGGAGAGCCGGACCACTGGGCGTAGTCGCCCCTTGCTCCCAGGCGCGCACCGTTCCGGAACTGACATTCAGGGCTTTCGCAAAGACAGGCTGGGACAGCTTGAGCTTCGCCCGCACCTGCCGAATATGTGCCGCATCGAAGTCGGGGGCTGGCGCGGCAGTTGCTTTCCGGGCGGTCAACGGCACTTTGATGACCCGCGCCGGTGTTGCCGTCCCACGCTCAATGGCAACCACCTCTTGCATTGCCTCAATGAGATCTCGCCCGAACGATGGCCTCGCCGTCTTTCGCGTGGAGCGCTTCCGTGTCTGTTTCGTCGTCATGCTTCCTCCTCTAAGATGTGGACCCAGTGCTGGAGGGTCTGTTTCTCTCCTGCGGTGAGCGATGCGGGTACTACTAAATAATTATTGTTGCATTGATACTAATTTTCTCCTGAGATCGCCCTCGTTTCGAACGCGAGGGTTAGGCATTACTGCTATGATTTACTTATATTTATAAGTGAAATGGGTTGCGCATTCGCGACCGGCGCTGGGCTTCGGTGAGAATACCGAGGCCCTTCTGCTTTTCGGGGTCACGGGAACACCTTCAGGCCATAGCCTTCTATTTTCCCCTCGCGCGATCGTCTGAATTTTGTGCTTAACCCGTCGAAGGCGCGATTAGGCTGGCTAGGATTTAAGACATGTCGCCCAATCGGACGCGCAACCAGGTCGGCAATCTGATGCCCACAAGCATTGCTTTCCTTTGAAGCAAAAAGAATGTCTAATTGAGCTGTCATACAACGTCCATTCGATCCGCCAGTGACCCGACGGAACTCTAGCTCAAGGGCATCGTTCTCTTTCTTCCCTCGTGCTTCAAAAATAACAGGAGTGACCCTCTGACCTTCGCCGCTATCTGCCAAGAAGGAACAGACGCGCTCTAGTCCTAGTTCCATGGCCAGGTGGTAGGGATGGACAGGTTGAGCGTATTGGGACAGGTGTTGCTCTTTGTCGATTGCGATAGCAATCAATGTAAACGGAACCGAGCGCACAAACCCATCAAGGTCGGCCATAAAAGCAGCTCTCATCGCTGGTACGCGAAGAAACGCAAAGTGGCTGCGCGCATTATGGATTTCATTCTCATGCAATACCACGGCGTCGTGGCCAAAATACCTAAACTTGAGGCGCTGTAAGGCCGGGCATACCTCGCTCACATACGCTTCCTTCTGGAAAATACAGAACGCTAGAACGAATACTGGAAACTGCGGGTTGATGAATTCAAGGCTGTGATCGCCACTCTCATCAACGTACACGAGGTAGTCGCTGAACTCGCGTCGAGGCGGACGTGCAAAATTGTCAGGCATCAAGATCGTCCGGATACGGCGACGAACCATGGGGGATCATTCCGAGATTATCCCAATACATATACCACAGAACGGTCCAGCCTCGTAGAGTATTTGCTCTCGCTCGCACCTTCTTCCCTCTCCGTTTAGGCCGCGACCCCATTTACCAGAAGAAAGATAGGTTTTACGAGCGTTAAGGTCGAGTGGGCCATCGTCCAGTGGCGTTTCTGCCTTGAACTTCTGTGCTCAAACCGACGATCTCGGCCTGGACGGGCTCAGGGATGGGTCGCACGCTGATCGTGGCGGAGAAAAGATTTGCGGCGGTCGTGTTCACTGGAGTTGCTAACTTCGGGGTTCCTGCTCTTGACTACGAGCCTCTCAAACAGTCGGGGTCAAACTCGTCAGGGCACCCGAACACTCAACTCGCGTAGCTAGTAGCGACCACAGGATTTGACCCTTCGCTACGTGGTACAGCTGCGGATATCACGCGGACGGAGCGGTGTGTCGTGTGTCCGCGCGAAACCGTGAGATTTTTCTTAATGCGGCATCACGTGAGGCGCTATAAATCCTGATGGCACAACGACTTCGTGATTCGATATATCAGATTGGGGTGCCACAATCACTGTGAGAAAATCGTTCAACGATATCGTCTGGCGCTGGCCATCGTTATTCCGAAATCAACTGGCTCAGGGATCGCCGAGGCGCTTAGTCACGTCGGACCGTGTGCGTCCTTCACCAACTGCGTCAGTGCTTTGGCAAGATCCTCACCGCCGCCGAACAGCGGACCCCCGGCAGGAGTGAACTCGATAGCGTCTCCCAATCCAGCGCTCCGATCGAAGGTCAGGACAATACGCCGACGCCCACGACCAATGGGTCGCAGTTCAACATGCCGCTGGGCCTGTAGAGAAGAGATATGTCTCTCTACACCCCAAACTGCCGGAGATGATGATCGAGATGCTTGTACACCAATGTCGCCCACT
>Ga0206967_1217_pt1 | contig 10713 bp, 13 predicted proteins | sample Alteio_BWOrgHeat_24_FD_153259 | JGI IMG/M metagenome (GOLD analysis project Ga0206967, IMG submission 153259) | Enriched cells from forest soil in Barre Woods Harvard Forest LTER site, Petersham, Massachusetts, United States -... | ecosystem: Environmental > Terrestrial > Soil > Temperate forest >...
CGCTCGGCGGAATTGCTCTGCCGCCCGGATGTGGCCGAACGCGCACGCCAGTTGTATGTGAACCAGGGCGCCACCAAAATTTCCGGCGAACCCTTGCGCGTCATCTCCTGCCACCTCGGCGGCAGTTCCAGTGTCACCGGCATCCTGAATGGTGCGTCCATCGGTACCAGCATGGGCATGAGCCCGCAATCCGGCCTGCCGCAGAACAATCGTGTGGGCGATCTCGATGCCGAGGCCCTGCCCTACGCGGTCAAGACCCTCGGCATCACGGTGGAAGAGGCCCAGCGCCAGCTCACGAAGGAAGGTGGACTGAAAGGTCTCAGCGGCGTCTCCAACGACGTGCGCGACATCATCGAAGCCATAAAAAACGGCAATGCCAATGCCCGCCTCGCGCTGGATGTCTTCGTGGCCAGCACCCGGCAGTGGATCGGCGGTTACTTTCTGGAAATGAACGGCGCGGATGCCATCGTGTTCACCGCCGGCACGGGCGAGAACCGCGCCGAATTGCGCGCCGCCATCTGCGCCAATCTGGACAATCTCGGCATCAAACTAGATGCCGGAAAAAACGAATCCACCCGCGCCACCGAGGCCATCATCAGCGCCGCGGATTCCACGGTAAAAATATTTGTGATCCCCACGAACGAAGAACTCGTCGTGGCTCGCGAAGCCAAAAGGTTTCTCGAAACCAAGAAAAACTAAATTTATCAATACCGGCCACTCTCAACCACCAACTAAAACTAACTATATGCCACAAGCCATTGGACTCATTGAAACCCGCGGACTCGTCGCCCTTGTCGAGGGCACGGACGCCATGCTCAAAGCCGCCAACGTCGAACTGGTCGGCCCCATGACCCAGGTCGGCAATGCCCTCGTCACCGCGTGTGTCGTCGGCGATGTCGCCGCCGTCAAGGCCGCCACCGATGCTGGTGCCCAGGCCATCAAGGCCATCAAGGGCGAACTCGTGAGCGTGCACGTCATCGCCCGCCCGCACAACGACGTCGAGCTCATTTTGCCCAAGAAAAAGTAATTTAGGCAGGGCGGCGCTGCTGCGCCGCCAACCAATTTGGGCAGAGCCGCAGCTCTGCCCTACCATAAAATTATGTTCCTCGCCAAAGTTGAAGGCACGCTGGTCGCCACGAAGAAAGACCCGTCCATGAACGGGCGCAAGCTCCTGCTCGTGCGCCCGCAACTCGTGGATGAAAAGGACCCGACGAAGTTCCGTCCGGGCCAGAACACCATCGTGGCCGTGGACAGCGTCGGCTGCGGCGAGGGTGAAATGGTGCTGTTCTGCCAGGGCAGCAGCGCCCGCCTCGCCGGTGGCATGAAGGACTCACCGGTCGACGCCGTCATCATCGGCATCGTCGACAGCGTGGATGTCTTCGGCAAACAGATCTTCAGTGCAAAAAGTTAACAGTAAATTCCCATGAGCGCCGTGAACGAAAATTTGATCCGTGACGTGGTGGCTGAAGTGCTGGGCAAGCTCGGTGGCACTTCCACAGTCACCGCCAAGCCTTCCACCCCTGCCCCGTCTGCACCTGCGCCCAAATCCGACTCGTGCAATGGCAGCGTGCGGAAAACCTCGGCGAAAAGTGTCGCCCTCCGTGGCAAGTACGGCGTGTTCGCCACGGCGGAAGAAGCTTGTGAGGCCGCGCAGGAAGCGTTCCTGCAACTCAAGGAAAAAGGCATCGCGGGCCGCAGGAAGATCGAAGAGATAGTCAAAACGATGTCCGAGAAAAATGCCGAGCCTTGGGGCAAGATCGAATTTGACGAGACCAAGATTGGCCGCCTGGACCACAAGGTTGCCAAATTGCAGATCATCAAGCTGGTACCGGGTGTGGATTGGTTGCGCCCGGATGCCCGCAGCGGCGATCATGGCATCACCCTCGAAGAATTTACTCCTTTTGGCGTCGTCGGCGCGGTCACGCCCAGCACGCATTCCGTCCCGACCCTGAGCGGCAACATCGTCAATATCTGCGCCGCCGGCAACTCTGTCGTCTTCAACGCCCACCCCGGCGCGTCGCGTTGCGCCGCGACCGCGGTGCGCGCATACAATGAGGCCATCTACCGTGAGACCGGCATCGAGAACATCGCCTGCGTCATTGAGAAACCCACGCTGGACTCCTTCAACGCGCTTTGCAAAAACGAGAACACCCGACTGCTGCTCGTCACGGGCGGACCAATGGTGGTGAAAGCCGCCATGCAGACCGGCAAACGGGCTATCTGCGCCGGCCCCGGCAATCCGCCAGTGTTCGTAGATGATACCTGCTGCCCCACCCGCGCGGCCAAGGCCATCATCTCCGGCGCGGCGTTTGACAACAATCTGTTGTGCATCGGCGAGAAACAAGTTTTCGTGCTCGACCAAGTCGCGGACAAGCTGATGCAGAAGCTCTCCGAGAACGGCGCGTTCAAGCTCAATGCCGCGCAGGTGGAAAAGCTCACGCAGGCGGCATTTACTTTCAAGCCCGGCCAGGGCGGCGGTTGTGCCCATGCGAGCGTGAACAAGGATTTTATCGGCAAGGATCCGACCGTGCTCGCGCAGGCGGCCGGCATCAACATACCGCCTGGCACCCAGTTGCTATTTGGCGAAACGGACGCCAAACATGCGTTTGTGGAAGAGGAGCAGATGATGCCTTTCCTCCCCATTGTCCGCGTCAAGACTGTCGAGGAAGGCATCGAGCACTCGGTTGAATCTGAGCACGGTTACAAACACACCGCCATCATCCATTCGCACGACGTCGAGAACATCACCGCCATGGCGCGCGCGATGGACACCACGTTGTTCGTGAAGAACGGCCCTTCCGCCGCCGGCCTTGGCCTGGGCGGTGAAGGATATCTGAGTTTCTCGATAGCCACGCCCACGGGCGAAGGCATCACCAACCCGCGCACGTTCACGCGCGTCCGCCGCTGCGTGATGGTGGATAATTTGCGGATTTATTGAGCCATGCAACTGGCGCGAGTCGAAGGCAACTTGGTGGCCACTCGGAAACATCCGAGTTACAACGCCTGGCGCTTTGTGATCTGCCAGCCCATCGGCGGCGATGGGCAACCGGAAGGCGTGCCGATCATCGCGATTGATTCGCACGGTGCGGGCATGCATCAGCAGGTGATCATTTCGTCGGACGGCAAAGCCGCCCGCAAGGCGGTGGGCGTGGACAAGAGTCCGGCGCGCTGGCTGGTCATCGGCATCGTGGATGAACACGAGCCGGGAGTGAGAATTTGATGAAACTTGGAACCGTCATCGGTCGTGTGACCTTGAGCCGCAGCGAACCTTCGCTGAAAGGCGGACGCTTCCTCATCGTCAGCCCTTTCAGCCGCGAGCAGTATGCCAAGGGCCTCGAGGCCGGCGCCGGCATGGGCAAGGATCCCAGCCTGGTCGTATATGACGATCTGGGTGGCGGCATAAATGATGTGATCGGTTACGAGGAGGGCGCGGAGGCATCGCAGCCCATGCCGCAACCGACCCCCATCGACGCGATCAATTGCGCTTTGATGGATGAAATGTTTTACAGCCCGTTTGTGCAATGACGAATGACGAAACCATAATGACTAAAGAAATCCGAAGCCCCAAAAGCTTCGCAATACCCATTCGTCATTCGTCATTCGTCATTCATGGTGGCAGTACGCTAGTACCATTAGGTTTTAGAAATTAGTCATTTTAAATAATATGAGCCAAGTCATCAGCGCCCGTGACATCCAGGAAATGATCCGCAATGGCAAGAGCCTTACGGAACTTCCCGCCGATGCCATTCTCACGCCCTCCGCGCGCGAACTGATCCAGGATTGGGAAACCAATGGCGGCAACAATAATGGCGCGCTGCAGGCCAGCAACGGTAACGGCTCCGCGCCTTATGTCGCCGGCGAGCACATCGCTCCGCCGCCGAAGAAGCTCAACTCCAAGTCGTCCAAGGCGGAACTGGAAGCGTTTTTCAAGTCGCCCTACGCGCACACCTTGAAGGAACAGATCTGTCAGATGGGTCATCGCCTCTGGAAACGCGCCTATGTGGACGGCAACGGTGGCAACATGGCCATCCGCGTCGGCGAAGACATCGCCATTTGCACCCCTACCCTCGTGAGCAAAGGTTCGCTCAAGCCCGAGGACATGTGCCTGGTGGATTTCGAGGGCAACCAGCTTTGTGGCACCAAGAAGCGCACCAGCGAAATCCTGATGCACTTGCAGATGATGAAGAAGCAGCCCACGGCCGTGGCCACGTGCCATTGCCATCCGCCGTACGCCACGGCCTTTGCGGTCGTGGGCGAAGCGCCGCCGACGTGCATGTTGCCGGAGTACGAAGTCTTTTGTTCCGTGGGTGTCGCGCCGTATCGCACGCCCGGTTCGCCGGACATGGGCAAGCTTGTGGCCGACCTCACCGACAGTTACAACACCATCCTCATGGCCAACCACGGGGTCGTGACCTGGAGCCATAACAACATTGAGGAAGCCTACTGGCGCATGGAGATCATCGAGGCTTACTGCCGCACCATCGTGGTGGCCGGGCAGTTGGGCAAGCCCATCAATACTTTCACCGGGCCGCAGATGAAGGACATCCTCAACATCAAGAAGAGCCTCGGCTTCGTGGATCCGCGCTACAACATGAAGGAATGCGAATTGTGCGACAGTGGCGACTGGCGTCCCGGTGCCGTCGGCCAAGAACCACAATCCGCGGAAGCCACGGTCGGTCTTGATGCAGAAGCGGAAGCGGCGGTAAAAGCCATCACGGACCAGATTCTCTCGCAGATGAAGTGACGGCGGAATCTGCAGTATCCCCTCGTCATTAGCCACTCCGCCTTTGCAAGCGGCGGAAATCGGTATCCAGCCACACACCGCAATGTGGGCAATACTGTATCACTTGGTTATTTCCGCTGTTCGCCCCGATATTGCCAAACATCGCCGTCCATGATTCGTTGACATCGCAGCGATCACAACAGCCATTCTTTAGCATCTGACCGCAGAGATGACAGTGAACTGGTCGGCCTAAAACTATATTGGATTTGCAGTTCGGACAGTTGGGAGCAGACCGAGTCCAGTTGATATAGGTTCCCCCGACAACAACCAGCACGAACATGACGAGGAACCCCAGCCACTCCAACCCATTGAAGTTGGGTAATCCCATCCATAAAAAAATCAGGAAAATAACACCCGTAACCAGGAAGTTGACCCCCATCATGGCCGCGAGTTTCGGCCGTTTCCGGTTCTTGAACTCCGCCGCGAATTTATAGAAATCTGATTCGTCTGACATGGTTGCAAAAGTTTGCTATAGTGTTACCTGTAATCCTGCATACTACTCATGTAGAGATCAGCATACCAACCTAAGAGATAGCTAAACCATTGGAACGCTTGCTACACTTGGGTTACGGGTGATAATACGTTACCAAACTGTAAGAAGCTGCAACCAACAGGATAAGCACCAAAACTAGTCCGGCTGTGATTTTTTGACTTCGAGACATGCGCTTCATTACATGGTCGCAACCTTTCATCCAGAAATGCTCAGCCGCGCACCCGCACGCTACAATGTAAGCCATAGCCAGCCACCACCAATACCTGTTCGTAGTCGTAATGCCAGCAGATGATATGGTTTCGATTGGGTGAGGTAAAAACCAAAGAATCAGAGCGCCGACCATTGCGAGGATGGCAAACACCATAAACTGTGTACGGAGCCTCATAATCAAAAGAACCTGATATAGTTTACGAACCTACCACACGCATTCAAGTCCGGATCAGATTGAAGGCAGAACGATGATGTCCTAGGACTCCGTTAAGACTGGACTGCAAAAGCATGAAAATCTTTCGTCAAGGCGAAAAGCCCTAATCCACTGATTGTACAGTGCTTGGGAGATTTTTCTTTTTGCAAGGTGTCCAGAATACAGTTTGATATACCCGCCTCACCACCCGAAATTGGACAACCCTATCGCGTCGAACTCACGCGGTTTTCGCCAATTCCGCCCGGATTTTTGCGGCGATGGCCTCCAGCGCATCCGGCACCACGCCAGTATCCGCGATCACCGGCATGAAATTGGTGTCCCCAGTCCAGCGCGGCACGATGTGGATGTGCAAGTGCTCGGCGATGCCCGCGCCAGCGACCTTGCCCAGATTGATGCCGATATTGAACCCATCCGGTTTCATCACGGCGCTGAGCGCGTTGGTGCAACGGCGCACCAGCTTCCACAAATCCGCCAGTTCCTCATCCGTCAGGCCATTCATATCCGGCACCTCCTTATAGGGCACCACCATCAGATGTCCGCCATTGTAGGGATAGCGATTCAACAGCGCGAAACAAGTGCGGTCGCGGACGACCACCAGGTTCCCGACATCATCATCCGATTGGCCGATGCGCGCGAAGAGCCCGACTTTCAACTCCGGCTTTTTGGACAAAATGTATTCGATGCGCCAGGGCGCGTGCAGTGATTCCATGCGGGGAAACTAACGCGACGACGCGGGAAAGTAAATCTCCCATCAGAAACCGGACAAGGCCGGTTGATTGTTCATAACTTAACATTGTAATTGGGTTCCACGCCTCTAAGGTGTCTGGCCAGTCTGATGTCAGATAGAAAATATCGCGGAAAAACGATTTTGCTGGTGGATGATGAGCCGTCCGTGTCCAAAGCCATCAAGATGTTGCTCGAGCATGATGGGTTCGCGGTCCAGACAGTGAAAAGCGGTGAAGAGGCGCTGGCGCTTTATGCACAAAGCCGGTTCGACCTCGTCATCACTGATTTCTCCATGCTCGGCATGGACGGCGGCGAGTTGGCCGCCCGCATCAAAACACTGAACCCCGACCAGCCCATCATCATGGCCACAGCCTCCATCTACAAGCTCGATGCCAGCCGAAGCCCCCGGCATGTGGTGGATCACGTCCTCGACAAGCCATTTTCCCTGCAAGACCTTCGCGAGGCCGTCATCAAGGTGCTGCCCAAGATTTGAAGCTCATCGTTGGCGGCGTTGGAGCAGGAATTTCAGAAACGAGAACAGCCCGGAAAATTTGTAGTTTGGGTCAACGTACTTTTCGATGACGTAAAACGCGAAGTAGTAGAACCGGCAGAAACTCCAGATGGCCAAAACCAAATAGAGGGCGGTCTGCCATTTGAAATTGTCCAAGAGCACCAACAACGCCGAAACGATGCCGATGACGAGAAAAAGAATTCCCTTCAACTTGATCCAAAACGGATTCGAGAGGTCTTTCATGGGAACAGGCTCAGGATGGCATCCGCCGCCCGCCGCGTGGCCCCGGGCCCGCCGAGCGAAGCGACGACTTTGTCCAGTTGCGCGCGCATTTTCGCCCGGCGGTCTTCGTTTTGCAAAATCTCCAAGGCTGCGCCAGCCAGATTTCCGGCGGTCAATGTGTATTGTAAAAATTCCGGATAGACTTCTTCGCCGGCCAGCAGATTGGCCATCGTAAAAGTTTTCACGGTGAGAACCTGCCGGACGATCTGGTAGTTCAGCCAGGAACCTTTGTATAACGTGACCGTCGGCACGCGGAAAAACGCGCATTCCATCGTTACCGTGCCGGTCTTGGCGATGGCCAGATCAGTATCGGCAAGGGCGGAAGTAATATCCCCGGTTTGGATGGGCATATCTGCCCCAAGCGACCGGGCCAGTTGGGCGATCGTCTCGTTGGGCACCACCATGCTTGCGCTGGCTTGCGGAATTTTTCCCCGGATCAGCTTCCAAGCCCCCAGCATCGCCGGCAGGTGCTGTTTTAATTCACTGCGCCGGCTGCCGGGCAGCAAAAGGATTTGGGGCGTGGTGCTCGAAGGTTCCTCCTTCTTCCTTTTTCCTTCTTCCTTTGCGAATCGCTCCACCATCGGGTGTCCGACAAATTCCACACGCAACTGGGGAACACGCTTCGCGTACCACTCTTTTTCAAACGGAAAAATGCTCAGGAGCAGATCGTAATCCGGCGCCATGCGGTCCGCGCGCTTGGGCCGCGAAGCCCAGACTTGGGGTGAAATAAACTGGACAGTTTTAGGCAGCCACGGCTCCGGTGGTTTGGGACCGCCATCACGAATATGAGCAGCCACCTGCCGGCTGATGGAGCCGCCATGACCAAATTGTGTCCGCACTTGCAGTTTTATTGCGTGACCGAAACGCAGATTGAATCCGCCGTAGTCCACGCCAATCACCGCGTCCGGTTTGCGTTTGACAGCCTCGGCGAGCAGAAGCTTCTGCACGCGCCGGATTTCGAAGATATTCCGAACCACATCCGTGACTCCCACCACGGCGAGCTGCCCCATGTCATAGACCATGTCCACACCAGCCGCTTTCATGTTGCCGCCTCCCGCCCCAAAGAACACCGCGCCGGGCGATTTCTCGCGCAAAGCGGCGACCAGTTCGGCGGCGAGCAAATCCCCGCTCGCCTCACCGGCGATGAGCATGAAGGTTTTGGGTTTCACATTTTCATTTGCCCGCCTGCACCTGCCGGGTGATCTCGAACGCCAGGTCGAGGGCTTTTTTGGCGGCTTCGCCGGTCACTACGGGTGCCTTTTTATCCCGCACACTTTCAACAAAACTTTGCAACTCCAGTTTCAGCGGCTCGGCTTTTTCGATCGGCGCGTTTTGGCGCAGGATTTTCTTTCCGGCAAATTCACTCACTATGCTCATGCCCTCTGCCGCGGCTGCAGTGCCGTCAGCCAGGCGCGTGATGTGGCCTTCTTGCAGGCGGAAATCGGCGGAGATGTAACACGGGTCGGACGGGCCGTTATAGACGCGAATCTTGCGCAAGCGATCGGCGCTGACACGGCTGGCGGTGATGGTGGCCACGCAACCGTTGGCAAATTTCAAGCGGGCATTCGCGATGTCCTCGCTTTTGCTCAAGATCGCCATGCCCACGGCATCCACGCTGGTGACGGGTGAATTGACCAGGGACAAAACAATGTCGAGGTCGTGGATCATCAGGTCCAGCACCACGCCGATATCCATGGAGCGCGCCGGAAACGGCGAGAGGCGCTGGCACTCGATATAACGCGGGTCTTTGGCCACGCTGGCGACGTATTTAAAGACGGGGTTGAACCGCTCGACGTGGCCGACTTGCAGGACGCAATTCATTTTCTTCGCCAACGCGATCAGTTCACCGGCCTGGGCGGAGTTGTCCGTGATGGGCTTTTCCACGAGGACATGCTTCCCCTGCTCCATCAATTTTTTGGCGATCTCAAAGTGAAGGATGGTCGGCGTGACGATATTCAGCGCGTCGCTGGCGGCGGCGGCTTCTTCCAGGGTGTTAAAGACATGCAGTTTGTGTTTGTCCGCCACGGCGCGAGCGCTGGCGGGATTGGCGTCATAAATACCGGTCATCTCAACCAGACCGGCGGCGTGAAGTTCTGAATAGATCCGGGCGTGGTGCTGGCCCAACGAGCCGGTGCCCAGCACGGCGACTTTGACTTTGCTCATGCGCGCAGTCTGCCAGCGAAAACGCTCCACGCCAAGCGCGCAAAACAAGCCGGATTGATTTCACTTTGAACTTTGTGCGGTTGCTTCATAGACTTCCGCCGTGCCAGTCACCGCATACATCATCACCGCTTTGGGCGCGTACCTGCTCGGGTCGATCCCGTTCGGTTTTCTGGCCGCCAAGGCGAAGGGCATTGATATCCGCAGCGCGGGCAGCGGCAACATCGGTGCGACCAACGCCATGCGCGTGCTGGGCAAACCCGTCGGCATTTTCGTACTGGTGATGGACGCGCTGAAGGGCTTCCTGGCCTGCATCTACGGAGTCCTAGTCTATCAACATTTTGGCTCACCGCCGTCCATTCATGTTGGAACTGATATTATCGCCGACATAATTGCTGCATGCCATCAGATCTTTCACCATATCGAGAACTACGGGATCATCGCGGGGATTTTTGCCGTGCTGGGCCACAACTATCCGTGCTGGCTGAAATTCAAGGGCGGCAAAGGCATCGCGACCACCGGCGGCGTTTATCTGGCGCTTTCGCCGCTGTCCGTGCTCATCGCCCTGATTGTTTTCATCCTGGCTGTGCTGATCACACGATATGTTTCGGTGGGATCCATCAGCGCCGCGGTGGCGCTGCCGGTCTCGGTCTGGATTCTGCCGCCACACAATCTGCTGCTGTCCATCGTGACCACAGCCTTGGGTTTCATGGCGATCTACAAACATAAATCAAACATCCAACGCCTCATGGCCGGCACGGAAAACCGGCTCGGCGCCAAACCCACCCATGCGGGAGGTGCGAAGTGAATGTGACCGTGCTCGGAGCCGGCGCCTGGGGCACCGCGCTGGCGCGGCTGTTATGCGACGGGAAAAATTCCGTGACCCTTTGGGGGCACGACCCGGCGCATCTGGAGGATTTGCGGAAGAACGGACGCAACGAGCGTTATCTCCCCGGCATAACGTTGCCGCCGCAGTTGAAGCTGGAAACGAATCTGGCCCAATCCGTCTCGGACGCGGAGCATGTCATTGTGGCTGTGCCCTCGACGGCGTTTCGGAACGTCACGCAATCGCTCGCCCCATTTTCCGGCGTTGCTGTGAGCGTCACCAAAGGCATTGAGCATGAAACCGGATTGACCATGTGCGGTTTGCTCAAGCAAAACGCGCCATCGGCCAAAATCGCCGCTCTTTCTGGCCCCTCGCTGGCACTGGAAGTGGCGCGGGGCGTGCCAACGGCCATCGTTGCTGCCAGCACCGATAACACTGCGGCGATGGCGGTGCAAAAATTGTTTCATCGCCCGGCATTCCGGGTCTATACCAGCAATGACCTTATCGG
>Ga0206967_1218_pt1 | contig 10658 bp, 7 predicted proteins | sample Alteio_BWOrgHeat_24_FD_153259 | JGI IMG/M metagenome (GOLD analysis project Ga0206967, IMG submission 153259) | Enriched cells from forest soil in Barre Woods Harvard Forest LTER site, Petersham, Massachusetts, United States -... | ecosystem: Environmental > Terrestrial > Soil > Temperate forest > O...
TCGGTGCGGTGGTGGGCGACGTCGGCCTCTTTAATACCGTCCGGGCGGAAAATGATTCCAATGGCGTGCCGAACATTTCCGAATTTGGCACTTCGACAGATCCGAACCAATTCAAAGGACTCCTGGAAATGGACAGCTACCAGCACGTCGAGGATGGCGTGAAATATCCGCCGACGCTGTTGACCACGGGTATGAACGACCCGCGCGTTCCACCCTGGATGCCGGGGAAATTTGCCGCGCGCTTGCAAGCCGTCGGTGCGCCGCTGGTGCTGTTGCGCGTGGATTACGAAGCCGGCCACGGCATCGGTTCAACGCGGCAGCAAGTCCTCGCCGAGTTGGCCGACACCATGTCGTTCTACTTCTGGCAATTTGGCGTTCCCGGCTTCCAGCCTTAATCCTGTGAAAATCACCGAAGTTCAGGGCATACTGCTCTCCTGCCCGCTCCCTCAGCCATTGCGCCTGCCGTTTTATAACGGCGAACGCACCATTTTGAAACGCGACGCGATGCTCATCCGTGTGCGCGCAGATAACGGCCTCGTGGGCTACGCACCCGGCCCGGCTCACGAACGCGCGGCCAATGAAATCCGCGACACGATCAAGCCATTCCTCCTTGGAAAAGATCCGGCGAAATGGGAGATGTTTTCGTTTGCGGGCGGCTTGGAACTCGTCAAAACCTACCGCGCGGTGGAAATTGCGGTGATAGACTTGGCGGCGAAGGCCGCGGGTTGCCCGCTCTCCGAACTTATTGGCGGACGGAAACGCGATAAGATTAAACTCTACGGCAGCGCGGGAATGTATATGTCTCCGCAAAAATATGCCGAGGAGGCTGCGGCGATTGCTGAGATGGGTTTCCCTGCCTATAAAATGCGCCCGGCACTCGGGCCGGCCGGAGATGTGGAGACCGTGCAATTGATGCGTGAAGCCACCGGCCCTGACTTTGGCCTGATGATTGACGCGCACACCTGGTGGCGCATGGGTGACAAGACTTATTCGGTGGAAACAGCCACCGAAGTCGCCCGTGGCATGGCGCAATATAAGCCCACGTGGCTGGAAGAACCCCTCCCGCCCGACGACCACGCCGCCTACCGCAAACTGCATGCAGCGAAAATTTTGCCCATTGCCACCGGCGAACACGAACACGATGAGGCGGGCTTTGCTGACTTAATGGAGACAAATTGCACGGACTACGTGCAGATGGACGTCTGCTGCCAGGGTGGCTTTGCGATGGGAAAGCGCGTATTTGAAGGCGTGGCGAAACACAATCTGCGCTTCGCCTTTCATAGTTGGGGTACGACGCTTGAAGTTCTCGCCGCCGCCCATCTCGGCATCTGCTGGCCGGAAAGCGTTGTCGAATGGCTCGAATATCCCTGCCACGCCAATAATGGCCGCAAGGGCATGTACCCCTTTCAACTCGCCGATGAAATTTTACGCGAACCGCTCCAGATTAAAGACGGCTATCTGACCGTCCCGAAAGGTCCCGGCCTTGGTGTGGAAATTGACGAACGGGTGATTGAGAAATATCCATTCATTCCGGGGCCATGGTCGTTCTTCAAAATCAATTCCCCGCCGGAAACGGTGGCCGTCACCGGCGACCATAGTGTAAAGTGGGTGGAAACTTTAGAAAAACAATAAACTTCAGCTTTTCCGTTCCCGGTTGCCCAGACCGAGACAAAAGAGAATCACAATAAAAACCGCCATCGAACCGCAAAGCCAGTAGAGACCTCCAACGAAAGAACCGCTCAGGGTTTCCATTTTCCCAAGCAAGGTCTGCCCATAAAAAGCGCCAAGATTTCCCACTGAATTGATTAGGCCAATGCTTCCGGCGGCCGCAGTGCCGGTCAGAAACAAGCTCGGCAACGACCAAAAAGCGGGTTGATAAGCTTTCAGCCCCGCAGCGGCAATCATGAAGCAGATGATCGTCAGTGTGTAGGAGGACGTCCCGCGAGTCAGCGGCGCCAGGGCAAGGGCCACGAGACTGAGCATCACCGGAACCAGCGCATGCCAACGGCGTTCGTGCATCCGGTCAGAGCTCCAGCCGATAAAGACCACGCCGGCCAAAGCCAGAATCGGCGGCAGCATCGCCAGCCAGGTGATGGTATTGAGGTTCAGCTTGTACCAGTCCTGCAAAATGCTCGGCATAAACAATTCGAAACCCAGGCTGGCCGAGACCGCGCAAAAATAGGCGAGCGTCAGCAAGAGCACCTTCGGGTTACAAAGCGCATGTTTCAGCGAAAGACGATGGCTACTTACCTGCTCGGCCTTTTCCTTTTGCAATTCATCTTCCAATGCCGTCCTTTCTTCAATTGACAGCCAATGCGCATCGGCGGGACGGTCCGAAAGCTTTAGCCAGACAATTATGCCCAGCACGACGGCCGGAATACCCCAGAAAATATAAACCCATTGCCAACCTTCGAGGCCAAACGCGGTCCATCCCATAATTTCGTTGGTGATTTTCAGGCTAAAAATCTGTGCCGCCGGTTGGGCAATAATCAGACAGGACAAAGCCCGCGCCCGGTCGCGATTCGGAAACCAATGCGTAAAATAAATGATGATGCCGGGAAAGAAACCCGCCTCGGCCAGTCCGAGCAGAAACCGCACGGCGTAAAATTGATGAGGGGTTTTCACCACCGCCGTCAAGGCGGCCATGATGCCCCAAGTGATCATGATGCGCGCAATCCAGCGGCGGGCGCCGAATTTCTCGACGATCAGGCTGCCGGGAATTTCCAATAAAAAATAGCCGACAAAAAATAAACCGGCCCCAAATCCGATAACCTCATTGGTAAACGCCGGCAGCGAGTTCGCCATGGTCAGCTTCGCAATGGAAACGTTGGAACGGTCAATATACGCAACGACGTAGCAGATGAAAACCAGCGGCAGCAGGCGCCAGTAGGCTTTGCGCCGGGCGCGGTCGAGCGGGCTGAGTGGGGTTAGGACGGTGCTCAAAGGCCAACGGGGTATTATTTCGCGGACGAAAGGCAGACTCTGCCGCAAGGAGTCACCCGGGGTCAACCATGGAGCCTGCGCTTGCGTGGCCGCTTCAAAGTCGTTTATTTGATGTTCTTTATGTCTCCTGCTGCCCTTCGCGCCCAATTGCGCGGCGTCATCGCCTTTCCCGTTACGCCGTTTAAGGCGGACCTGTCGCTCGACCTCGACGGATTGCGGAAAAACCTCCGCGCCATTTTAAAACACCCGGTTTGCGCCATTGTGGCCGCTGCGGGCACGGGCGAGCTTTATTCCCTTACCCCCGCCGAGCATCTCATGGTGGTCAAGACGGTGGTCAAAGAGGTCAAAGGTCGCGTGCCGGTGCTCGCCGGCACGGGCTTTAATCCCGCCATTGCCGTCGAATTGGCCAAAGCCGCCGCCAAAACCGGTGTCAGCGGTATTCTTGCTTTCCCCCCCTACTACCCTAGCCCGGATGAGGAAGGCACGCTTGCTTACTATCGCGCCATTGGCGAAGCGACCAAACTCGGCTTCATCATCTACAGCCGCGATTGGTTTAGTCCTTCCGCTGCCTTTGTCGAAAAACTGGCCAAGATTCCGACCCTTATCGCTCTAAAAGACGGTCAAGGCGACCTCCGCCGCTTCCAAATCATCCGTCAAAAAATCGGTGATCGCCTATTGTGGATCGGCGGTGCGGGGGACGACATGGTGCCGGGCTATTATGCCATGGGTGTGCGCACCTACACTTCGAGTATTGCCAACGTGGCCCCCAAACTTTCTCTGCGCCTGCACGAGCTGGCCTCAGCCGGACACTCCGCCGAATTGTCCGCACTGATGGATAAACTCGTGATTCCGCTCTATGAATTCCGTGCCCGCCGCAAGGGTTACGAAGTCTCCGTGATGAAGACCCAGATGGATCTCGCCGGACTCGTCGGCGGCCCGGTGCGACCGCCGCTAGTTGATGTGCGCCCCGCCGAACGCGAAGAATTGCGTGTGATGCTCAAGGTCTGGGAAAATTGGCTATAATTTTCTAAAAAATGTCCCTTCAACCTGTACTCATTGCCGGAAAATGGCGCCCGGCGCGCTCCACCGGAACTTTTCGCGCAGAAAATCCGGCCGTCGGCAAAACCCTGCCGGGAGAATATCCTATCAGTGATTGGTCCGACTGCAACGAGGCCTTGGACGCCGCCACAGCGGCCTTTGGTGAATTACGCACCACGCCGGTCGAAAAAATTGCCGCGTTCCTGAATAAATTTGCCGAGCGTATTGAAAAGCGTTCCGCCGAACTCGTCGAGATGGCTCATGCGGAAAGCGGACTCCCCAAAACACCGCGCCTCGCCGAAGTCGAACTGCCCCGCACGACAGGACAACTCCGCCAAGCCGCCGCCGCCGTGCTCGAAGGCTCCTGGGCGCAGCCGACGATTGATACCAAACTCAATATTCGATCCTGCTTGTCGGCCATCGGTCCCGTGGCGGTTTTTGGTCCGAATAATTTTCCCTTCGCATTCAATAGCGCAGCCGGAGGCGACTTTGCCGCCGCCATCGCGGCGGGCAATCCGGTAATCGCAAAGAGCAACACTTCCCACCCCGGCACGACCCGCCTGCTGGCTGAAGAAGCTTTGGCCGCACTGGGCGAAGCCGGCCTTCCCCTGGCCACGGTGCAATTGATTTACCGCACCAGCCATCACGATGGCGAAAAATTTGTCTCTGATCCGCGGCTCGGCGCCACCGGCTACACCGGCAGCCGCCATGCCGGCTTGAAGCTCAAAGCCGCCGCCGATGCCGCCGGCAAACCGTTTTATGCCGAGCTCTCCAGCATCAATCCCGTCTTCATCCTGCCCGGTGTACTGGCGGAACGTGGCGCGAAAGTCGCCGAAGAGTTTGCCGGCAGTTGCCTGTTGGGCTCCGGCCAGTTTTGCACCAATCCGGGGCTTGTCATTTTGTTCGCCGGTGAAAGTACTGAGCAATTCATCGCGGCGGTGAAGCAACGCTTCGAAGCCGCCACGCCCGGCCCGTTATTGTCCTCGGGTGTCGCCAAAGCACTCCTGTCCGGGGTGCAAACTGTCCAAACCGCTGGAGCCCAACTCCTCACTGGCGGCCAGCCATTGCCACCACCCGGCTATCGCTTTGCCAATACCTTGTTTCGCGTTACCGGGGAAAATTTTCTGACTGCCTCGGAAAAATTGCAGACGGAAATGTTTGGTAACGCATCTTTGCTGGTTGTCGTGCGTGATGCCAAAGAAGTCCAAACCATTCTCACCCGCCTCGATGGTAACCTGACCGGCTGCGTATATTCCGACACTCAAGGTAGTGACGACGTTTTATATACAGAACTGGAACCGCTTTTGCGCGCGAATGTCGGTCGCTTAATTAACGACAAGATGCCGACGGGCGTCGCCGTCAGCCCAGCCATGAACCACGGCGGACCCTACCCCGCCACAGGCCACCCCGGCTTTACCGCGGTGGGCATTCCTGCTTCGCTGCGTCGCTTTGCCGTCCTGCAATGTTATGATAATGTGCGCCCCAACCGCCTGCCCGCAACCCTGCGCGATGCCAATCCCCAGGGCAAGATGTGGCGTCTTGTCGATGGCCGTTGGACTCAGGCAAACGTAGGGAGTTAAACGGGTATATTTTTGGATTGGACTTTAGGCGGTGGGGATTCAGGCTTCCCTCCCTATCTCTTTACCAACCCCCATGAAGACTGCCTCCTTGTCTACCCTGCTCCGTATTCTCCCCCTATCGCTCCTGGCCGCCGCTTCCGTGGCTGCTGCCGATACTCCAACCCCCGCCGCCACGCCGACCATTACCGTCAACGTGGACAAAGTAAAAGGCCCGTCGAGCCCCATTCTTTTCGGGATGATGACCGAAGACATCAACTACTGCATTGATGGCGGACTCTACGGCGAACTATTGGGCAACCGTACCTTCAAGGAACCGGCGGCGAATCCACAACGCTGGTCCATCGTACAAGATCCCGGCGCCGTCGGAACCATGGAATTTGACACCAACGAAAAGTACAGTGAAAGCCAGCCGATCAGCTTGAAGCTCACGGCGACCACGGCGTCCGCCACGCAACGCCTGGGGGTGGCGAATGAAGGTTATTGGGGCATACCTGTGCGCCCAAACACCACCTATCGGGCTTCGTTCTACGCCAAGGCCACGCCTGGTTTCAATGGCGCCATTGCCGTCGCCCTGAGCAGCACCTCCAGCCCAATCACCTACGCTTGGGCCACGGTGCCCAAAATCACGGATGGCTGGCAGCGCTACGAAGTCACGTTGCAAACCGGCGCGGACGTGAAGAATACCAAGGACGCCAATTTCCTGATTTGGACCACCACCCCGGGTACCATCTGGCTCAGCCTGCCTTCGCTTTTTGGCCCCACCTTCAATAACCGGCCCAATGGAATGCGGCCGGACTTGATGGAATTGATGGCGGGCTTGAAGCCCGCGTTCCTGCGCTTCCCCGGCGGCAATTTTTTGGAAGGCCACACTGAGAACACGTGGTTTAATTGGAAAAAAACTGTCGGGCCAGTCGCGGAACGCCCCGGCCACCTCAATGATTCGTGGAAGTATTATTCCGACGATGGCGTTGGCCTGCTGGAATACCTGGAATGGTGCGAAGACCTGCACATGCAACCAGTACTCGGCGTGTTTGCCGGGTTGTTCCTCAACGGTGGCTCGAACGAAGTACAAGCCGGCGACGCACTGCAACCCTATGTGCAGGATGCGCTAGACGAAATTGAATACGTCACCGGTGACGTGAACACTAAATGGGGCGCCCAGCGCGCCAAGGATGGCCACCCGGAGCCATTCAAGCTCACCTACGTGGAAATCGGCAATGAAGACTGGCGCGGCAATTATGACGGCCGCTTCTCCCAATTCTACGATGCCATCAAGGCCAAGTACCCTCAGTTGCAGCTGGTGGATGCTTCCCCGCGCAACGCTCCGAGCAATGGCCGCCTGGGCAGCCGCATTGGCGCCACCAACACTGCCCACACACCCGATGTGATGGACAGCCATCTTTACACGAGTAGCCAGACTCAATCGGAAATTTCCTCGACCGAGTGGGACACTTATGACCGCAGTGGCCCCAAGATTTTTAAAGGCGAATGGGCCACCCGGGTGGGCGCACCGACGCCGAACTACACAGGTGCGCTCGGCGACGCCGTGTATATGACGGGTTTGATTCGCAATTCCGATGTCGTCATCATGGCCTCGTATGCCCCCCTGTTCGTCAACGTCAGCAACCCCATTGGCGGCGGCAACCAGCCGTTGACCTCCATGCAGTGGCCCTCCGACCTCATTGGCTACGACGCATTAAATAGCTACGGTTCGCCGTCGTATTACGCCCAAACCATGTTCAGCAACCACCGTGGCGACCAGATTCTCGTCGCCAGCGATACAGGCATTTCCACCCACGAAGGAGTGCTGCCGGGTGCCCGCGGTGCCGCAGGCACCAGCCGGCAAGTGCCCAGCCTCTATTATGTTGCCACACGCGACAGCAAAACCGGCAAGGTATTTCTCAACGTGGTCAACGTCCTCGATACGGCACAATCCGTGCACTTTAACCTCACGGGCGCATCTGCAGTGGAGGCCACGGGTACTTCGATTTCAATGAGTGCAAACCCCACCGATACCAATTCCATCGCTGAACCTAAAAAAGTCGTTCCTCACACGTCGGCTGAATCCGGCTTGAGTGCCAGCTTCGACCGCACGCTTGCACCCTATTCCATCAATATCTTCGAAATCGGAACGAAATAAGTTCTGTATTTCGTTTAAAAGTTGCCGCCACAGTGGGAAAAGTCTCATGCTTTCGCGTGCAAATTTTTCCCGCCATTGACTTGAAAAACGGCCGCTGCGTCCGCCTGCTCCAGGGACGCGCCGCGGACGAAACTGTCTACTACGAAGACCCGCTCGAGCCTGCCTTGGCCTTTCAGAAGGCTGGCACACAATGGGTGCATGTGGTGGACCTCGATGGCGCGTTTGACGGCATCCCGCGCAACATGGCCCATGTGGCACGCATTGCCGCCACCGGCTTGCAAGTGCAACTCGGCGGAGGTATGCGGACGCTCGACAATGTCGAAGAGGCTTTCCACGCCGGTGTCCGGCGCGTGGTCATCGGCACGCGTGCCTGCCACGACCCCGACTTTGTCACTGGCCTCATTCATCGTTTTGGCGCGGAGCGTTTGGCGGTGGGCATTGACGCCCGCGATGGCCGCGTCGCCGTGGATGGCTGGAAAAACGTTTCCGTGGTCCGCGCCGAGGATTTGGCGCGCAAGGTTTGCGACTTGGGCATCCAAACCATCATCCATACCGATATTGCGACCGATGGCATGCTGACTGGCCCGAATTACAAGGCGCAGGAAGCCATGCTCCGCGCCACGCCCGCGCGCATTATTGCGTCGGGCGGGGTAGCCACCCGGGAGGACGTCGCCAAGCTCGCCGAAATGGCCCGGGCTCATCCGCGGTTGGAGGGCGTCATCGTCGGCAAGGCCATTTACGAAAAGAAAGTGGATCTGGCTGATTTGTTGGCGCTGGCGGCGGGATAAAACAAGCTTTCTTACAATGATTGCGTGCGTTTTCAGGTTTTTAAAATACAGCGCGCTGGCCGTCACCGTATCGGTGGCTTTTTCATCTGTTTTTGCCGCGGATGCGCCGACTGGCAGTCCAGCCGTGCAAGTGGGTGATACCTTGGAGCAAATTAAAACGAAATTGGGCGACCCCAAATCGTCCATGAAAGCGGGGACGCGCATGATTCTCGAATACCCGCAGGGCACCATCGTACTGCAGGAGGGCAAAGCCGTGGAAATCTCCCTGCCGCAACCGGCGTCCCCCGCCTCCACTACTCCCGCTCCCGCGAAAGCTGCGTCCGCCACCAAAGCGCCCCCGGCTCCCCCGGTGGAACATCCGCCCGATGTCCGCATGACGCAGAACACCGACAGTTTCGGCGTTACGACGTTTACCATGGAAAGCGACTGCGACCTTGATTTCACGGTCACCATCCAGCTCACATTGACCAACATGTCGTGCAACCACCCGTTGACCTATACAGCGGACTCCGGGGGCAAAAAATCCTTCGCCATTGCGGAAATCTGGCCCACGGACAAAACCCAGGCGTACAATTCCCAGATTAAATTTTTTGCCCGTTATGGCGGGATCGGAAATGTGAAATCCACGGAAGCGATTTACGACCTGCCTTTTGCCGGCAGCGATACTCATCGTATTGCCCAGGGCAATCATGGCAAATTCAGCCATGGTGAGGGCTCGCAGAATGATTACGCCGTGGACTTTGCCTGCCCAGAAGGCACCCCCATTGCCGCCGCGCGCGAAGGGGTGGTGGTGGGCATCCGTCAGGATTATACCGAAGGCGGCACCGACGAAAAATACAAATCCCAAGGGAACTACGTTATCATCCGTCATACCGACGGCACGTATGCCGAGTACTACCATCTCAAGCACAATTGTGTCCAAGTGCGCCTGGGTGACAGCGTCCAAGCCGGGCAGATCATCGCGCTGTCCGGCGCCACTGGTTATGCCGCCGGACCGCATTTGCACTTTGCCGTTTTCGAAAATATCGACGGCAACCACCGCATCACCCTACCGGTGCATTATCGGACGCCGCAAGGCGTGCTGGCGGAATTAAAGGAAGGCGCGAGTTACTAAATTGCTTCCTTCCGCATTTTTGTGAATATACGCGCTGTGCCTGCTCCTTTTCTTATCGTCGCCGTGGATGGCGGCGCCGCCTCCGGCAAATCCTCGCTGTCCCGCGCCCTCGCCCTGCACTTCCATCTCCTGCATGTGGACACGGGTTCGCACTACCGGGCCGTAACTCTGGCGCTACGGCAGGCAGGAGTCGCCCCGGATAATGCCGCCGCCGTGGACGCAGCTCTCAAAAATCTTTCCCTAGACACTCGCGTGGAAGGCCGCGCCGCCCGCATTACCCTCTCCGGCAAAGTTCCCGACGTCGAGGCGTTGCGTAGCGCCGAGGTGAACGCCAATGTCTCCCGTTTTGCCGCCTTGCCTGCAGTTCGGCGCTTTTTATTTGAATATCAGCGCAGCCAAGCTGTCGTCGCCCAAGCGAAAGATTTTGCCGGACTGATTATGGAAGGCCGCGACATCGGCTCGGTCATTTTTCCTGACGCGCCCCTCCGTCTGTTTTTAACCGCCGATCCCGCTACTCGCGCGCACCGCCGCGCCGCCGAAGGCCAGACCGATGCCGTGGCGGAGCGTGACCGCCTCGACTCCGCCCGGGCCACCGCGCCGCTCACCTGCCCGCCCGGCGCCACCGTTATCGACCTCGACCAAGTCATCGCCCGGGCTACTTCGATCGTCACCGCGACTTTTTCCGCCCTCAATACCAACGCACCCTTGGTCGAATTCCCTTGGTTTTACGGACTGGTGCACCAAACTGCGCAGGCTTTTATGCAAGTCGCCGGGCGGGCTGAGGCCGCGGGAGTGGAAAACATTCCGGTGTTTGGCTCCTTCATTCTTGCCTCCAATCACGCCAGTTTTCTCGACCCGCTGCTCTCGGGTTGTTTTCTACCCCGACCCATTTGCTATTTTGCGCGCAAAACTTTGTGGGGCAATCCGGCCATGAGTTGGGTGCTCGACAATCTTAAATGCATTCCCGTGGACCGTGATGGCGAAGGCGATGTCGGCGCGCTCAAACGCGTCTTTGCGGCGCTCAAAAATGGCGAAGGTGTGCAGGTTTTTCCGGA
>Ga0206967_1220_pt1 | contig 10549 bp, 9 predicted proteins | sample Alteio_BWOrgHeat_24_FD_153259 | JGI IMG/M metagenome (GOLD analysis project Ga0206967, IMG submission 153259) | Enriched cells from forest soil in Barre Woods Harvard Forest LTER site, Petersham, Massachusetts, United States -... | ecosystem: Environmental > Terrestrial > Soil > Temperate forest > O...
CAGATGACCGTTGATGAAGTCCGCGAACTGGTCGCCGCCGCGAACTCATTTGGCAAACAGACCTTCGCCCACGCCAGCGGTGATGTTGGCATCGAGCGCGCGCTGGAAGGCGGGGTGGATTCCATTGAGCACGGATTTTTTGTGCGTGACGACCAGCTGGCGAAAATGCGCGACCGGCAAATCGCTTGGGTTCCGACCTTTGCGCCGGTGCAGGAGCAGGTGGACCACGCTGATCTGATGGGGCGGGACGGTCAGATTGTCGCGAATCTGCAAAGAATTCTGGATGGACACGCGGCTAGTCTGGTAAAAGCACATGGCATGGGTGTGCAGATCATCGCCGGGAGCGATGCCGGCTCGGTCGGCGTGGCGCACGGCCTCGGATTTTTGTACGAGCTGGAGTTGATGGAACGCGCGGGGCTTCCGCCTGTGGCCGTCATCAACGCCGCGACTGGCGCGGGCGCGAGCCGGCTGGCGTTCAAGGAAAAGTTTGGGCAAATCAGACCGGGCTGGCAGAGCCGGTTCATTGTCACGCGTCATTCGCCGCTGAAAGCAGTTTCCAATTTACGGAAGGAGCGCCTGGTAATCTTTGATGATGCGGTGTTGGTCGGAAAAGAGGTCAACGAACCAGCCGGGCTTTGAACTCTCAGAAACGAATCCGTTCCGGATGTGTATAAACGTTAAGGGACTCGTCCCGCAAGAAACCCACCAGCGTCTGGCCGGAAGCGCGGGCAAAATCAACGGCGAGACTGGATGGTGCGGAGACGGCGCAGATGATGGGAATGCCGGCGGCGAGCGACTTCTGCAAAATCTCGAACGAGGCGCGTCCGCTCACCAACAGGATGTGCGAGCCGTAGGGCAGGGCATCGCGCAGGAATCCTTGGCCGAGAACCTTGTCCACGGCGTTGTGACGGCCTACATCCTCGCGGAGCACGAGCAGTTTGCCTTTGGCGTTAAAAATGGCTGCCGCGTGCAGCCCGCCGGTGGAGGAAAAAGTTTTTTGCGCCTGCCGCATCCGCCCCGGCAACTGGAGGAGTTCGCGTGCCGGGAGACACAACTTTGAACTGACCGGTGGAAAATGTTGTTTGACGGATTCGATGGAGGCTTTGCCACAAAGGCCGCAACCCGAGGCGGCGAAGACGTGGCGCGTGAGCCGGGCGAAATCCACCGTGACGCCGGGCGCAAGAAAGACGTCCAGCGTGTTTTGCGGTTCCTGGCTGGCCGTGCACGTGGCGATTTCGATCAGGTCTTTCCGCCGTAGAACAACCCGTTCGGTGAGCAAAAAACCGGCGGCAAGTTCACGATCATGGCCGGGCGTGCGCATCGTCACGGCCACACTGCGGCCCCGCACGCGGATCTCCAGCGGTTCCTCGCGGGCCAGGAGGTCTTTCTCCGGTACCGCCCTGCCGCCCAATCGCCAGTGAAGTTTTTTCACGGCTGCGACTTGGGATCGGCGACGCGGAAGGGCAGGGCGAATGTTTTTGGCGGTCTTGCTCACGCGATTTTTTCGACCGATACCTGGGTGTTGTAATCCGGCACGTGACTCAGCGGCTCGGTCACGCCGCGGCGGATGATGACGTTGCCCTCGGGCCAGTGGATTTGCAGGTTGCCGCTGGCGATGGGCGCGAGAAAGACGCGGGCTTCAAGGCGGCCGATGTCGTTCGACAGAGCCACGCGGTCGCCTTGGATGAGGTGCAACGTGGCGGCGTCATCGGGATTCATCAAGACGGCATCGCGCGGCGAGCCGTTGATGGGGTCGACCTCGGCGTACACGAGTGAATTGAATTGCTTGCCGCGCCGGGTGGTGGCCTTGAAGGATGCGTTGGTTTTCTTTGCGGAGAATTCCGGCAGATCGACGGCGCGGAAATGGGCCTTGCCATCCTGCGTGGGAAAATTTCCATCGGCGCAGAGGTGAGGTCCGCCGTATTGAATGGCATCGCCAGTCTTTTTGAGACGCTGGACGCCTTCGTAGAATGGCACGACGCGCGCGATCTCCTCCCGCATCTGCCAGCCGGTTTCGCAACCGAGGAGATGGGCGCGGTCCGGGTAAGCGCGGGCGGCGAGTTCGCGCAAGATTTTCCATTCCGTCTCCGCCTCGCCGACCTGGCGGGGGATTTCGGGGCTGAAGATGATACGACGTTCGGTGGTTGTCTCCGTGCCGCCATCGGCTTGCTCGTAGCGCGTCTTGGCCGGGAGCAGGAGCACGGCTTCGCGGGCCTCGATGAACATCTGGTCGGTCAGGATGATGTCTTGGTGCACGCGCAACGGCACGTTGCCCATGGCGCGGCGAACGTAGTCCGGCTCTGGCAACGTGCGCAGGAAATTTCCGCCGAGGCAGTAGAGAAGGTCCAATTCGCCGCGCGCGCCGGCTTCCACCATTTCCGTGGCGGTCAGGCCGGGGATGGATGGTACGGGGAAATGATACTGGGCGGAGAGTTTGGCGGCGTTCTCGGCGTTCACGGGTTTGCCACTAGGAAAGGCGGTGGCGTAGGCACCCATCTCCGCGCCGCCTTGCACGGAGGAATGGCCGCGGATGGGCATCAGTCCGCATTTATCGCGTCCGACGTAGCCGCGAGCGAGGCCGAGATTCAAGATCATCTGCACCGCATCCGCCCCGAACGCGTGTTGGGTGATGCCCATGCTCCAGACGAGGACGGCGTTTTTGGCGTCGCGGATGAGCTTCGCGAATTCACGCATGGCCTCACGGTCCACGCCGGAGAATTTTTCCAGGTCGGCAAAATCCAATTGGGCGACACGGGATTTCAGTTCTTCAAAACCAACGGTATGTTGTTTGATGAAGCTGGCGTCCAACCAGTCCTTTTCCACCAATATCTTCAGCACGCCGTACAGGAAGGCGATATCGCCGCCGATGGCGACGGGGAACCAGTAATCCGCGATGTCCGTGCCGAACACCGCGCTCGACATGGTGGAGGGAACCCAATAACGCTCCATGCCAGGTTCGCGATAGGGATTCACCAGCACGACCTTGGCGCCAAGTTTTTTGGCCTCGTGCAGATATTTCATGGCGACAGGCTGGTCGTTGGCGGGATTGCTGCCGAAGAAGACGAGCAGGTCCGTGCCATACCAATCGGTGTAGCTGCAGGTGGTGGCGGCCACGCCGAGGGACTGTTTCATCGCCGCCGTGCTGGGCGCGTGGCAGAGGCGGGCGGCGTTGTCCACATTGTTGGTGCCGAGGAAGCGCGCGACTTTCTGCGCCATGTAGTAAACCTCATTCGTCACTCCGCGCGAAGTGACGAAGAACGCCAGGCGATTTGGGTTGGCGGCGCGGATGGTTTTGGTGATGCGCGCATAAGCTTCATCCCAGGAGATGCGATGGAAGCCTTTCGCATTTTTCTCGCGCAACATTGGATATGGCAGGCGGCCAAGCTCGCGAAGTTCTGCGTTGGAGAGTGATTGCAACCGGGAGATGTCGGACAGGATATTGGGATCGAATGCCGGCATGGTGTTGAGCCGGAGAAGATTTAGCCGGGTCATGCAGAGGTGGATGCCCTGCCACGGTTGCTTGTGTTCCAAAGTCCAATCGTGAAAGCCGGCCACGCCCAGGGCGCAGCCATCGCAGACGCCTTGCGAGAGAACTTTCCAGGCGTAGGGGAGGTTGTCGCGGTTTTTCCAGACGATTCCCGCCATGTTGCGGAAATGTTTCGGCTTGTGCTGGCCGAGGCCGAAAGGAACCAGGGATTTCAGCTTCGCCTGCCAGGTCTTGGAAATTTTACAGGACGGCATTCAGTTGGCGCTTATGAAATCACGCGCAACCCGCGCGTCAAGTACGATTGAATTTGTCCACCACACCGCGGATGGCACGCGTGTGGTCGGGAGTGCTGCCGCAGCAGGAGCCGATGATGTTCGCGCCGGCGGCCAGGGCGTCGGGCACGTGAACTGCCATATCGGCGGGGAGCTGCTTATAAACGGCCTTCATGTTTTCCAACACGGGCAGGCCGGCGTTGGGCTGGACCATCACGGGCAGGCCGCAGGCGGCGTGATATTGCGCGGCGACCATCGCTGCGCCGTTCATATCCATGCCGGTGCCGCAATTCAGGGCGATGATATCAGCGCCGTGTTCCCCGGCCATTTCGGCGGCGCGCTCCGGGGTGACTCCCATCATGGTGACGTAAAAGGTTTTGTCCTGCGAAAGGTCGTAGGCGAGCGAGGCGATGACGCAGGGTGCGCCGGCGGCCTTGGCGGCTTGAATCGCCACGCCGGCCTCTTCCACGGAGGTTTGGGTCTCGATGATGATGGCGTCCACGCCGGCTTCGACGAGCGCGCGGGCCTGTTCCTCGTAGGCGGCGCGGGCTTCGTCTTGGGGCAGGTCGCCGTAAGGTTCGAGAATCGCGCCCAAGGGCCCGAGATCGCCGAGCACGTAACCTTCGCGTCCGCCAAAGGCTTCGCGGGCAATGCGCGCGCCGGCCTGATTGATCTGGAGCAGGTGGTCCACGTGGCCGTGGCGCTTGAGCATGAGCCGGCTGCCGCCGAAGGTGTTGGTGATGATACAATCCGCCCCGGATTCGACGTAGTTGCGCTGGATCTTCAGGACGCGTTCGGGGTGGGACAGGTTCCACGCCTCGCCGCAATCGCCATTGGCCAGGCCGGCGAGCATAAGCTGGGTGCCCATCGCACCATCGCAGACGAGGCGGCGCTGTTTGAGCGCCTCGAGGAGCGTTTTCTTCATCAATCAGTTGGACGCCGGAGCGTTAGTGGAAGTTGCCGCAGCGGCGGGTGCGGCCTCAAGCTTTTTCTTCACGTCGGCGGGAACATCGAGCTTGGTTTCACCGACCTTGCTGATCTCAATGGTCGTGTCGCGGTCGACGTCAAATTCGTTGCCGTTGAAATCCGCCTTGCCGGTGAGCTTGAATTCATATTTCACGAGCTGGCCGTCTTTGACCCAGAATTTGACGGAGCCTTTGGGATCGGTCACGGTGCCGATGCGGAATTGCGATTTTGCGCCGGCTTCCGTCATGGTGCCGGAGATGACATCGCCATCCTGTTTCAAATCGGCGGTGCCAGCGAGTTCCTCGGCCTGGGCTGCGGGGGCCTTGAACGCGTTGACGATGAAAGCCATGAAACGACCGGGGCCTTCATCGCTTTCCAATTCCTTGGCGGATTTCCAGCCACCATCGGGGTTGCTGATGGCCGATTGCTTGCCTTGCAGATAGATTTCCGTGGTGTTGTCGCCGAAGCTGGAAGTGAAATAGGTGACGCCATCTTTGACGAGCTTGCCATCGGTGGGGCCGGGTTTGAAGGGCGAGTCGTCGGGCACAACGACCGTTTCTTTCCAACTATAATTGGGCTGGCCGGCCAGTTTTTTGGCGGCGGCCACGACGTCATCCTTGGGATTGGAATCGGCGGCGAACAACGGCCCGGCGAGCAAGGCCACGGCAACGGACAGGAGGATCTTTTTCATAGTTGGTGGGGGTTGGCTGGTTGATTTGTGAACGGTTGAATTGTGAATCAGTGAGGGCTGATATTTCAAGCGCTGACGAGAATCTCGGTATCAGTGACCTTCAGTTCCACGCCGGCCATCTTGGCGGCGTCTTGGAGGGCGGTCTGGAGCATGACGACCGGGTCTTTGCTTACGGTGAGGCGGCGCATGAGGCCTTCGCCTTTTTTGGTGCCGACGGTGAGGGTGATCTTGAGACCCTTGCGTTTGCAGCCCACGCGGGTGCCGTCCGGCAGTTTGGTGTTCATCGGTTTTACGAAGGCATCCACGTAATGTGAACCGATGCCGGATTTTTCGGCGAAGGTGGGCGGCAGTTTTTCTTTCGCCGCCGCGTTGATGTCACACAATTTAATCATGTTTACAGGGGAATTATTTCCCAAGTCCCAAGAGTTGTCCACGAGCGGCGGGGAAAAATGCATGGAGAATCATATTCTTTAAAGGGGTTTTAACCGCGAAATATGCGAAATACGCGAAAGGGATTTTATATTTTCCTTACAAACGGGAACGCTTGTATGGAGCGCGGCGATATTGGCATTTGGGCAGTGAACAATTTTGGCACGGGATCAAGTTGGAGAATTGGCGCGCCTTTTCAAGATCGCGGGTCAGGCCGAAGACTGTGAGCTGCGATTTTTTGGGCCGCAACATGCCCGATTCCAAAACTTCGAGTCGGGCGGGAAGGCTGGCGTCGGAATTTTGCCTGAACAAGTTCCAGAGCGGGACCTGTTCGGCGATGTCCCAGCCGGAATAGCCGGGGCTGAAATGGGGCAGGGCGGCCATCTGGTTGGCATCCGCCCAGCCGCAGATGCGGCCGCTGGCGACGACGAGCAATTGCTCGACGACGGCGGAGCCGTAGGTCTCGAGGAAGAAATATTCGTCGGGCTTGCCTTCGTTCCAGAGTTCGCGGGCATGTTCCTCGCATTCCGGGCCGGCGCCGACGGCGACGAGCACGGCGCTGTGGGCCTGGGCTTCACTGAAAATCGTGGCGAGGCGGTCGGAGGAAAATTTCTGGTTGCCGATTTGTGTGTGACCGTCGCGTAATTCCAACGACGGAGCTTCGCGCGCGTAGATCCAGGGGCGGCCGTGTTGGGAATACCAGTGAATGGCGGCGTCGGCGAGTTCGCGGGCGCGGTCTTCGAGGGTGCGGTGCTTGGGATAGCCGAGGAGGCGCTGGTACTCGGCTTCCTGGATTTCGACCGGCGGGTTGGTGTCGATCAGTTCGTACATGGGGTTAAGAACTGCATTCTTTTCTCAGACCATGGTCATGTTTGGTTTGAAGTCCGCAAGATTGTAACAACTCCTCTCCCCGGCCCTCTCCTCGTTTGGCGAGGAGAGGGGGATAAATAGCGGTCGCTTGGCATAACTGAAGCCGCGGAAAAATAAACGCGCTGCGGTTGTTCTGGGCGGGCTTTTTCATGCTAGGACGCGACGGGGAGTTCGACGGGGTTGAACTGGCAGCCTTCAACGAAGAAGTTGAAGAAGTCGGCGTGAGTTTCGAGGCGGCAATGTTTCACTTTTTTGACGAGGGTTTCGAGTTCCTCGCGTTTGGTGCGGGAGAGGAGGGCGATGCAGGCGCCTTCGATGGAGGCGTTGCCGATCTGCGCGATCTTGCGATCCGGCAGGTTGGGGATGAGGCCGATGCGCTTGGAGGAGGCGATGTTCAGGTGCCGGCCAAATCCGCCGGCGAGATAAAAGACATCGAGGTCGTCGAACGGAATCCCGAAGTCGTGGAAGATGACGCGCAGGCCGGCGACGTTCGCGCCTTTGGCCTGGGCGAGCTCGTTGATGTCGCTTTCGGTGAGGTAAACGGGCGTGTCGGATTTCACATCGAGGTCGAAGCGATGTTCGCCGTCTTCGAAGCGGCCGAGGGGGTTGATGCGATTGGTGCGCAAGAGTTCGCTGAGGAGGTCCACGAGGCCGGAGCCGCAGAGGCCTTCGGCGGGGACGTCGCCGATGACGGTGGCTTGAGGCGGCCCGTCGTCGTAGAGGCGGATTTTTTCGATGGCACCGGGGAGGCCAGGCATGCCGCAGGAGATCGCGCCGCCTTCGAAGGCCGGACCGGCGGGACAGGAGGCGGCGAGGATTTTGTTCTTGTTGCCGAGGATCAATTCGGTGTTGGTGCCGATGTCCATGACGGCGACGGTGCGGTCTTCGTTGGCGAGGTCGATGGCCAACATGCAGGCGACGGCATCTGCGCCGACGTGGCCGGCGATGATGGGCAGGCCGTACACGCGCGCCTGGGGATGGATGGGCAGGCCCAGTTTTTTGGCGGTTGCCGAGAGGGTCGTCGTCGTGCGCTGGCCTTGTTCCATCTCAAGCTGGGTGATGGAGCAATAGGGGCTTTGGCCGATGGGATGCACGTCCAGCTTGAAAAAGAGGTCGCGCATGGTGGAGTTACCGGCAACGACCAGTTCGTAGATGGTCTGCGGATCCACGGGAAATTCCTCGATGGCGTGGGTGAGGTAGCCGACGAGGGTGCGCTGAAGGAGCTTGCCGGGATTGTGCGTATCGAAATGGATGCGCGCCATGACATCGGTGCCGCCGAAGCGCTGGGGATTTTCAAAGGCGGAATCGGCCACGACTTCGCCGGTCTCCAGATTCAGCAGGCGCACGACGACGGTGGTGGTGCCGAGGTCCATGGCGAGGCCGTGGATGGGGGCGGTGGAACGGGCGATCTCCTGGCCGTCGAGGAGGATGCGGTCGCCCTCGCGCGTGACGGCGGGGTCGAGGCGGGAGGGTTCGTGGCGGGTGGGCAGGACGAAGGCGTGGCGTTCGATGCGCATCTCGCCACGGCGCATGGTGTGGCAGCGGACGAGGCCGGCAGCGGCGGCGATCGAGCAGCGGCAGGAGAGGCGGAAATTTTCGCGGAGATGATTTTCCTCGGGCGTGCGCGGGGAGAGGAGGTCCATGCCGGCGGCGATCTCGACGAGGCATTCGCGGCAACGTCCGTTGCGGTTGCAGGAGTTGGGGATCTTGAGGTTGAGCGCATCGGCGCACTCGAACAGGGTGGCGCCCGGCCGGGCCGAGGTTTGCCGGCCGTTGAGATGCAGTTCGACGCTCATGTCAGAGAGGCTTGCACAGAGTTTAAACAAAATTGATAACGGAGGATGGGAGGTGGGTCGAGGTTTAATTCGGGGCGCGAACTTGAGTTTGGTGAGACGTTGAAAAGATGAATCGTTGAAGCGGCGAGGAAACAACAAAGGAACGAGAGACGAATGTTAAATCTACCGTGGTTCTCACTTTTTCTTCTGAACTGTCTGTGGGAGCACTGTGCCATCCATTAACACGATCTGTGTGGCCGCACAATAGTTCGCTTGATAATCTGCCCGTATGCGATCTTCGGGAGCACTCGGCGTGAAAATGATCTGGTAATACCAGACGTCAGGAAAAAGATCGATGTAGTCCATGGATAGTCTTCGAATGAGCACAGAATCGACCGACCACGACTGAATAGTAGGAATCGCCTCACGAACGTGCGGCAATGCAAGAGCACATGCCTTTCGAGTACTTAGGGGAACTTCGGTTGAAAGTCCGTCCCAATGAACCTGCTTGGCCAATGTGTTCGTGGAAATATACCATTCCGCGTATGACGAATAGGACCCTGATTCGTAGCTGCAACCCCAGAGTTGAATCTCATCTGCGCGGTGTGGGCCCGGCGAAAAAGAACTATATACCTGGGCCTGGCAAACCGCACCCATCGTAAAAATAGACGCCGAGACCATTGCTGCTTTCAGTAGAGTTTTCATAAAGAACCTTTCGGTTAGAAGGGGTCTATTCTTTGCGGAACTTGTTGTCTAGCTTGAATGGTTTATTTTTGCAGGCCCATCCCTAGCATTGCCTGCGCGATTTGTCAGCCGGCGTCATTGTCGCAACACTCTCAGCTTCTCATCAAAATCCTTCTCACGCCAGAACACAATACTCTCCTTCCAGCCGCCTTCGCCATTGCGAAGCGACGCCTCCAGACGTGTCCCCGTCACCATGCTCGTCATCTTCACCGGCCAAGCCGTATTCAGGGAACCGTTAGCGCCACCTGGTGAAAAGATGCACTTGAGGACGTTATTGGTGTCAATATCCCATCTCTGAATTTCGAATCGCATCGCCATTACGTTTGTGGCACCGGTGGATGCCTGCATCAATACCCCGGTGCCGTCTGCCCTCAACTCCAACCGAAAGAGGTCTGTGTTGCTAGCAGTAAATCCAATCCACTGCCCCGCAACCTCTGCTATAGAAAATGTGTACGGGACCGCGTAAAAAATACAAGTCGGGCCAGTCCGACAACTGCAAACGGCAGCGATGACTGACAACGCCATTAGCGCACTGACAATTTTGCGATGTGTAGTCATGATGATGGGCAACAACAATGGTTCTAAATCTATTAACCTGGCCTGTCGAGTGAATTTGGCATGAAACAAGTCAGAGTTTTGCTCGCCTTCATCCGCCTCCGCCAAGGCTACGGCGGGACAAGCCTGCGTCCTCTGCCGAACTTCGGCCTCGCACGAGGAGAGGATTTACGTTTTACGATTTCGGGTTTTCCGGGAGATTTCGTTGTAAATCCAGTCATAGTTTTTTGGACGATTGGAATATGCGGCAGCATGAAGGATGCCAGAAAATGGGCGCAAAGACGAATGTCGTTAGCCACTAACGAGCATAAACTTTTTTTCCACAAACGAATTTTTCATGATAGAATCGGGGTTGATGCCAATTGTTTGGCGTCGCGGGCCGGTATTGATATGCCGTCCCGGTGGTCTTTGACATAAGGGATGGAAGGGAATGACGAATGAACGAATGTCGAATGGCAGTTCGGGCGTGTGGAGTTTTGTCGAAAGCGATGGACGCGCCATGTGTTAGATGCTGGATCCGCCGTCGCTAAAGCTATGGCGCGACAAGTGCTCGATTCCCGGCAAAGATTGCCGCTCTGGTTGCTGGGAATCAAGGGCCGTTAAGCTTTGTTAAACCAAAAAATCTGGACGGGAACGGTCATCCGGGCAAATCCGACCGAATCCGGCCTTTCAATTTTTAAACATTTTGCAAGGGCGGACGATTGGATGGAAACACGCCGAGGCGGTGCTCGGCGCTCCGGTCAAAGCGGGTCAAAGTCAG
>Ga0206967_1221_pt1 | contig 10515 bp, 6 predicted proteins | sample Alteio_BWOrgHeat_24_FD_153259 | JGI IMG/M metagenome (GOLD analysis project Ga0206967, IMG submission 153259) | Enriched cells from forest soil in Barre Woods Harvard Forest LTER site, Petersham, Massachusetts, United States -... | ecosystem: Environmental > Terrestrial > Soil > Temperate forest > O...
TAATTCCTTCAACTGCGCCAAACAATCTTCTATTAACTTATGCTTAACAATTCCTAACTTGTTGCATTTGTCTAAAATATTTTTATACGCTTGAATTTTTTCTATTAATGATGGCTTTCCTTTTGCTTCTGCAAATAATTTTTGTAATTCAGGTATCTCTGCTACATTATATGCTTCTTCATATATTTGTTTAATTTGTGCATCATCTTTAAAATCTTTTGCATGAAAAATAATTCTATGTGAAGCTCGTTTAATCCAATTATGATTAGTTGGGCCGCTGTATTTTTTACAATATCTATCCAACTCAATAATTGCATCACGTTTATATTGTTTTGCTAGCTTCAGGTAATCATTAGGTTGTTTTGCATCTGGTGCGCTCGCAAGCGCTTCATAACTCTTAGCACGTTGCAAATGATCCAGAGCAACATAATCTTGGTCTGCCCTGACTTTTTTTGTACTGTTAACAGCATTCTGAAATCGACCCATTGCATAATCGATAGAAACATCATCAGGATAACCTGTATAATAAAAATTGTCACAAATAAATTTTCCTGGAAGCTTAGATAGCGTATAAATTTCTACAAGTAAACTTTGCAGCAATCTAGCTTCTCCGCTTAATTGTTCTGGACAATGACGATATAGCAATTCAAGCGCACCCACAGCCGCCTGAGCTATCAAATTATTTTGACTTTTTGTTAATTGACAAAATGCTCGAATAATAGAAAGAAGATCTTGCTCAGGATAAATATCTATTCCTTCTTTTTTAGGTAATAAATCTATTGTATCGAAAAATATTTTTTCATCTCCAGATAAAGGTTGTGGTGCTAACGCTTTTGCTTTTGAAAAATACTCAAGAATAGACAAATAAAACTTTTTATCTTTCGGTGGTTCATTCATAGTAGCATAAGTAATCGCCAATGCTATATTAGCCATATAGGGAATAGGCGCTTCAAACTTTTCCTCTTTTTGATCCTTTATCTGAGACGTTGTAATGTAAGCATAAACTTTTCCAACATTCTCATCTTTAGAATCTTTCCATCGATGAATAAAAAGCTTAGCCGCTAACTCTGGAGACTCCTTATGTGCTAACGTAAAAGCACATAACCCTTTTTCATCTTTTGTATCAAGTAAAAAATCAGGTTCTCTCATTAAACGATCTGATTCTTCTGAAAATGCTTGACTATCTTCAGCACTGAGTGGTTTTGGTTTTGCAGCATACTGCTTAATTAAATTGATCAGCGCAAGTCGTTTTGCTTCTTTCTCCTCTTTCATTCTTTTTTCTTCACGTTCTCTTGCTGCTTTTTCGGCTTCTTTCTCATCTTTCATTCTTTTTTCTTCACGTTCTCTTGCTGCTTTTTCGGCTTCTTTCTCATCTTTCATTCTTTTTTCTTCGTAAGAAGGAATTTCTCTAGCGATTCTTTGCGCCTCAGCATCATTCTGTAATTCAGGTGTATTCACTAAAAATTTTATACGCGCGATAACATTCTTTGCTTTTACCTTGGATGCATTCAAACAAAATAAAGCGGCTCGTAAATATTCTTTTCTTTTTTCAGGCGTAATATCTGGAAATTCAGCGAGCTGCAAATTTGCTATTGCTCCATATACAGGGTATTGATAATCCACCCCCCAATTTTTTGCAAATTTTTCTAATATTGGCCTGGCCTGGTCCCATTGTTTTTTTATTGAAAGAATAGAAACATCATAATAAACTTTATAATCGTTCGAAACAAAATTAGGAAATAAATTACTAGGTAAATCTGAACTTTGAACAAGATCATTCACTAAAGTTGAAATTAAACATGATTCTACATCATGAGAATCATCATTCTTGTTTCTATTTAAAAACAACAACATCGACGTTGCAGCATATCTTATCCACTTATTTTCTTTTTGTTGAGTTAAATCATATAAAGAAGATAATAGCGCGATAGGATTGCAGGTAAGATCATCACCAAACTTTCTAGGTAATGTATTTAGGGTGTCAAAAAATAATTTTGCTTGAGGAGAAAGTTGTAGACCTAATAGAACGCATGCACTTTTGAAATTTCTTATGATTTCTTCGTAATGACTTTCTGAACGCTGTCCCGTAGCATTAACAATGCCACAAACCATATGTTTTATAGAAGCAATAGGTGATTTTTCATCGGATAATGATGGTCCTAAAAGCTCAGGAATAAAATCTGAAGAATGTATTCCACATCTTAAAGCAGTAGATCTATTTTTAGAAATATAATTAATATTAATACTAGGTTTTTTGCTAAGAAGTAATGCTGATATCTCATGAAACTCATTCATGAGTGATAACATCAACGCAGTCTCATCTTCAGAATTAACTCCATTGATATCGACTTTGGAATCAGTAAGACAAGCCTCAACTTCTCGTTTTAACGCAGCTTGTTTGTCTGCATCCAATGGCCTCATTTTGGCATATTTTTCTATTATATCAGTAAGTTGACTCATGATCCCTCCTTAAAGGTATCAAAAGCACTTATCATTATTTTAGCATACTATAGGGGGTTTTTGGTTAAAAATTACGTCTTTTCCTGGTATTCCCATCGCGGATACACATTCACCCCCAACCCAGCTTGCTCTCCACGCAACAATCGTTGACAACCCACATAAGCAATCATCGCGCCATTGTCAGTACAAAATTCTTGGCGCGGAAAAAAAACTTTCACATCTTCTTTTGCCATTGCACTTTGTAATTCAGAACGTAATTGTTGATTTGCACCAACACCCCCTGCCACTACTAATGTTTTCCATCCAACCAATCGCAATGCACGGCGGCATTTTACGACTAGCGTTTCTACGACAGCATCTTGAAATGCACAAGCAATATCAGCACGAGTTTGATCATCTAAGTGATGCTGATTGATAGTATTCGCTGCAAATGTTTTTAAACCACTGAAACTAAATTCTAATCCTGGCCTATCAATCATGGGTCTTGGAAAATGAAATCGATTTTTTACCCCTTTTTCAGCAAGCTTAGCAAGGGCTGCACCCCCAGGATATCCCAGCCCTAATAATTTGGCAGTTTTATCGAAAGCTTCTCCTACTGCATCATCTACGGTTTCACCTAATAATTCATAATGCCCGTATTCTTTCACTTTAATTAATTGGGTATGTCCACCAGAAACTAATAAAGTCACAAAAGGAAAAGAAGGGGGAAGTGGCTCTAACATCGATGCCAATAAATGCGCTTCTAAGTGATGAACAGGTATAGCTTTGATATTCCACGCATAAGCAAGGCTGCGTCCTACCATGGCTCCGACTAATAATGCCCCTACCAATCCAGGACCTGCAGTATAAGCAACTCCTTGAATATCCTCAGTTTTTATTTCTGCTTGCTTCAACACTTCATCAATTAAAGGCAAAATCTTGCGCACATGATCACGGGAGGCAAGTTCTGGCACTACCCCACCATATACCGCATGTAAGTCAATCTGACTATGAAGAGTATGGGCTAATAACCCCCGTTCAGAGTCGTAAAGAGCAACCCCTGTCTCATCACACGATGTTTCTATACCAAGTACAATCATGATTTAAAATATAACACCTTTTAACTATTTGTTGAATTTTTATTCTGCTTGCTGCATAATGTTTCGTTTTTAAACATATATAAATATATAGCGCGAATATAGCGCAAAACGAGAGTAATATGTCAACAAGCACAAGCCCATTACCCAAGGCTAATGGGATAGCTACATCTGAAGAAAAAATTTTTTCTCCATTACATGGGGTTATTAATACCCGCGCGCCACTTAGCTCGCTGGCTTCGCGTTATTCACACACTTTACAGATATTAAAAAAATCAACTCTGACGAGTAAAGTGAAACAATGCCTCAGAATAGATACCCAATCAAAACATCGTACCGTTAACGTAGACTGGAAGCCAATAGCAGATGAGTTTAAATCACTTGGAGCAAATGTACAGACTACCTTAGAAGATAGACGTTATATTGCGAAAGAAAGCGATGACGCAAAAACCATTGGTGTCGCAGTTTATCAAGCCATTGCCAAAAAATTATCGCCCGCTGAAGCGAAAGATAAAAATTCTCAAACTGATGTGATTTGTGTTTCATTTATTACAACTCATATTCAACATTCTTATAAGCCTGTTGAGAAACAATGTTTTATCAGTTATTCAAGATCAGCTAAAACAAGTTATCAAGAAAAATATGACCTTTTAGAAAAAGCATTAAAAAAATATTTAACAGATCATGCCACGATGGCTGGTTACACATTAACAGTGTTGCCTCCTGTTAGCCGCCAATACCACGATTTCTTGCATCACGTTGCTGATGTATTAGAAACTCCTTTCAATCCTGGCACACTGTGCGCTGAAATTTCATTTCATGCTACGTTAAGCAAATTATTTTTTAAATTTGGTAATGCTTTTTCTATTGAAGGCATTGTTAATCTTCCTATTCCAATCATTACTACAAAACTACCTGTATCACCAACAAATTTAGCTAAATGGAATGGCGGAAATGCAGATTGGCAACAAGGAATAGATCATATTCCTCATTGGATATGCTGTGATAGTTGCCAAAATAATATGTCAATGTATCTTTTAGTTTGGACATCCATGCAACAATTAGGCGAACAACACAAAATAAAAGCTGCTGCCATTGAACCTGTGTCTCCCCTACCAGAAGATTTACGTAACAATACTAAAACTTTCCAGGAAGTAGATAGTAACCTGTATAGCATCAAAAAAGCCAAAGTGAAATTAAAGCAAGTCATTGAAGGTTTAAAATTAGATTCTCAATCTTCTGCACAAGCTCAATTGCGTCTGGCTATAACATATCGAGTCCAAACACAAAGTTTATTAATATCCTTAATAAGATTACAAGAGATGCAAATTGAAAATGCAGCTTTCCCTCAACTCAAACAAGACATTGAATCTGAAGTCGCAGACATAAAAGCGATGCTTGATTATCTCAATCAATCCATTGCCAAACTCTCCCCCTTGGCTCAAGCGCAAAAACAAATCATCATTAAACAACGACGCGACTCTAGCAAAGAAAATTCACCGCCACTTGCTGCGTCACACCCAAATCGGTTATTTTCCGCACAAGCGCCTCCCCCTAAAAAGGCGGCAGCTCCTGATAGCCAGGCTATGAGAATGAGATAATCATCTGTCTATTTGCATTTAGATGGATTAGGTATTAGAATCTACTATTTTTAACCCTAGGAGTTAAGTGTCGAACATGCCAACAATACGTGTAAAAGAAAATGAAAACTTTGAAGTCAGCCTGCGCCGTTTCAAACGCATGTGCGAAAAAGCCAGCATCTTAGCTGATTTAAGACGCCACGAATTCTATGAAAAGCCTACCTGGAAGCGTAAACGTAAAAAAGCTTCTGCAATCAAGCGATTCCAGAAAAAACAAATGCGTGACCAAGTCACATCAGAAAGAGAAAAACGTCACTAACCCTAAGTATTAATATGATAAAAACACAAATCCAAGAAGATATGAAAACAGCCATGCGCAACCAAGATAAAGAGCGCTTGGCTACAATTCGACTCATTTTAGCTGCGTTAAAACAACGAGAAGTAGATGAACGTATTGTCTTAACGGATGAACAGGTTGTTTCTATTTTAGACAAAATGGTGAAACAACGTCGTGAATCCATAGCGCAATTTCAAGAAGGTGCACGTCAAGATTTAGTTGAGAAAGAAAACGCGGAAATTAAAGTAATTCAACAGTATTTACCTGCGCAATTATCAGAATCAGAAATTGACACCTTGGTAACTGCTGCCATCAAAGAAGCCAATGCCACTTCGCCAAAAGATATGGGCAAAGTAATGGGTATTTTAAAACCCAAGGTACAAGGTCGTGCAGATGTTGCTTTAGTGAGCAATAAAGTGAAAAGTTGTTTGGCGGGAAGTTAATATCACCCAAGAAACAAAGCATGTCATGCCAGCGAAAGCTGGCATCCAGTATGTAGGGTGGATTAGGTGCTTTTTACCGTAATCCACCAATATGATGGTGGATTACGACGCTTCGCGTCTAATCCACCCTACGGCTACGCTCGCAGTTGGGATGACAAATATGATCCCCTCCTCCCAATTTTGGAAGGTTTATGGAACAAATACCTCGCGAATTCATTCAACAACTACTAGAACGTGTCGAAATCGTTGACTTAATTGACGCACGCGTCCCTTTAAGAAAAAAATCTGGAAATAATTACTTCGCTTGCTGCCCTTTTCACAATGAAAAAAGCGCTTCTTTTTCAGTGAGTCAAAACAAACAGTTTTATCATTGCTTTGGTTGCGGCGCACATGGCAATGCCATTGATTTTTTAATGAATCATGAACACTTAACATTTCCAGAAACCATCGAATCTCTCGCAAAATTAACTGGCATGGAAATTCCACGGGAAAAAAAATCGGCACATAAATCTATTTCTCATCAGTCCTTGTATGATTTACTCACTCAGATAACGCAATTTTATCAAACGCAATTACGACAATCCCCTATTGCGATTCAATATTTAAAAAAACGCGGTATTTCAGGTGAAATCGCCAAAGAATTTTGCTTAGGTTATGCCCCTCCTGGTTGGGATAACATTCGTCAAACTTTTGGTAATGCTACAACACTGCAGCCTTTACTCGATTGCGGCATGCTCATCAAAAAAGAAGAAGGCGGGTATTACGATCGTTTTCGTGAACGTATTATGTTTCCTATCCATGATAAACGCGGTCGTATTATTGGTTTTGGCGGACGCATTCTTGAAACTGGCGAACCTAAATATCTTAATTCACCCGAAACGCCTGTCTTTCAAAAAGGTCATGAATTGTATGGTTTATATTATGCATTGCGTGCTAACCGTCAATTAACACGTGTCATTATTGTTGAAGGTTACATGGATGTTATCGCGCTATTTCAACAGGGTATTACTTATGCTGTTGCAACAATGGGTACAGCAACAACAGCAAACCATTTACAACGTTTATTCCGCCACACTTCAGAAATTATTTTTTGTTTTGACGGCGATCAAGCAGGACGTACTGCTGGATGGCGAGCACTACAACAAGTCTTTCCTTTAATGCGTGATGGTATACAAGTCCGTTTTTTATTTTTACCCGATGGTGAAGACCCCGATTCATTAATTCGTAAAGAAAGCAAAGAACAATTTGAACAGCGTATACAACAAGCCGTGTCTTTATCTCATTTCTTTTTTCAAGCATTAGCAAATCAAACTGATTTAACTCACATGGATGGACGCGCACGCTATGTCAAACTTGCAAATGATTTTATTCATCAACTTCCTGATAGTTTTTTTAAGAAGATGATGCAAGAAGAACTTTCGAAAAAAGCTGGCATACATTTGGATAGCTTACAACCTAGAGCCCATACCAAAACACTGAACCCTGTCTTAACAAAAGCAAAACCACCCTCCCCTCTACGCTTGGCAATGATGTTATTAGTGCAATATCCCGAACTTGCTCAATGCTATCACGAACCTCTACCCCAGCTTGAACTTAAAGGTTTTGATTTATTCTGCGAACTCTTTAACCTAGCGAAACAACATCGCTTAACAACTGGCTCTATCTTGGAGCATTGGCGTGGCCGCGAAGAAGAAAAACTCATCGTCAAACTCGCCCAATTAGAGCATATGATTCCTCAAGGGGGTGTTGAAAACGAGTTTTTAGGCGCTCTGAAACAGTTAAATAAGTTAGCACAAACTCTAATCATTGAGCGTTTGCTGGCAAAAGCCTCGCAACAAGAGCTGTCTTCAGAGGAAAAATCCCATTTAAATCAATTAATTAGCACTAAGATTGTCTAGCGTAAATAAAATTTTGAAAGAGACTAGTTCAAAGCAAAAACAATCGTTATAATATCGAGGCAGAGTTTTACTTAAATCATTGAATAGGTTAGCGCACTATGGATCAAGAGCAACAACGATCACGTTTAAAAGAATTAATAGCCCGTGGTAAAGAACAGGGTTATTTAACCTATGCCGAAGTTAACGATCACCTTCCCGCTGATATTACCGATTCTGAACAAATAGAAGAAATTATCCGCATGATTAATGACATGGGCATTACTGTTGCTGAAGTTGCCCCTGACATGGAAGAAATGTTATTAGCAGATAATGAAGCTGCCGCTGATGAAGTGGCAGAGGAAGAAGTTGCTAGTGCACTCGCCTCTGTTGACAGTGAATTTGGCCGCACGACAGATCCGGTCAGAATGTATATGCGTGAGATGGGCAGTGTTGAATTGTTATCTCGCGAAGGGGAAATTGCTATTGCTAAGCGTATCGAAGAAGGCATGAATCAAATGCTAACGACTCTCGCTAACCAACCGCAAATGATAGCTGAAATTTTAAATGATTATGACCGTGTTGAAAGAGGCGAATTACGTCTTAGTGATTTAATTAGCGGTTATGTGGAACCCGCAATTTTTCCTGAAGAAGAAGCGGCGATTGAAAAAGCGATTCCTCTTGAAGAAGAGGAAGAAGATACTGAAGGTGGCAGCGGCGAGTTTCTAGATGAAGAAACTGGCCCTGATCCTGAAATTGCGAAAGCGCGTTTTGGAGAATTGCGCACTATTTATGATGAAACGATTGCAACAGAAAAGAAACATGGTCCTAAACATAAAAAAACGATAAAAAAACGCGAAGACTTAGCAAAGTGTTTCATGGATATCAAACTAGCTGCACGACAATTTAATAAGTTGTCACGAAAAATGCGCAGTATGTTAGAAGAAATTCGTTCTCAAGAACGCTACATCATGAATCTCTGTGTCAATAAATGCAAAATGCCGCGCAAGGCTTTCATTAATTCTTTTGTTAATAATGAAAACAGTATTGATTGGATTGAGCAACACAAAGGGAAACCTTATTACCATGCGATTAAAGACATGATTGCCGATATTCAGCGCGCGCAAAGAAAATTAATTACCATGGAAGAACAAATGAAAATGACTATCGGAGAAATTAAAGAAATTAATCGCCGTATGTCAATTGGTGAAGCAAAAGCACGTCGCGCTAAAAAAGAAATGGTAGAGGCAAATTTACGTTTGGTCATTTCGATCGCAAAAAAATATACGAACCGCGGCTTACAATTTTTAGATCTGATTCAAGAAGGTAATATTGGTTTAATGAAAGCAGTTGATAAGTTTGAATACCAACGTGGTTACAAATTTTCAACGTATGCAACATGGTGGATTCGTCAGGCGATTACGCGTTCTATTGCCGATCAAGCCCGCACCATCCGTATTCCAGTACACATGATTGAAACCATCAATAAATTAAATCGTATCTCCCGTCAAATCCTGCAAGAAACAGGTTTAGAAGCGACCCCTGAAGAATTAAGTAAGCGCATGGATTTACCTGAAGATAAAATCCGTAAAGTGCTTAAAATCGCAAAAGAACCTATTTCCATGGAAACACCGATTGGCGATGATGAAGATTCACATTTAGGTGACTTTATTGAAGATACGAATATCGAATCACCCGTTGATTGGGCAACTAACATTGGGCTCTCAGAAGCTACACAAAAAATTCTAAATACTTTAACGCCACGTGAAGCAAAAGTATTGCGTATGCGCTTTGGTATTAATATGAATACTGATCACACATTAGAAGAAGTTGGAAAACAATTTGATGTCACGCGTGAGCGTATCCGTCAAATTGAAGCGAAAGCATTACGAAAATTACGTCATCCATCACGATCAGAACAGTTGCGTAGCTTCCTGGAAGAACAAGAATAGATTAACAGAATTGTGACTGTAATCATTCACGAGGAGTGCGTCGTCCTGCGATCCCGTGTCGTTGCACGGGACCGCGAGTAGGACGTCGTCCCGCGATCCTGTGTCGTTCACGGGACGGCGCTTGATCGCGAGTAGGACGTCGTCCCGCGACTTGATCGCGGGATCCAGTAAATCCCTGGATACTGCGCCTTCGCGCGGTACGACAGGCTGAGCTGTTTTGATTTAAGAAGGAAGCAACGTAATGAAAGCTGTACTACTATTTATTCTTATGTTTTTTTGCAGCATTGTTTTCGCAGACCCTATTAAGAAAATAGTCTTTTTTGGCGATAGTTTATCGGATAATGGTAACTTATATAAAAAATTAAAAACGATCCCTCCTCCACCTTACTTTCAAGGTCGATTTAGTAACAGCTATGTTTGGTCAGAAATTTTAGCAACAGAATATACATATCAATATCCATCCATTACTATCGAAAATTATGCTACTGGCGGTACATCTCTTATTATTCACAAGCCTATCGTTCGCGGCCAAGTGGATGAATATTTAAAACATGAACCTGTCAATGCAAGAAAAGATGTATTATATGTTATTTGGGCTGGCGCTAATGATTATTTGACTGGGAAAGAGAATGACGTCGAAACGAGTACAACAACGGCTATTAATGAATTAACAGACGTGATAACGAATTTGATAAACAATGGCGGAACCCATTTTTTTTTATTAAATCTACCCAATTTATCTGAAACACCTTATGGAAAACGCTCTACTCGTACTAGCATACTAGGACAACTC
>Ga0206967_1223_pt1 | contig 10449 bp, 9 predicted proteins | sample Alteio_BWOrgHeat_24_FD_153259 | JGI IMG/M metagenome (GOLD analysis project Ga0206967, IMG submission 153259) | Enriched cells from forest soil in Barre Woods Harvard Forest LTER site, Petersham, Massachusetts, United States -... | ecosystem: Environmental > Terrestrial > Soil > Temperate forest > O...
TGGGGGCGTCGGCGGGTTTGTCTTCGGGGACCGTAGTCTCTCCGGCGGCACTGGGGGGCACGTCGGAGTCGCGCCGGATCCAGACGGCGTGCCAGCCGTGTTCGATGGCGGCTTGGATGTCGTGATGGTAGCTGTTGCCTACCATGAGCACTTCGTGAGGCTGACACCCCACCGCGGCGGCGGCTTTGTCGAAGACGGCTTTAGCGGGTTTGCCCTCGCCCATCTCGCCCTCGATGAAGATGTTTTGGAAATAGTGTCCGATGCCGAGGGTCGCGATCTCTTGGCGTTGGACGTCGGCCGGGCCGTTTGTGATGAGGCCGAGAGGGTAGTGAGCCTTCAAAACGTCCAGCACCTCAATCGAGTCCGGGAAAAGCTGAAGCGCGCGATCGCGCTCCTCCATGTAGCTCTGGCTCAACCGCGCCGACCGCTCGGGATCGTCGATTCCCAGTCGAGCAAGTGTCAGGCGCATCTGTTCGGTCCGGGACGGTTCGGCGTTCTTGAGATAGCCGGCATACCAATCGGTGTACTTGAGCTTGGGCGCATATTGCCGGAACGCAGACGCCCAATGCTTTACCATCTCCGCCGGCTCGAAGCCGGTCGGCCCATGTAACTCGAAGGCGCGTTGAAGCCCAACTTTCGAGGCGTTCCAATAACCACAAAGCGTGTCGTCCAGGTCAAAGTAGACCGCTCGTATGTCGCTTACCAAATTCCCATGGCCTCGCGAACTTCCTGCATCGTCTTCTGCGCAACCGCGCGCGCTTCCGCCGCCCCGGCCGTGAGAATATCCTCGATCGTATCGTCGCTCAATGCGGCACGCCGCTCTCGAATCGGCCTTAGAAACTCGTTGACTGCCTCCACGCACTCCGCTTTGTTCTGGCTGCAGCCTCGAAGGCCCTGACGATCCTCGTCCCACAACTCCGTCCAATTGCTTGAATAGATGCGAAGGTACTGGCAAACCGCGCATCCTTCGGGAATGCCGGGATCGGTTTTCTTGATCTTTGTCGGCGTTGTGAAAGCGCCCTTGATCTTTTTGGCAGTCTCGTCCGGCGTCTCGTTGATATAGATGCAGTTGTCGTACGACTTGGACATCTTCCTCATGTCCGTTCCTGGAAGCACCGCTTCGTCGCCGATGATGTTGACGAATTCGGGAAAAACATCGCCGTACAGATGGTTGAACCGTCTGCCGATTTCGCGTGAAATCTCAAGGTGAGGCGCCTGATCCTTTCCAACGGGCACGCCGTACGGCTTGTACATCAGGATGTCCGCGCTCTGAAGCACGGGGTAACCGAGCAGTCCGTAGGGAGACCGCTCGGCGCCCCCGATATCCTGCTGCTTCTCCTTATAGGTCGGCACGCGCTCCAACCAGCCCAGCGGCGTCGCCATCGATAGGAGCAAGTGAAGCTCGGCGTGCTCCTTGATGTGCGACTGGATAAACACCGGAGACTTGGCGGGATCGATGCCGGCCGCCACAAAGTCCTTTGCCACTTCTCGCGAGTTGCGCCCGATCTGGCTCGGATCGTTGAACAAGGTCGTCAGCGCATGCCAGTCGGCGATCATCGCGAATACCTTGTAGTCGCTTTGAAGCTTGACCCAATTGCGAAGCGCGCCCTCAAAGTTGCCGATGTGCAACTTGGGGCCAGTCGAACGCATGCCGCTTAGAATTCGCTTTTCAGGCTTCATCCTAATATCCTCTGAAGGACATCGTAGAAGCTCGTTCCGACGAAGGTTTGAAAGAGCATATTGATGGGGCCGGAAATCAAAGAGATGTGAAGGGCCTGGAGGGCGAACACGGCCACAAACAAGCCCGGCATGCCGATTTGCCGGTTGAATTTGAACCAGTAATACCGCTGCTTCTCGGGCAGCAGCAATCCCACAAGCCAGTGTCCGTCCAGCGGGCCAAATGGGATTAAATTGAAAAGCGCCAAACCGAGGTTGATGGCCACGCCGCCCGCCAAAAGGTAGCCCACGAAAATCCGCGCGTCAGGCGACGGCAACTGTCCGAAGAGGTCGGCCTTGAGAGCCAGCCGCAGAAACAGCGCATAGATGGTTGCCTGCACAAGATTCGAAACCGGGCCGGCTGCCACCGACACGAACCAGTCCACCCGAGGATTCCGCATCTTGGACGGATTTACCGGCGATGGCTTGCCCCAGCCGATTCCGAAGCCGGTCAGCGTCGTCAGGATCATCATGATCACACCGGTGATTTCGAAATGCTTGGTCAAATCAAGCGTAACGCGTCCGTAATAGGCCGGGGTTGGATCGCCAGCCATATCAGCGAATTTGCAGTGAGCATATTCGTGCAAGCCAATCCCCAAGAAGAGGATGATGGCCGTGGCGATCATTACAGGTACGGGTGTATTCAATGGATTTAAGCCAGATCGTTGGGAAGAATTTCGCGCGCCAGCATCTCATCCCATGAATCGCGCCGCTGAATCAATGAGTGGGTTCCGTCTTGGCGAATGAGCGCCGTCGCCGGTCGGGGATACCGATTGTAGTTGCTTGCCATCGATGAGTTGTACGCTCCCGTGCAAAGCACCTGAATGAGATCGCCGACCTTCACATCGACTGGCAGTGGCACTTCTTCGAACAGTTTGTCGGTTTCGCAATGCTTTCCGGAAACGGTCATGTTCCTGGTTTCACCCTCCGGCGAAGAAGGGGAAGACACTCGCTCGACGGTGTACTTTGAGCCATACAGCGCCGGCCGGGGGTTATCGCTCAAACCTCCGTCAACTGCGACATATGTTCGGTGCCCGAGGGTTTTCGAAGGCACGATTTTGATGACACCCACCCGGTACAGCGTTACGCCGCTCTCGCCGACGAGCGATCGGCCCGGCTCCTGCCCCAGTACCGGATCGATTCCGGACCCTTTGAGCGCGGTCAAAATCGATTGAACGACTAGCCGACAATACTCCGCCATCCCCATCGGCTGATCGCCGGCGGTGTAGGAAACACCCAAGCCTCCGCCGACATTCAGGTACTGAGCCGAATAGCCGAGCCGATCCTTCATGTCGACCGCGAACTTGGAGATCAACTCTCCCCCCGATCGCTGCGCCTCAGGATCGAGCAGTTGTGAGCCGACATGGCAGTGGAATCCATACAGATTCAAACCCAATTCCAGGCACCGCGTTGCAGCCTTTTCCGCTGCGCCGTCAGAAATGTTGAAGCCGAACTTGGTGTCGGCCTGTCCGGTTGAGATTTTCGCGTGGGTAACCGGGTCCACGCCTGGCGCAAGCCGCAGTACGATCTTCGTCGCCTGCCTTTGCTCATCGGACATGATTCCGTGCAACAGTTCGATCTCTTCGAAGCTGTCGGCGACGATGTGGCCGATATCGTTCGCGAGCGCAAACTGCAACTCCTCGACCTGCTTGTTGTTTCCATGCAAATGGCAACGATCGCCCGGCACTCCGGCCGCCAACGCCACGCGAAGCTCGCCCTCACTCGCCACGTCGATACAGCAGCCTTCCTGATAGGCAATTTTTACCAGCGCCAAGGTCGAGTTGGCTTTGCTGGCAAAGCTGATTTCAGATCTTCCGTAGGCAGCGCGAAACGCGCCCAAATACTTACGGATGCGCTCTCGAAAATGCCTTTCGTCAACCACGTAGAGCGGCGTTCCGTAAGTTTTGGCCAAGTCGAGGGCAACGGTCTCATCGAGGCGAAATCGAGTGTCCAGGATCGGGGCAGAGATCATTCTTAGAAGTATGGCATTCCGGACGCTAAACTACTGCTGATGAAGCGTGTGGTCGTATTGGGTTCGACAGGAAGTATCGGCGGCCAGACGCTCGACGCGATATCGCAACACCCCGACGACCTGCATGTTGTAGGTCTTGCCGCCAATTCCAATGCGAAGCTGTTACGGGAACAGGCTGAGCAGTTCAAAGTTCGGCATCTTGCGCTGTCCCAGGAAGCGGTCGGCAGCGGAATTCCCCACGGAATGGATGCCCTCCTCGATCTCGCGACGCTTGCCGAGGCCGACATCGTTGTCGTTAGCGTCGCCGGCGTCATTGGCCTTCTGCCTACGATTGCCGCGATCGAGGCAGGGAAGAACATCGCTCTTGCAAGCAAAGAGGTCTTGGTGGCTGCCGGTCAATTGGTGATGCCGCTCATACAAAAGCATGGTGTGACGTTGACTCCGATCGATAGCGAGCACAGCGCTTTGTTTCAATGTCTGCAGGGCTACTCAACGGATCAGGTCGATGAATTGATCATTACTGCCAGCGGAGGGCCTTTCCGAGGCAAAAAGCTCGCCGATCTCCAGAATGTGACGGTGGAGCAGGCGCTCAACCATCCAACTTGGCGCATGGGCGGAAAGATCACGATCGACTCGGCGACCCTCATGAACAAGGGGCTTGAGGCGGTCGAGGCAAGGTGGCTATTTGGCGTCGAAATCGATCGGGTGAAGATCGTGGTGCACCCTCAAAGCGTCGTTCACTCCATGGTCAAGTTCAAGGACGGCAGCGTGCTCGGCCAGATGGGTTGGCCCAACATGCGTCTGCCGATCGCCTACGCGCTTCTCTATCCGGAGCGAAGGCCAAATTCGCTGAAACCTTGGAATCCCGTCGATACGCCATGCCTGACTTTCGAGCCTGTCGACGAAGAGACCTTTCCATGTTTAGGCTTAGCGAAGGAAAGTGTGAGAATTGGCGGAACGATGCCGAGTGCAATGAATGCCGCGAACGAATACGCGGCAAATGCGTTCTTAAGGGATGAACTGAGTTTCTTACAGATTTCTGATGTGGTCCGCCGCACGATGCTGGAACATAAGACCGAAGCCCCAACGTTGGATAATGTGTTGCACGCCGATGCAACTGCAAGAGCGTTTGCCCGTAAACTGATCGACAAAGCCTGATACCTATGGGTTCCTCCCTTTTCAATTATTTTGAGACATTGATCGCCCTTGCGGTCATGTTCACCATGCTGGTCGCTGCCCATGAGCTCGGGCACTACCTATTTGCGCGCCTGTTCAACATGGGTGTGGAGGAGTTCGCGATCGGCTTTGGCAAGCGTCCAATATTGCAGTGGATGCGCCGGACGTACACGATCCCGATACGCCCTGGAGAAATTGCGTCCATCGAGCACTCAGGCCCATCGAAGTTCGACTTGGAATCCGCCGCTTCCCGACCTCCCGAAGATATGGTGGAGGTCGACACCCCGTCCGGAAAGGCATTGCGCGAGACCACGCGATTCACGGTTCGGGCATGGCCGTTGGGCGGATTTGTCCGAATCAAGGGAATGATGCCTGAAGAGGACGGAAGCGAAACAAAGATCGCCGGCGGCTTCTACAGCAAGCCTCCTTGGCAGCGCCTCATCGTACTGTTCGCAGGGCCGTTGTTTAGCGTACTGGCCGGCATTTTGATTCTCGCGCCAATCTTCATGATCGAGGGAAGCATTCCCAATTTGAAGCCTGTGCTCGGACCCCTGTTGAAAGGCGGCGCCGCAATGAAAGCTGGGCTAAAGGAGGGCGATCGAATCGCCTCGATCGACGGTAAGCCGGTCGCTACGTTCTACAACGTCGTTCAACTGGTCCGCGACTCGCAGAACAAGACCCTTAATTTTGGGGTGGTTCGCGGTAATCAGACGTTGTACTTCCCGGTCAAGCCGGACTACGATGAAAAGCCGACTCATGTCCTGGACGCGACTTTGGAGCCCACGAAGGAGACGAGGCGCCAGTGGAAGCTGAACGCTCAGCCGACGTTTGACCCGGCTCCGCCCGTCAAAGCGCTTCTGATGGCATGCTCGTTCCCAGTAACCGCTGTGGCCGGTCTGGGCGACATAGTTGTGCATCCGTCTACCTTCAAAGATCAGGTTGGCGGCCCGCTTTCGATTACGACGGCGACATATGACACCGTAAAGATGGGTTTTTCGTCGATCTTGAGATTGGCGGCGCTTCTCAGCATCTCGATTGGAATTCTAAACTTGCTTCCCGTTGCTCCGCTTGACGGCGGACAAATCGTGCTTGCCATCGCCGAGATGTGCCGAAAGGGCAGGCGCTTAAGCATCCAATTCCAAAGTATGGTGACGATGTTCGGGTTTGCCTTTATGGTCGTCCTGATCATCTGCGTCTGCTGCGTAGACATCTCGCGCATCATCGACAACGGGAAAGCTCCGAAAGAGTCGCCCCCGGCAAAGGCTACCAAGTAGCTGCGCGTGTCACAATCGCTTCGATGAAAGTCGGAGTCGTTGGGACGGGCGGAATGGGGAATGTTCACGCGCGTCAGTATCGGAAGATGCCTGGCGTGCAGCTTGGCTACTACGAGCGAAATCAGGGCAGAGGGGAGAGCTTTCGACAGAACTGGGAAGCCCAGCTTTGCGAGTCGATCGATGCCCTGCTCGAATGGGCGGATGTGATCGATATCTGCCTTCCCACCGATGTGCATCCTGAGTTCGCCCACAAAGCCATCGCCGCCAACAAGCCGCTGTTCTTGGAAAAGCCGATCGCGCGCTCGATTGCCGAGGCTCAGGCGATCGTCGATGCCGCGGCCAGCGCCAAAGTGCCCTTGATGATCGGCCATGTGGTGAGGTTCTTTCCCGAATTTGCGCTGGGCCGTCAAATGGTGCTCAATGGCGCGGTCGGGAAGCCGGCTGCGATTCGCACGCGACGGGGAGGGCCGACGCCGAAAGGAAGCTCCGGCTGGTTTATGGATCACGCCCGATCCGGCGGCGTGCTCCTCGACTTGGCGATCCACGACTTCGATTGGCTTCAATGGACTTTCGGAAAAGTCAAATTCCTTTACAGCCGGTCTCTAGGCGCCCAAACCGGAAAAGGCCCGGATTACGCTCTGACCACGTTGACGTTCGAATCCGGCGCGGTTGCCCACGTCGAAGCCACCTGGATGGATCCAGGCGGCTTCCGAACCTATTTCGACATCGCCGGCAGCGAGGGACTGCTGGAATTCGACACACGTAAGACGCCCGCACTTCGCACGGTGACGCCCGAGTCGCAGGTTCTTGAGCCGTCGGTGGCGCCGAATGAGGATCCTTACTATCTCGAACTGGATGCTTTCTTGAATTCAGTCCGTACCGGAGCGCCTATCCCTATCACCGGCGAAGACGGCATGGTGGCTCTAAGAATCTCGATTGCGGCGCTGGAGAGTGCGAAGACCGGCAAAGTAGTAAGTCTTGAGCGCTGAGTTGAATCGTTCGCTTCTTGGGACTCAGCACTTAGAACTTAGCACTTCGCACTGGTACGCTGTAGCTATGCGCATTGACGGCCGGATGCCGGACCAACTTCGCCCCTTTACTCTGGAACGCGACTTCGCCAAGTTTGCAGAGGGCTCCTGTTTTATCAAGATTGGCGACACCCACATGCTCGTCACCGCAACGGTCGAGGATCGTGTACCCCCTTTTATGAAGGGCAAGGGCAGTGGTTGGGTGACCGCCGAATACTCGATGCTTCCGCGATCTGGCCGGCAGCGCAATCAACGCGATCTTATGAAGCCGAACGGCCGCAGCATGGAGATCCAAAGGCTCATCGGTCGGGCCATGAGGACCGCCTTTGACTTGGAATCGATGGGAGAACGGACGATCACCCTCGATTGCGATGCGATCCGCGCCGACGGCGGGACCCGATGCGCTGCCATCACCGCCGCCTATGTGGCCGCCTACGATGCCGTCCAGTGGATGATGAAGCAGCGAATGCTGAAGAAGAACGTGCTTCTTGAACCGATCGCAGCAATCTCGGTCGGCGTCGTCAAAGGCGCTGAAGTGCTCGATTTGAATTACGACGAGGACAGCACCGCAAACACCGATATGAACATCGTGATGACGGCTAGCGGAAAATTCATCGAGATTCAGGGCACCGCCGAGCGCGATCCGTTCGCGGTCGATACCCTTGGCAGAATGCTCAAACTGGGCCAGAAAGGTATCGGCGAGCTGATTGCCGCCCAAAAGGCATGTCTCGGGATCGAATAGGGTCAATGACGCAGACGACGCTCAAGACGCTCGTTATCGCCAGCCACAACCGGAAGAAGGCCGGTGAGATGATTACGATCATCGGCACTCGTTTCCCGGACCTCGAACTCAAGACGCTTGCGGATTACGAGGGCGCCCCTGAGCCGGAAGAAACGGGCACATCCTACGAGGCAAATTCAGCGATCAAAGTCGAATCTGCGGCTGCGTTCACCCTCGAGTGGTGCGTCGCCGACGACGCCGGCCTCGAGATCGACTTCCTGCACGGAGCGCCTGGGCTGTATAGCAGGCGCTTTGGGGGAGAAGACATGCCGTTCCCCGAAAAGATCGCCAAGATCCTCGACATGATGCGGGACGTTTCTCCCGAGGAGCGCGGAGCGCGTTTCAGATGCTTTGTGGCTTTGACCGGTCCCGACCGCGAGACTCCGGTCAGGTTCTTCTCGGCGACGTGTGAAGGCCGAATCGCCGAGTCGCCAAGCGGCGCCGGCGGGTTCGGTTACGACCCCATCTTCTATCTCCCCGACCAAGGCTGCACCATGGCCGACCTAACCGCCGAGCGCAAACACCAAATCAGCCACCGAGGCAAAGTCCTAGCCCAACTAGGCGATTACCTAGAATCCCTTGTTTAGCGTGGAGCGCGGACGACCCGTCCGCATAAGGACCGCGGACGATCGTCCGCTCCCGCGGCATTTGGACGGACGGGTCGTCCGCGCTCCATCTGTGTGATACGATGTTGAGTCATGGTGGGTGAGCAGGGGCAAGAAATCGCCGAAAACCCTCCTGCGTTCCCGACATGCCTCAACTGCGGTTGCCAAGTCGAACGAAATTACTGCCCGAATTGCGGACAACACATCGCCAGCTACTCCAAAGGCCTTTGGCAGCTCATTCAGGAGTTTCTCGAAGAGTTCATTCGCTTCGATTCCAAACTGCTCCGGACCGTCGTGCCGCTTGTCACAAAGCCCGGCTTCCTTACCCTCGAGTGGGCGAATGGCAAGCGGATGCGCTACATCACTCCGCTGAAGCTGTACGTGACGGTAAGCGCCCTTTGCTTTCTTGTGTTGTCTCTCCGGCCGGAGGCGAAGATCATTCAAGCACCGGGTTCAATTGCCGATCTGCGGCTAAGCGCAGATAACCCAGCCCTTCGACCGCTCATTAGGAACGGCCTATGGCAGCCGTCGATGACCGACCCGAAGGTTCTTCGCGAGCACATGCTGATGCACCTGCCGACGGCAAGCCTCCTGCTGATCCCCATCACTGCGCTCATTTTCAGCCTGCTCTACATGCGGGGCAAACGCTATTACGTCGAACACCTTGTCTTCGTGCTCCACTACGACTGCTTTTGCTACCTTTCTTTCGGTTTTGCCGCCCTCATTTCAGGCGAGATCCCAAGGCTGACTGCCTTCTTGTGGTCGGTGGGATATCTCTTGTTCGCGATGAAACGCACCTATGGGCAGGGCTGGCTCAAGACATTTTTGAAATTCGCGATCTTTGGGTGCATCTATCTCGTTTTGATTATCATTGCAATGTTCGCAACGGCCGTCGTGTCGGAGCGTATGGCTTCGCTGATGCACAATGCTGTGATACGATAGCTGAGCATGATCCTTGAGCCGCGTGACCATCGAGAGACCGTCGAAGCCGGCCACGTTGTCGGTGGCCCTTGCTTAAACTGCGGCGAGCAAGTGGTAGGCAACTACTGCCATCGCTGCGGCCAATACGTCGGAGAGCACAACCAAGGAATCTGGCAGTTTGTCACGGAGTTCTTTGAGGAGTTTATTCGTGTCGACTCAAAATTCCTCCGAACCATCGTTCCGTTGGTCATTAAGCCTGGGTTTCTCACCAAACAGTGGGTCGCCGGCAAGCGTGTTCGGTACATCACGCCGCTGAAGCTGTATGTGTCACTCAGCGCCATCTGTTTCCTGGTGATCTCCCTGACCACTCACCCGAATGTCATTCACGTCGATTCGAATGATAAACAGTCGCTAGATGCTGCCCGAAGCGCAATGGACGAGCGAACGGAAAAGTCCAAATCGCCGTTCGAGCGGGCAATTACGCAACCGTTCAAAAAATTCACAGTCGGCGGACCGGAGGGTGAAAGACTCGCCCAAGAGTTCAGTGAAAAGTTTATGGGAAGGTTGTCGACCGCCAACCTGATCCTTTTGCCGCTGTTCGCATTGCTGTTTAAGCTCCTCTATATTCGGCGAAGCCGTTTCTATGTCGAGCATCTCGTCTTCGCGCTGCATTACTATGCGTTTTTCTCGATCGGAACGACGCTCGTGGTGCTCTTGTCTCAAGTCAGGCAACTGGAGATTCTGAACGTTCCCGTGATCCTTTGGATGCTGGTTTACCTGCCGATTGCGATGTTCGTGAACTACCAGCAGGGAATCATAAAGACGTTTATCAAGTGCTGGATCTTCTGTTCGGTATATCTGGTCACCGTCGGTGTTGTCTTGGTTTGCATGGTCGTTCTCACCGCCAATGAATTGGACGCCAAGTCGCCATTGCCATCTGCGGCGCCCTCAAAACAAAGCTTAAAAGCGCCGAGTA
>Ga0206967_1224_pt1 | contig 10395 bp, 15 predicted proteins | sample Alteio_BWOrgHeat_24_FD_153259 | JGI IMG/M metagenome (GOLD analysis project Ga0206967, IMG submission 153259) | Enriched cells from forest soil in Barre Woods Harvard Forest LTER site, Petersham, Massachusetts, United States -... | ecosystem: Environmental > Terrestrial > Soil > Temperate forest >...
TGGCCAGGTAGCTCAGATGGTAGAGCGCAGCCCTGAAAAGGCTGGCGTCGGCGGTTCGATTCCGTCCCTGGCCACCATTTCTTTCAAAGTACTTAGCGGAAATCAGCGAAAATCGCTCAGCCCACGATTAGCCCATGATTTGTCTTTCTCATCGGTATTGTGCGAAAACCGAGGCGACAAAAATCAGGATTGAAATGCTGATGAACGACCAGCCGATGAACCTTACCAATGATTGTGAACGAGCATCATTCGGTCTGAACTCTGGATTGTCTCGGAGGTCAGGCCGAACTGACTTTAACCATTGAAGAAGTTCCACCGGATTCACCACCGCCCAAACGCCGATAAAGGCCGTCGTGGACAGCACCAGTATGCCTACATAGTCGTTCGCCATGCCGAGTTTAGACTTTCCTCAATTCACCGCTGCACTGCTGCTTGTCGGCGTCTTCAAGATAGCCTCAAGGATTTGCGCCTGTGCTGCCATCCTGTCTTCGCTGACGCTGTGTGCGTACAGTTGGAGCGTCGTCTTCACGTCCGAGTGACGGAGTAGAGCTTGAACCGTCTTCGGGTCAGTCTTGGTTCTGACGAGGAACGATGCCAGCGAATGCCGCAGGTTGTGAAACCCAAAGCGTCGCGGGTCGTTCTCAATCAATTGCCCTTCCCCATTCGTGAATGATGACAGAACGCCTGCCTTAGCCGCTGCGGGTCGCAAATAGTCACTCACAAGAGAGTTTGCGGCTCGCGGCTGCTTTCCCTTCATTCGTGTGGACGCGAAGACCCAATCTTCAGGTCCGCCGTACACAGTCTGTTCCTTCCAATTGCGAAAGAACTCGGCAAGCATTCCATGTAACGGAACGGGAGCTTTGGAGGCTTTGCTCTTCGGCTTTCCGATTTCGCCACACGTCCAAGTACGACGCACATAGATGCGCGATTCTGCGAAGCTCACGTCCTGCCACTGAAGACCCAAGCACTCGGAGATACGCAACCCAGTGCTCGCGGCTAACAGCGTCAGTGTGCGTTCTGGCTCTTCGAGGTTCATCAGAACGATGAACGCCTGCTGGGGAGTCAGAATCATTGCTTCGTAATCGCTGGTCGTCTTGCAGCGGACAAATCGCATCGGGTTTGCTTCTTCAGTTCGAGGAATCAAACCGTAACGCTGCCCGTGCTTATAGACCAACGACATTACCCGCCGTGTCTTGTCGAGCGTTGGGTTCTCGAACCCGTGCTCACGCTTCAGGTTCTTCAGCCACTGCTCGACTTCGAGCGGTTCGATGGACAGAGCCGCTCGCTTGCCGAATTTCGGCACACAACGGTTTTTCAGAATGCGCTTATTTGCAGCAATAGTGGTTGCCGCTTTCGGGTCCGTCATTTCCGCTTGCTCGCCTAGCTCGTGGTCGATGTAGTGCTGAGCCAAGTCTGCGAACGTCACGCGACCGCGAAAGTCGGGTTTGTTGATTTGTGTTTGCAGGTGCTGCCTATCAACTTCAGCCCATGCAGACGACTCGCTCGAAAAGTCACGCACAAGACCAATTGCAACCTTGTGCTCGACTCGCCTGCCGTCGCCCTCACGGGTTGTGTAATAACGCAACACCCAAGTGTCTCCATCTTTGCGGGATTCGACCCGCAAGCTCCCACGTTGAAACCGAGGCACTAATTCGTCTCCTGTCTCTTCGTGGAAGACTGCCGTTCGCCATGTAAACACGAACTAATATTGTGGGCAAGGTCGGATAACTTGAATCGCCAAACCTTGCGCTGGCCTGTCCCAATTGGGTACGCAGGAATAGAGCCTTCACGGGCAAGTTCAAGCACGCGACGTGGTCGCAGTGACAGGAACTCCCCAGCCTTCGCTGCATCGACAAAGGGTTCTGGCTGATAATTGTTTGGGGACCACTCAGGACGTTCAGGTAAAACTAGAGAAGAACTGAAAGAAGAATTGCTGGTTTGATGGGCCAATTCATATGCCCTCCGATGGGAGACGTTTCAGACTCCCCACGACGCCAGAAAACTCGCTTCGAAAACCCAGCCTGCGTGTTACCGCATCGTCGTGTGCCCTGTCATAAGTTCGTGCCAAGGGTCTTTCCTATAGTGGAACACAATTCGCACGAAAAGTCAATATTCATGCGGGTTTGGTGCTGGGTCCGTTTGATTTCCACAGCGAAGCGTATTCGCAGACCGACAAAGGAATTATTCTGAAGGCGCTCAAGGAACACCAAACGCAATGGACTTAATCGCAGGCTGGCTCTTTCTCGTTGCCCTCTTTGGAACGGGACTATACGGAACATGGCACAGTCTGAGTGCTAGGCAATTTACAGCTCGTACACTTATTGATGGGCGGTCAAAATACCTATACACGCCGAAGTGGTATCACCGAGCATTCCACTTCATCCTGAGTTTTTTGTTTCTAGCGGCTGCGACGTTATTGATTGTGAGATGGCTGTGGAAATCAAACTGACCCACCATCGCGGTTTTGACGACAACTGACCACAAGTGAGAGCGCGACCACGTTTGCTCTTCCCAGCCTTTCTTGCCGCGCGTGAGGACCTTCCACTGCGACCCGCCACACAGTTGACCACAACTGCTCCACACGACAACAGATGCCAGCGAACGGTCTTTGCTGAACGACACTATGCCGAGCGCAAAGCCATATTCTCCGGTAGGCACATCATGGCCACTTTTTACAAGTTGATAGGGTTTATCTAGCTTAAAGCGAGGCTCAAGCAGGTAAGCGTCGGGCTGCATCGACAAATCATCCAGCATTTCTTTGATTTTGGCTCGAAGCTCCTCGGGTGGCCGGAAGCAATTATCCGGTTTCCAACCGATGCCCGTTGCTTTTATCGCACTATCAACGATGTAGTATTTCGCGCCTCGGAGTGGCTGGCCAAACGAGATGGGACGCCGTAACGCCGCATCGTACACGCTGTACGTGTCGGGCCGCCCGTTCTTCGGGCAACGGTTTTGGGGCGTCATCCTTGCGCTCCTGCGCCGAAGCTGCGGCTGCCGTAATCAGAGCCAGCGTTAATAATCTAATCACGCGCATATTTTTCCACGCCGACAGCCGAAGACTCTCGATTTTCAGTTACGCTTCCGGGTCGCCGAACTCACTGTTCCGCATCGGTGGATGTCGATTTTCCGGGCATTGCAATACAAGCCTTCTTGTTTGCAGTGCAACCATACGTGACAAGTCCCACGAGCGAACCTATTTCAGCTTTATCGAATAGCTCTACACCGGGCTTCTGGCCGTGATACCACTGTCCCGCCACCTTGAGATGTCGTTGGCCTCCATCCATTCTTGCGTCTTCGACAATGCCGACAACGGATTCTTTGTACGCGATTCGGATGTCTTTAAGTGCGGCTTCACCTAATCCTTGCTCGTTGACGTGTTCTAGGTGGAAATGGCTGACGTTCGCAAGTTCGTAATGGTCGTCGCAGTAGCGGTTTGGCCCTGAATAGAAGCAGAGGTTCGGTGCATTTGGACGCCTGCCGCCTAACGGCCTGATTGCGTTAGCGGACGCTAGGAACCACTGCATTTCAGAGGAAAGGAGTTCAATCGTCTTAGGGACATCATTCCAACTGTCGCTGTGTAATAGAGCTTCGGGCTCCAAGGCGATTCTTGCTACTGTCGCATCTGCCGCAAAGACAAGCTCAATTGCATAACTCGAACCGTGCCAGAAAATGACTGCGTCGGGAGGCGCGGTCTCTGTCTGTTTGTCATAAAGACGCATGGGCTTCCCTGCCACTGGCGTATAGCGTGGTCCAAATATTTTGTCGGCTTTGGCGATGGTTTCATCTTTTCGACGCTGGAGTGCGGAGTCTTGTGCAAACACGCGCGACAGGAGCAGCAGCAAGATAGCCAATCTCGCTTGGTACATAGATGAATTATATGCACGCGGTCGCGAACGCCTTGGCGCGAGCATCATCGACTTCGTCCTGAGTGACGCGCAGGTACATCGCAGTCGAATCCAGACGCTTGTGGCCTAGAACATCTTGAATTTCTTCGAGCTTCGCACCAGTCTTTCGCATTTGGATTCCGCAGGTATGTTTGAGTGCGTGTGGAAACCGCTTGTGCTCAGGGACGCCAGCCCAACGTCCGTACTGTTCGACGAGATAGTTCACACCCCAGCGGGTCAGTGGTTCACAATTCGCATTCGTGAAGACATACTCATTCGGCTTCCTGCCCTGCAACCACTCACTCAACAGTCGTGCTTCATCGAACAATGGGTCGGGGCTGATGAGTTTCTGAGTCGTTTTGTTCGAGCCCTTCAGACGTTGGACTGTGAGATACCAGTTAGTGCCGTTGAAAGAAAAATCCTTCACTCTCAGGTTGATTAGCTCCGATACTCGAAGCGCGTGCAGCACCGTGACTAGAAACATGAGGAAAACTCGATGGTCGTGCTCTTGCGCTTTGAGGAGCAATGCTCTCAACTCTTGCTGAGTCAGCGCAACAACAGGTTTGTTTGTCATTGAGTTTTATCTCCTGTGTAGGGCACGAATTTGCTGAAACGCTCTCTGTACTCATCATGGAACTGTTCTGGGAGCGTCTCATACAGTTCTGCGTCATACGGGTCGTCAATGTTGACGTTGTTCAGTCCGAGCCACTCGTCCAATGTTGGCGGTGCTCCGTAATGTGCCATCACTGTGAGGCTGGGTGAACTCTCTTGGTCGCTGCGCAGGAGGACGGTCAAGTCATTCGATTGAATAAAGTGGTCGATACATTTAATCGACCCGTCTGATACCGTCGCGAACTGTGCGTGCTTCGCGAGCAGTCTATCGACGAGTTCAAGTAGAGTCTCAGTCCACATAGAATCTCCTTCTTCCGCGCTGGGTCAGTAGCCTTGTGCGAGGTTCAATCCGCTGGCCTGCATACCATCAATCAAGTCGAGGATGTAACGATGCTCAACAGCGAGTGAATGGCCGAACCACTGCGCGTCATCCTGAACGTTGTCATCTATCCACGTCTCAGCAGCCTCGCTCACTGGGCGAACCAGATAGATTGAGCCATGACCAGAAACCAAAGCGTCGATTGACTTCATTCCATACTCCTCTGTGTCTGGCGTGAATTTGTCGGGGAATGGTGAAATTGAAAGAGGCACCCGATTGAGTGCCCCAGATTGAAACTTGAAATTTTCTTGAAAAACTTCTGACCTGTGTCTTCGCCAGTGGCTCGACAGGTGTTGGGGTTTGTCCCTTCAGTTTCTTTTCACCGACCACCTCTGCTGGAAGTGATTCGAAGGACGATTGAAGTCTTTCGCCCTGCACTGTGGGTTTCGTCATGCGCTAGGTGCGTCGAGGTTGGCTACTCGAATTCGGTTGGGCTTTACTGCGCTACGCCTGCAAGAGTCTTCGCGATTGCAGGGTGTGTAGCGGCCCCTCACGTCCGCACTGTCGCGGGCTACGTTCCCGTTTCAGCGTCTTCAGTTCCGCCTGTCGGCTTTCCTGTCAGATTGTCAAGGAACCGTGCGTCTTACGACGAATCAAGATGCCCCAATGAGCGCAGCAGCGGTCCTCGCGAGAAGATACGGATTGGGTCGCACAGTCTGAGTTCTTTCTGAGACTGTGAAGCACAAGCCGTGAATTGACATTAGAATCTTCTTTGCGATTGCTCGCCGCATCTGCCGGGGAGGCTGACCAATGTGGAGATTTCTAAGAAACCGAAACCCCTCATCTGGCGGGGTTGAAGCACGTCCAACCCGCTCTTGATGCTTCATTCACAGTAGCCCAAATCGGTACTAAAGTCAATGATAAAGAGGGTCGTTACAGCATGTGTCTAGTCCAGTATTTATGCGGGTTTAGTAAACAGCGGCGTGTACCCTTATGGTCTTTTCAACGGGGTAGGTACCCTTTAACGGAGCTTGTGTTCACAGGACTACTATGCCTGATGGCCACGTCTTCGCTTGCCATTTACGGTTGGGGTCAAACCACTGGAACCGTGATGCATCCCGTCCTGCGGCTGGAAAAACCCAAGTATCTCCTTGGGGAGTCGATACGATTTTGGGTTGGCGTTGAGGTCGAGCCTCCCGGCGTCATTCCACACGACGTGAGAAAAGCTTGTTCCCTTGAGATAACTAAGCCTGACGGAAGCTCGGAGACCCAGTCCATCGGGTGGCCCCCTGACGGGAATCCTGACATGGGATGGCGAGGAGGCTGGGGATTCACCGCCGATGGTCCGGGCTCTTATTTGTTGGTGTTGGAGTGCGGGGGCAACCGTACGCAGCAATTGCCGCTGATTGTTGAGAAAGACGAAATCTTCAACGAAGTCAGTGCAGCATTCCGCTTCGAGAGTTCGGGTCTGATACAGGCTGGCACTTCTGTTCCTGTCGTCTTTAGCGTGACGAATAATTCGCCGTTTCCGATACGGTTTCCGAAACGCGGGGTCAAGATGGAAGGGATATCTTTGAGCGTGAGCAGGGAGAAGCCAGCGTATAGTTCTGATTTTTTCTATCCTTGGGAAAAGCTCAGCCAATTCCCGATTTCTCCAGACACCTATACATGGGACGTCGCCGCGAAGCTTCCCTCTATCACTTTGGAGCCCGGAAAGCGTTTCGAGCAGCGCTTGTTACTGGAAGATGCATATCATTTTGACCAAGCGGGAAACTATAAGGTCACTTTTTCGACCGCAGTGTCGATTCTAGTGGGAGACCAAGATGGACCTTTTGCGGACCTGTGCCCAATTAGAATCATTGCTAAGAAGAGTGAGAGCTTTTCCGTATCTGAAGATAAGCGATAGCGCTTTAATCTGGCGTGAGAGGCTTGTTGAAGCCGAATCGGGATGAAGAGACATCATGAGGCTTGTCAGGGCTGCAGCATGGTTCGGAGTACTCTTGCTCTCGGTTGTTCAGGCGTTTCCGCAGGCTCCATTCCTGTCCTCGTGCACGGAAGATGGCCGCATAGATGCTGCCGCGAAGAAAACGATTGATTCGGTGGCAATGAATTTTGTTGAGACGGTACTGGGCCCTAAGCCGTTGGCCTAATCTCGCCTTGGCACTTTCCAGAATGAAACAGGAAGTGCTTTCTTCGCGCGGTGGAGGGACTTCATAATTATGACTGCAACCCATGCCCCTATTGCACCCGCGCCGATGGAACCCAAGGCAATCAATATGGTAGACATGGCATTTTGTCTATAACCAGTGAGCGTATAGAGGATGACGCAGACGATGAAGCCGCCTATTGCCCCGAAACCAAAGCCAACTGGGGCAACGAGTGCGTAGAGTGCATACCTTCGGAGACTCGGCAGGACAAGGCACGTCAGGGATGCAATGACGCCAAGGGCTGCGAAGGGCACAATGTAGACAACTGGCATCATTATTTGCTTTTATGTGCTCTGGGCAAGTTTCAAAACTACTCTTACGTCTCCCGAACCCTCTTTCGTCACGGCAAACGGAACGTAGGAAATCTGAAAACCGGGCATGGAAAAAATCGCTATGTAAGCTCCGTCATGTAGCTTCTTATGAAATTGCCCGTTCTTGTCTGTCTTGAGATGTGCAACGCGAACGTTACCTTCAGTTCCCCTTCGCACAACTTCAATCGATGTCCCCGGAACCATCGCCCCCGATATGTCATGAACCACTCCACGAAATTCCTTCACGTTGTCTTTGACTGACATTTTTTCCACGTTAGCCCATAGTTCTTTAGGGCTCGGAACTAGCGGGCGCAATTCCATCAGAAAGGCGCTCGGCAATTTGCCAGAATCGATTGACACGTCCAGATAAAGGTCTGCGCTCAGATTCTCGTCGGCTGACGCGACCAAGTGGTAATGTCCCGGACGCAGTTTAGGAGGTCGAATCGACCCATCGTCACCGGAAATCAAAGAGAAACGTGGTTTGTCATCCTGCCCCGCTCCGACTTCATATCGATAGACATCGACCTGCACGCCTCTTCGAGGCTTTCCGCTAACCAATAGTTCGATTCGGGTGTTCCGGCCCGACTTCAAGGGAGCTGACACCGTTGCCGTAGAACAGACTGCTGTGCTCGCAACAGACAGCCACAATCCGATAATGATTGGGAGCTTCACCACAAGCCAGAACACCTCGCGTACCGACATAGCGCCTGTCTCCGTCTTGCGCCTTTTACGAATAACTGTTTGTAGCGGTCACTTTGATTTTAAAGGGTTATGGTGGCCCTTCCAGAAACGGCTATTTGCCGCTGAATCTCAACCAACTCCGATTGGCAGAATCCCCAGCGAACGCAGACTTCGCGCTCAAACCAACGTTCCGGTATCGAGCCGCGTAACAATTCGCCACGATGAAACACAGAATATGTGCCATCGTCATCTCGCACAAATTCCCATGTGTTCTGCTTCATTCGACTGCGGGACGTTGCCCCCATAAATTCTAGCTCCGTCCGAACGTGCTAGGTCCTACCTCCATCGTCATGTGACTCAATGAAGAATTGCCCTGATGGCAAATTGAACACAGTGCTACGATGGCCGCATGGAATGGGCGTTTGGAGCCGTAATCATAGTCCATGTTTGGCTTGTATATTTGGTCTGCTGCGACCACTAGACGAGAGATTACGAAACGTATTCAGCCTTTCCTTGATGACCGTTTGGAAGTCATCAAAGCAAGAGCAAGGCGAGATAAGAATTCAAGATGAGACACCATCCGCATGACGATTTTGGGTCTGGGCTACTTTGCGATTAAGTGGCTCTCTTGGAGTCATACGAGTGGAAGGCGGAAATCGGCATGGTCTACGTTAAAAGCACACTCGTTGGCATGGTGGCGGTATTCCTCTTCGTCATCATTTGGCTTGTTGTCTTCTCGATGTGGGTCAGCCGGGGACTACCGCCGAATGAGGCCGTCGGCGTAGACCTAGTTTCCTTAGCGAAGCAGTGGAAACCGCAGTTGATAATGTTATTGGTCTTCGCTGCTGGCTTTTATTGGGAGTTTAAGAGAGTTTCAAAGTAGCCCACTACCCACGTCCCGCGTCACAGTCATGCGCAATTAAGATGGAACTTATGCTCGACAACTGGTCTCTGCGAGCAAAGCAGGTCATCTTCGGAACCCGCTTGAAAGCAGGAAGACGGGGCGCAGATGCTATGGATGTTGGCGATTTGCTTTCTGCAATTATGCTGGAAGACCAAAACATGACCAGAGAGTTGATGTGCCACGAGGGAGATGGGCAGATTGGCCGAGTGGCCGGACTGGAACCCCACACGCCATTCTTCTCGGCAAGTTCAGCCTCCAATGTGCTTGCTAGCCTCGAAGCTCTCCTTTTGCGCTCAAATCCAATCGCAGACTCCACCGACATGACGATAACAGCGGACCTCCGACGAATTTTCCAGTCGGCAGAGAGTCACCAACAGGAGTTCCATCACAAGCAAGTCGAACCGTTGCATCTCTTGCTCGCTGTTCTGGAACTACCTTCTCGCCCCGAAGCAGATTTGCTGAGGCGCGCCGGAATCACCGTAGAGAGTGTGCGAGTAAAACTCAACGAGTTTTGAAAAGCGACTCGATGAGGAAAGTGGTGGTCTATCGTGGGGAGGGCTAACGGGCCCGCCGCTGGTTACACATTGTTTGGACGATTCGAAGAAACGATTACCGGGCTAGAATTGTCGGGCTAGTTTGGCGGCAGCCGTATGAGACAAATTGTTAACGCCCTTCTACTCGGTGCATCTGCTCTGCTCTATGCACAACATATGAACGAACCGGACTCTCCTTGCGCTGGTATCGTGGTTACATCCGATTTGACCAGTTGCCTCTCTAAAGCCAAGGAAAAGGCAGATGCACGACTCAACGCGCTCTATACAAAGCTGCGCAAGAGCCTTGATTCTCCCGACCGACAACGCCTAGTTGCTGCGGAACGCCTATGGGTTCAATACCGAGATGCAAACTGTTCAGCCGAACAAGAGCTATACGGAGAGGGCACGGGGCGTTACCCTGCTTATTACGGCTGTTTGGAGGCGATGACAAGAGCGCGCATAAAATAATTGAAGATTACTTACACACTGAAATTGCGGGACGAACCTTCAAACTGACCCACCACCGATTGCCCGTTATCATTGCGAACGCACGATAGAATGCTCGTGCTGGAGACATAGTGAAAGGCTCAGGAAAAATCCTCGTCGAGCACGGATGGCGGGCGATAGACAAGACTTGGAAACATTCACAGCGGCCCAACGAAGAGATTATTGTCGGCCCGACTGGTTGGGTTCACGTAAAAGCTGACATCAAGGCGAAGCACGATAAGGCAGAACTAGCAAATGGAAGCATCGACGATTTGGAAGCGTATCTGCTGGGCCTAACAAAGCCCGCAGCCTAAAAAGCTGTATATACCGTAGACGCAAAATCGGCCAAATCCGGCCCAAATGAAAGCAGCCGAATATCAGAGATACAAGTAGAGCAGTAAAGGCTGTGAGCGTGGCTGTGCGTCGTTGTCGTCGTCGTTTGTTACAACGTAGACTGA
>Ga0206967_1226_pt1 | contig 10359 bp, 7 predicted proteins | sample Alteio_BWOrgHeat_24_FD_153259 | JGI IMG/M metagenome (GOLD analysis project Ga0206967, IMG submission 153259) | Enriched cells from forest soil in Barre Woods Harvard Forest LTER site, Petersham, Massachusetts, United States -... | ecosystem: Environmental > Terrestrial > Soil > Temperate forest > O...
ATATTCGCTTGTCGGCATCGTCGAAGCCGCTTCTGCGGATTCGGCAGTTTCTATCGGCTCACGCGTGTTCTCGACAGGAACCAAGCGCGCTAGCATTAACCTTCAGTGGGGCGGACATATTTCCCATGCGATTGCAAATGCGAGTGGAGTCGTGCCGATACCCGATGGCTGCTGTCCGAAAACGGCCAGCTTTGCAAAAATGGCGGCCATCGCTTTGCGCGGTACGCGGGTCGCCCAGCCGAGACCAGGGGATACAGTCGCCGTCATCGGCCTTGGTCCGATTGGAATGTTGTCTTTGAAGCTGTATCACGCAGCGGGCGCCAATGTCCTCGGTTTGGACCAAGAACCGATTCGTGTCGAAATTGCGAAGCGTGCAGGATTGGCTGCGGTAGTCGTTACGGAATCGATCGAGCAGGCGGTTCAGTCTCACTTTGGCCACGGCGCCGACATCGTCGTGGATGTGACCGGCGTTCCAGCCGTCCTTCAAGCTTCATTGAGAGCAGCGAAGGATCTTCCCTGGGGTCGAGACGACGTGACGGGGCCGAAGCTCGTCATTCAGGGTTCCTATCCAGACACATTTTCGCTGCCTTACCAAGATGCCTTCCGAAAGGAGTTGCAAATCTTATTGCCTCGCGACTGCAGGCCAGGCGACCTTGTCGATGCGGCAGGACTTCTAGCCGACGGAACCTGCAAGATCGATGAGTTCATTTCGTGGTATGGCACTCCCTCAGACGCAGCCGAGGCGTATAGGCTCCTTCGAACGGATCGGTCTTTCATGACCATTGCGTTCGATTGGAGCGAATACGCCTCCTGAGCCTATTCGTTGCCTAAGGAGTAACCGTGAGCGTTGACGATTTACTGGTTCCGTTAAGGGTTCCTTTGATCGTCACCGTGGTTTGAGCGGCCACCTTCTTGTGGCCAATAGTGAGGATCGCGCTCAACCTTCCGCCAGGAATCGTGACCCTAAGCGGAGTTGATGCAGCGCTTATGTCGGAACTGTTCAGGGTAATGACCATCCCCGATGCCGGCGCCGGTCCCGTGATCGTTACCGTTCCGATAACCTGCTTGGTTGAATTGCCCTTTACGCTTGTGGGTGAGACGGTCAAGGATTCCAACGTCGGGGCCAGGATGGTCAGGCTCGCATCGGCTGAACTCGTGCCTAACGTCGCAACGACGTGTGCTACCGTTGTGGTCGCGACGGCACTGGTATCGATGGTAAACGTGCCTGTCGAAGATCCCGTCCGGATCGAGAGCGTCTGAGGCAGTGTGATGGATCTTGATGTCGAGCTGAGTTTGACGAGGATCGAACCGGTTGTGGAACTAGGCGCTGCATTGAGAGTTACTATCCCCATGGCGTTCGTCTTGCCAACCACCCGAGATGGCGAAATACTCAAGGCGCTAACCTGGAACGGCAGCACTGTAAGCACGGCTGCTTGAGAGACGCCGCCGTAAGTCGCCGTGATCGTTACGGTTTGAGCCGAAACAACACGCTTGTGCGTCACAGTAAAGCTCGCGCTAACGGCGCCGTTCGAAAACACCACGAACGGTGGTACCGAAGCGATCGACGGGTTGGAACTGCTCAGGGCGATTTTGATGTCGGACAAGGCGGGCGGCGCGTTAAAGTAAGCCGTTCCCGTAACTTTCGTTGTCGAGCTGCCGACCACGGGATTGGGTGCGATCGAAAGACGCTGAAGCGATACCGGCTGGATCGTCAAGGTTGAGACCTTGGTTGCGCCACCCAGCGAAGCCGAAATGCTGACTATCGAATCTGCTGCGACCGGCGAAGTGCCGATCGTAAACGTTGCCGAAGTTGCTCCTGCCGCGACCCTGACCGATGAAGGTATGGAGATGAGCGGGCTAGTGTAAGATAGGCTGACTACCGATCCGGAACTTGGGGCAGGTCCATTGATCGTAACCGTTCCCACTGCCGAGTCTCCGCCTGCGACGGAACTTGGAGCGATACTGAATCCGGTTAATGCAATCGGCAGGATGGTGATCGTTGCCGTCCTGGTCGTTCCGGCGAGTGTTGCGTCAATCGTGGCGATGGCCGTCGCACTTTGCGTCGTGGTGCTAATGGTGAAGCTTGCCGACATCGAACCGGCCGGAACCGTGACCGATCCGGGAACCGACGCGGCCGGGCTGTTTGACGAGAGGGAGATCGATGTTCCACCTGCCGGTGCGGCACGGCTTAGCGTAACTGTACCGGTCGACGGACTGCCGCCGATGACGGTTGTTGGTGATATACCGAGGCCGGAGAGTAGCGACGCGCGGATCGTTATTTGAGCTGTGAGGGTAGTGTTGCCTTGAGTTGCGCTGATGGTCGCCGTCGTATCGCTTGGGACGGCGATTGTGTTAACCGGGAAGGTTGCCGAGGTTGAGCCCGCTGCGATCGTTACCGATGAGGGTACCGATGCGCCTGTGCTATTCGAGGAAAGGCTCACGACCGTGCCGCCCGTTGGCGCCGCTCCATTCATCGTCACCGTACCCGTCGCCGACATGCCGCCTGGCACAGATGCCGGAGCGATTGTGAACGCGGTCATCGTGGCCGGGTTGACAACTAGCGTTGCGGACTGGGTACTCGAACCTTGGCCAGCTGATATCGAAACTGCGGTCGCAGATGCTACCGGCGTAGTGGAGACCGTAAAGTTCGCCGATTTTGAGCCTGCGGCCACTGTTACTGAGGCTAGCGCGGACGCGGCTGAATTGCTTGTGCCGAGCGGTACGACAACGCCACCTGAAGGGGCGGGGACGGCCAGAGTGACAGTGCCCGTCGACGACTTGCCTCCAATCACGGATGTCGGGCTCAGCGAAAGACTTACTACCGGGTCCGTTGTCACGGTTAAGGTTGCGCTCGCGCTGGAATGAGCATCGGATGCAGTGATTGTTGCCGCGTAACCCGTCTGTGCGGGTGTCGTTCCAACTGTAAACGTGCTAGTGCTAGAGCCTGCAGGGACCGAAATCGAGGTTGGCACGTTTGCGCTTGACGTACTGCTGGCCAGGCTGACAAGCCACCCACCGGACGGAGCAGCTGATGTCAGGATAACGGTGGCCGTGCTTGATTGGCCGCCGATCACGCTTGTTGGGTTTAGGGTGAGGCCGGCGACGCTGTCACCTGAACTAGTCGTGCCGAACGAGTTGACGAAGCCGTCGAAGTTGATTGCGCCAAGGCCGGTTACCGTATCCCAACCGGCTCCCGCATTTGAAGGCGTGCCGTCGAGCAGCGATCCGTTTGAACCGGAGGTCAAATCGAACCAAACATCGGATCTCAAGTTCTGTGAATAGAACAGGTCGTTTATTCTGCCAAACCGATTGTGCCCGCCGGCATCGGTTGGGAGTTTTCCGAGTGCGACCAGCTTCTGTTCGGCAATTCCAAGACCTCCGGCGAAGAGTGGGCTGGAAAAGCTCGTTCCGGACCCGTAGGCGACGAGTTGGCCGTTCCAGTAGAAAGGAAATGCTGCACCCTGTTGCCCATCTCCGCCAGCGTTCAAAGCGACATCGGGAAGGAGCCGGTACGGATAGTTGGTAGGAATGCCTGGCGTACCCAGCTTTTGGTAGCTTGGAGTCGCGTTGCATTGCGCACCGTCGTTCGTGTAACCGCCCGCGCTTTGAGGCCATGCGGTCTCCGATATTCGATTTCCAGTGGCATCGGTATTGGCGATCGTGCCGCCAACGACGAGAACATCCGGATCGATATCGGGATACACGGCTTGATCTTCGTTTAGGAAGCTGGTGCCGTCATCGCCGGAAGCGCACATATAGGTGATGCCTTGGGCGCTCATCATGAGGTGGATCTGATGGTTGGCGTCTTCGTCGGCAGGAGGAAATCCCCAACCGTAGCTTTCGCTGATAATGTCCGCCTTGTTGTCATCTTGCTCTTGGGTGAGCACGTCCGTCTCGTTCTGGCTGCCATCGTAAATGATCAGGTTGCACTGCGGCGACATACCAAGGATCATTTGCATGTCCAGGTCACCCTCGCCATTGGCAGTGCCTGAACCTGCGCCGCCGTCAACTTCGACGACGGACACATTGGAGCCCACCCCTCCCGAGGGTGCCGGCAGCGAATACGCGCTGTAGTACAACGGCAAGTTCGAAAGTCGAAAGCCGTCGAAATTCGAATAGGCGATCGTTCGGCCCTGGCCGTACATGCCTGCTGAGAACTCCTTAGCGGTGCCGTAAAGCACCTGCGCTTGGTTGATCGTGATCAAGCCGGGCCTCGGCTGCGAGTAGTTTTGAAGCCCCGAGATGGTGAGGATCTGCGAAGAGATCGTCGAAGGCGCCTGTACCGGACTCGCATTCGCGTAAAACGCCGTCCGACCGGTATCGTGCGGGTTTACCGTTCGGTATTGGTTGATGGTCGTGTTGAACGCTTTCTCGGCCTGAGCAACCGTCGCGTCCGCCATGATGTTCAGGTTGCTTTTGCCCACGAGCTTGATCGTAAAGCCTTTCGCCTGAAGATACGCCTTTACCTTGCGCACGGTCGTGCCCGGCTGGCCGAATCTTGCGCCGATTTCCTCGGGGGTGAGGAAGCCGCGGTAGTGCGGACTTCTGGGATTGCTGACATCCTCGACAAATTCCTTTAGGCCCTCCGAATTTGGAGATTTGAGGCTGACGTTGATGTGGAGCTTCTGCTGGGGATCGGCATGAGCCGTGAATTGGGTGCGTGAAAGCACGTGGGTCATGTCGTCACGGATCGTGACGAACGAAGTTTGTCCGAGCGCGCTAGCCGAAAGCGCAGCGCCTATTACAGCAAGGGCGAGCCCAAGCTTTAGAGTGCGAAGGGGACTTGTGTTCATAGTGGATTACCTAGGCATGAACGGTCATCTGCAGCAGGCTTAAGGGCCCGCTCAGAAGGCATCGGGAATGCTCGATGGGTGCGGCAGGATCAGAAGATCAAGCCGATCAGTTGGGATGGAACTCAGGATCTGTCTGAGTTAAGGCCCGGCAGCGGGATAGTCGAATTCGTCCGTCACGGTGACCTCCTCCCCTAGCAGGGAAGTGTTCATCTGAAGCGATATAGGCAGGGATGTGGCAGGATCAACGAGCAGTGTGATTCGCTTGTCGCCGTTTTTGACTTGGCATTTCTCGACGGTCTTGCCGTTGATCATTTGGTCGTGAGCGATATCCCAAATCTTGGGGTCGCGAAGAAGGCCCAGCAGGTACGTAATGTCCCCTTGTCCACCCAAGCTGAACATGGGTGCGCTCTTGAACATTTGGTCTCGGATGGCCTGTTTCATGCCCGCGGGGAGGTCGGTGACTTCCCTCCCATCGATCGTGATGCGCTCCATCATGAAGCCGGAATTCGGACCTAGCGTGCCGATTTCATCGTTGAGTTTGTCTTTCAACTTAGGGTCGAGTAATTGTTGGGGTGTAAGGCCCCTGAGAAGCTTGTCCAGCTTCGCCGCCATGTCTCCCATCTGCCCGGAATTGGGAATTGCTTCGCCATCCGGACCGTAGAGCGTGACTTTTCGTTTATTGCCGTCAACCCAAGTATCGGAAACGAGCCGTCGATTTCCATCGACGACTTGATAAGACCTAACGTGATAGATGCCTACTGATTGGAATGCTTTCAGCACCTTTGAAATAGCCGACGCAAACGAGATGCGCGGCGCCAAGATTGCTAGAGAAATGAAGGCTATTGCAACTACAGTAGCCAGGCTGAATTTCAGATATTTAGCTGTTCTGATGTTTCGCTGCTCGGACTGCAGCGCTCGCATGATTTTTGACTGCAGTTCTACGGGAGCGCGTTCTCCCCTCAAAGCATCCAGGCCTGGGTAACTAGACTTATCCTGGTTGTTCATAACACACCTCAACAAATGTAGGTTGGAGCGCTTCGCGGAGTTTCAATCGGGCGTGATGAAGTCGGGATTTGACGGTGCCGATCGGCGAGTGTGTAATCTCGGCGATCTCCTCGATCTGCAGGTCTTGAACCTCAAACATCAAGAAGGCTTCCCTCAATGCCGGTGGAAGCTGATCCAACGCTCGAACGAGTTGATCCGCCTCCTCGATTGTTTCGAACTCCTTATGGCTGGCTCGCAGCCATGGTGAGAGCGGCGGAAGCAGCCGCTGTCTTTTGCGCCATCGCAAATACTCCCGGTAGGCGATGCGGTGCAGCCATGTCCGCATCGAGCAGTTACCCTCAAAACGCTGCAATCCCTTTAAGGCTCGAACGAAAGTCTGCTGAGTCAGGTCTTCGGCAGCTTCTCGCTGCCGCGTAAGCTGACGCAAAAAGCGGTACAGATCGTCGGTATTAGCCGCGACCCAAGCATCCATGGCCTCAGCGTCCTTTCGTTTTAGTCTATTCAGCGGATCCGCATCCGGAAATTCCATTCTGTGCTCCGTATGCATAGAAACCGGCGCCGCTCAAAAGGTTGAAAGGACTGAAATAAATCTGAAATTAATCCAGCTCTAGCGGGAGATATCCATTTTGACGCATATGACGTCGAGGATCTTCGCCCCCTGCGGGGACGTTCGGAACGCCGTACGGCTCCGTGGGCTGCGCCCACGGCTATGCTCTGCTCGCCCCTGCGGGGCTGAGACCGGATGGTACTGGGCGAATCGTTGGCGGGCTAATTGGTGTACGATTTCGTTACTCGCCTATGCAAGCTATCAGCTCTGTTTTGTGCCTTCTTTCGCTCATGTCATCTCAACAAACTGCGGACCGAATTGAAAAGCAGAAGGCGCTCCATGAGCCCGTTTGCCTGATCCCGATGGATCGGCAGATCGAGGTTGGGGATCTGCCACGGGCCGTTCATCGGCTTGATTGGATGCGGCGGCTCAAGCCGTCACTTCCGATTTCGCTCGTTTCGATTCCGGCCACCCACGATGCGGGAACTGCACTCGGTCGAACGGGGCAAACACGCTGCCAGGTGTTGTCGATTCCGGCCCAGCTTGCCGTTGGAGTGCGTGGATTCGACATTCGGCTTCGGCTGATTGGGTCGGATCTGCATATTTATCATAGTGAGGAATCCCAGAAGCTCGAATTCAAGTCGGTGATGAAGGCTATCGGGGACTTCTTGCACTCCCACCCGAGTGAATTCATCGTCATGCGTGTGAAGGAAGAGTGGAAAGCGATGAACCCGTCCGAATCGTTTGAGGCGGCATTTGAGAAGACGATCGAACCGTATCGCAGTCATTTCTACCATCCTTCAAGCCGAACAGAAATTCCGCTTGTAGCCCAGATGCGCGGCAAGATCTTGATCTTGGACAACTACGGCAAGCTGCCCGATGCAGTCGATTACCCGAACTCCGCAATGAACATCCAGGACGATTACGACACGTCCGATATGGCTAAAAAGTTCGGTGAGATCGTCGCCCAGTTCGAGCTTGCCCGGAAGCAGACGGACGGAAGGACTTGGGTGATCAACTACACCAGCAGTTGCACGCTTGCGGTCGATCAATTGGCAAACGCCAGGGCCGTCAATGCAAAGTTCCAGGCTCATCTGAAGGGATTTCGGGGCAACCTGGGTCTTGTTCTCATGAATTTCCCAAGCGTCGATGCAGTCGAACATATCCTTGAAAGCAACTTCTAATTGATGATGACCGCAGACGAGATTCTCGGTGCACTTGAGTTGGGGGACGGCCCGCGCCGGGTCCTGGTGATTGAGGATTCCCTGGGATGGCTGCTTGCGCTAACCGATTTCCTGGAGTCAAGGGGCCACTTCGTTACTCCGATGACGGGGGTGCTCGACGTGACGAGCGAATGTGTCGAGGGCCTGGGGATTGACGGCACCGAGCTCGTTCCGTGTCCATCGATCGGTGAGATCGACGTGGTTTTCCTCGATTACAACTTTGCGGGCGGAAAGCATAACGGAGCCAGCTTCCTACAGGAGTTTCGGCTTTACTCCCAGGCGCTCGTTTTCGGAATGTCTTCGGATGTAGGCTGTAATTCCGTGCTCGACCGGCTTGGGGCCACGGTGACGATGCAAAAGAGCAGACTCAAATTCCTTTTGCGTGACTAGAAGCGCATCCCGCGAACCCGCGCCAGGTCGAATTGGGCGGTATCGGCGATAGTCATGACTGCCATTGTGCCAGCTTGAACGGGATCCGTGACCACAAAATCTGCAGCCGCGGGAACGCTGCCTGCCATGGCAAGTGAAATTACGGGCACGCCATGCTGCTCGCGAAGTTCGCGGACCGCATTTGAGATGTCGCCGCCCATGATGCTGCCGGCAAGAACGAGGATCTTCGCGCGGGGTAGGCGGCCAACCGCCCGAACCGCTTCGGCGAGTCTAGCCTCTCCGACCAACGGTATCGTGTCGACGCTGATGCGTTCTCCACGGATATTGTGCCTGTCCGCCTCCGATACGGCCCCAAGGACCACCTGGGCTACCTGGGCTCCGCCGCCCATGACGATCACACGCTTTCCAAAGATGGCGCCAGCTGAATCCGTAATCTCGACGCGATGCACACTTGAGACGCGCAGAAGTTTGTCTCGCAAGGCGAACGGATCGAAGTCTCCGTCCAGTTCCAAGTGGATCTCAGTATGGGCGCCAGGATCGTGGTGGACGGCTTCAATGTTGGCGCCAAATTCCGCGACATGTGCCGCCAAGTCGCGGAGCAAGCCCGGACGGTCCTCCGCCAACACGCTGATTCCGATTTGAGCCATGTGCGACATAGTACTTCGCACAGAATGTCGAAGCTTGGAGCCTACATGTCCGTCGATATACTGGAAAAATGGGATTCGTTGCGAGTTTGGTTGGCGGCTGGCTGGCTTTTGGTGTTCTGGCGAGTCCAACCGGTCAGACCGCTCAGCAGTGGCCGGAGCAGCTTAATGACCCCGCGTGGACGCCCCAGATCGGTTATCTACGCGAAGCGACTGCAATTCACGGCCAACTTCTGCGGGGCCCCAAGCTGGTCTGGAATGGGCGACAGTCGGGGGCGGTTAAGTGGACGTTGCTCAATCCGCCGAGCGGGATGAAGATCAATGCCTCGAACAAGATTCAATGGCCCTCACCGGTGGAGGGTCGCTATCTCGTTCGCATTCAGGCCCAGGCGGGTGCCGAGACGGAAGAGGCGGATTGGTACCTTAATGTTCTCAAGACCGATTTTCCAAATCCCACGCTGTACTCGACGCGGCATATGGATTACATCGTGACGCCGACTTATGCCACCTGGATGGATGGTTCCGGTGCAAGTCGCATTATCGATGCCTACTATGAGTACGGCCGTGACTTGGTTGGGGGTTACCCGTCGGACGCTCGCCAAAGCATCATCTACACGCCTACGATCGGTGGCGCCCACTCGGGGGATCCAATCGTCGCCGGGAACACGCCCTTCGGCGATAACGATGTCAATCGCTGGCGGCTTGGATACTTGTTTCACGAGCTAGGCCATGACCTGAATGCTTGGACTCGTGTCGATCTCATTGAAGAGGGCGACAGCCTGACCGATACCTTTCTTCACGGAATGGTCGAGTTCGACAAGATCTCTTGGGTCACACGGATGCTTGCCGAGCCTGACAAGCAGGGCGCAACGGATCCGGCCAAGTTCGCCGAGTGGATGAAAGCCGAGTCGATGGAGTTCGTCGATGGCTATCAGAAGTACATGAAGGAACTGGGCAAGGGTCCCGACCTCCTTCACTGGACCGACAGCCCATCCGTTGTATGGGCAGGCTGGGTTCATGAATACGCCTTTAAGTACGGTGGCGAAGCCCTTGCCAAGTGTATTCGCGCCATTCGAAGGGATGGAATCGATCCGACCGACTATCCCCAGTCGCCCAAGAGCACCACCGCACGGATGACCATGCTGATGTGCATCATGTCGAACGCTGTGGGAAAAGACCTTCGCTCTGACTTTCATGCGATGAATTTTCCGCTCGACGACAAGCTTTACGTGAAGCTGAACGCAGGAGTGGCGAACACCATGGCGAAGCTGCCCGCCATGGGCGTTAAGGGCGCCGTCAAATGCCCGGTCGATGGCCACTACTATTGCCTCACTCCTTACCACACGTCTTGGGCTCAAGCCGAAGCGACCGCACGAAGGCTCGGAGGGCACCTGGCCACAATCCGCTCTGCCAAACAAGAGATGTGGCTGTCGAACAAATTCGCCAACGATGGGTGGCTGTGGGTCGGCTTCCGGCGAACCGGCTCAAATGAAACATGGAGTTGGATCACCCAAGAGGCCACCGACAAGCCAGTTTGGGAACCGGAGCGCCCCGAAACGGATCCGGCAAAGACTCGTGGGGTGCTGATCTACCACGAAGACCAAAGAGGCCCGTGGTGCGGCCTGGCAAACCGTCCACCCGACGAACAGCTAGTCGGCATCATCGAACTAACCCATCCGCCGACAGTCGATGTAGACGATTTGCAGTAGCAATCCGGGCCCCTCGCCCATTTGGTTCGTAATGGGGCCTGCCCCGAC
>Ga0206967_1227_pt1 | contig 10271 bp, 9 predicted proteins | sample Alteio_BWOrgHeat_24_FD_153259 | JGI IMG/M metagenome (GOLD analysis project Ga0206967, IMG submission 153259) | Enriched cells from forest soil in Barre Woods Harvard Forest LTER site, Petersham, Massachusetts, United States -... | ecosystem: Environmental > Terrestrial > Soil > Temperate forest > O...
AAAACATCATTTACTGCATCGCCTGTTAAAGGGGGTTTAATCACAGTTGCACCACAAGCCAGCACTAATTTTTCATAAGAAATTTTTCCCTGTTGTTCAGTGGTAATAGTTTTTGTGTGAGGATCAATGGCTGTCACTTCACAATGAGTGAGTATCATTGCATTGAGTTGCTTAGACATTGTTTCTGCTGTGGCAGTAGCAAGATTATCGGCAGTTTTTTTCTGAGTCAGTGCAGTTGAAAGCAAGGGTTTTGAGTAGAAACGGCCGTCGTCTTCTGTGAGTAAAGTCAGCGGAGTTGTTTGGTCTAATTTACGAAATTCTCTGGCAAGTTGATAGCCTGCTAATCCTGTTCCAATGATAACAATGTTGTGATCCATATAGTAACCTTTAAATCATTTTGATGCAAAATAACGTATTAAATGCGTTATTGAGAGGCTGTCATTTCGTCATTGCGAGCTTGCGAAGCAAGCGCGGCAATCCATACAACAACATGGATTGCTTCGTCGTTTCACTCCTCGCAATGACGAGCCCCTAGAGTAATATATACTGGATCCCGCGCTTGCGCGCGGGACGACGGCTTTCGCTGGCATGACATACATAAACTTATTTTTGCACCAAAGCTATGCCTTTTAAAACAAGATTAAGTTAGAATACACCGAATTGAAATGAGAATAAACTATGTTTCGTGACTATATTCATTTGATGCGCTTACATAAACCTATTGGGATTTTCTTGTTATTATGGCCGACATTGTGGGCATTATGGTTGGCGGGTCATGGGCATCCTGATAGTGGAATTGTTGTGCTATTTATTGCGGGTGTGATTATCATGCGCTCAGCAGGTTGTATTATTAACGACATTGCAGATAGACATATTGATAGATATGTAGAGCGTACTCATCAACGTCCTTTAGCAACAGGAGCGTTATCAACCCAGCAAGCATTTGTGTTATTTTCATTATTGGTGTTGAGTGCATTTTTATTAGCGTTAAGATTGAATCGCTTTACACAAATATTGGCAGTGATAGGATTAGGACTTGCTATCGTTTATCCCTTTTTAAAGCGAGTCACACACTTGCCGCAATTAGGATTAGGCTTAGCTTTTGCTTGGGGTATTCCTATGGCATTTGCTGCATTGACAAATACTTTGCCGACATCTTCTTGGCTAGTATTTCTTGCTGCTGCAGTATTAGCAGTGATTTATGATACTCAATATGCATTAGTCGATAAAACAGATGATATAAAAATCGGAGTAAGATCCATCGCCATTTTATTTGGCAGACATGCACTCTTTATGATTAGTTTGTTACAAATTTTATTGTTGGGATTATTGATTTGGATGGGTTCGGTATTTCAATTAACGATATATTATTATTTGAGTGTATTAATCGCCGCATTATTGTTTATTTATCAATACAAATTAGTGAAAAAGCATTGTTATTTCCAAGCATTTTTGAATAATCAATGGATAGGCTTAGCGATTTTTCTTGGTATCGTATTATGAAAATTGTTGCAGATGAGGATATTTTTTGGGTAAAAGATTATTTTGGTCATAGTGGAGAATTAATTTTAAAGCCAGGCCGAATGCTTTGTCGGCAAGATGTCATAGATGCTGATATGTTATTAGTGCGATCGGTAACACCTGTTAATCGAGAATTATTGCAAAATACAAAGGTAAAATGGGTAGGAACTGCTACTATTGGTACTGATCATCTGGATATTGAATGGCTGCATAGTCAAGGAATACGTTGGCATAGTGCAATAGGATGTAATGCGATAGCGGTTACAGAATATGTCATCAATGTGATTGCTGCATTACAACAAGAAAGCCATTTGCCTATGCAGCATTTACGCGTAGGAATTGTAGGTGTGGGGCAAATAGGTGCTAGAGTCGCTGCACAATTGCAATCATTAGGCTGTGAAATTTTATTGTGTGATCCGTTACGAGCAGAATCAGAAAATAATTTTAAATCAATACCCTTAAATGAATTATGCGATGTTGATGTTATTTCATTACACGTTCCTCTGACTCGTCAAGGAAATCATCCTACTTATCATTTGATTGCAAAAAATATTCTAAAAAAGCAAAAAAAACATTGTGTCTTAATCAATACTTCGCGTGGTTCTGTCATTGATTTTACAGAGTTAAAACATTACGGACAGCATTTACAATGGTGTTTAGATGTATGGGAAAATGAACCTGTGATTGATTTATCAGTGCTGCAGCAAGCAGTCATTGCGACACCACATATTGCAGGATATTCCTTGCAAAGTAAACATAGAGCGATTGCTATGCTTTATCAAACTGCAGTAAAAGATCAATTCATTCTTCCTATTTCTGAACCTAAAATTGAGTTGCCAACATTCACTGTCGATTTTGATAATGCTGATTGGCAAGAACAAGTGTTAGCGATTTATGATCCGAGAATGACTACAAAACAAATGAAAGCTGCATTAAAGAATGATCCTATGTGTTTTGATTTGTTGAGGAAAAGTTTTATTGATAGGAGTGAGTATACTAGTTGAATTTTGAATATTGTCATGCCAGCGAAAGCTGGCATCCAGTATGGGCTCGTCATTGCGAGGAGCGTAAGCGACGAAGCAATCCACAAGAAGCATGGATCGCCACGCCTGCTTCGCAGGCTCGCGATGACGAAATAACCTGGATGCCAGCTTTCGCTGGCATGACACAATATGAGTACTGCAACAAATTCAATAAACTTCTCTATCCGGTGGTGGTGCTTCCTCAGCCGCAGGGGCAATGCCTCCATTCTCATCCATAGGTGCAGCGCCAGGGATATTATTATCTTCATCCGGGACGAAAGGTGACATGAAATATTCAAAACGTGCGACAGGATCATTGGCCGTTGTACGTTTACCCGTTAAAGGATCAATACGCACACTCACAATTCCAGGGGGTTGGAATAATGGATGATCTGGACTGTCTTTCAGTGCTTGCTGCATGAAGTCTATCCACATAGGTAAAGCAGCTTGTGCGCCATACTCATGTAATGATTTAGGTTGATCGAAGCCAACCCATGTCACAGCAACAACATCGGGATTATATCCTGCAAACCACGCATCGACTTGATCTTGTGTCGTTCCTGTTTTTCCTGCTAAATCGATGCGTTGTAAACTTTTTGCTTTGGTTGCTGTTCCAGATTGAATAACATCGTGCAATGCGGAAGTCATTAAAAATGCATTTTGTGCGCTAATTACTCGAGGAGCATAGTTAGCATTTTTCTTATCGCTCTCATGTGGGGTCAGACAAAGTGGGCAAGCAACTAGGGGTTTTGCTTGATAAATGGTTTTTCCTTCGCGATCAAGAATATGATCAATGATAAATGGATCCACTTTAAAGCCTGTATTAGCAAATACAGCATAACCTGTCGCAACTTGCAATGGTGTGACATTTGCAGTTCCTAAGGCAAGAGAAAGTTCAGGTGGAAGCTGCGCTTTTGAAAAACCAAAACGCTGTAAATAATCAACAGCATAATGTGTGCCAATTAAATTTAATAAACGAATGGAAACTAAGTTGCGCGAATGAATAATAGCATCACGTAAACGTGTAGGTCCGTAAAAACGATGTTCATGGTTTTGTGGACGCCATACCGTATTGTCATAAGGATTTTGAATCACAATTGGCGCATCGTTAATTACAGTTGCAAGCGTGTAACCTTTATCAAATGCAGCAGAATAAATAAAAGGTTTGAAACTCGATCCAGGTTGACGTTCTGCAGCAGTAATACGATTGAAGTTACTATGTTGATAATCAAACCCGCCAATTAACGCAAGAATTTCACCATTAATAGGGTTAAGAGCAATTAATCCTGCTTCGGCTTTAGGAATTTGTGCAAGTCGCCAACCGGAGGGTGTTGAAGCAATATAGATTAAATCACCTAACCCAATGATATCATTAGCTTTTTGTGGAGATTCGCCTGTGTCCCCTGTTTCTTCATCTGTATCAATATGTTTATGTGCCCACGATAATCCCTTCCAAGGAATTGTCATCATTGCGCCGCTTGCTCGTAACACGGTTACCGTTTTATTTGTCATATCAACAACAGCAACAGGTTCAAGTCCATTTACGACAGGAGTATCGCTGAGTGTTTCTTCCCATTTTTCTAAGTGATCAATATCAGGGATCCCTAAGTTTTTAGTAGGACCGCGATAACCATGACGTTCATCATAAGCAAGAAGCTGGGTACGTACTGCTTCATTGGCTGCTTCTTGTAAGCGGCTAGTGATAGTGGTATAGACTTTATAGCCATTGGTATAAACATCTTCGCCATACATTTGTTCTAATTGTTTACGGGCTAACTCACCTACGTAAGGTGCTTGAACTTCGATTTGAGGCGCATGATAACGAGCATTTAAAGGAGCTTTGATGGCATCTTGGTATGCTTTTTCATCAATGTAATGTAATTCGTATAATCGTGCTAATACGTGATCACGCCGTTTTTTTGCAGCATCTTCATCAGCTAGCGGATTGAGGGTAGAAGGTGCTTTAGGCAACCCTGCTAACATAGCATATTGATCTAGTGTTAAATCTTTTAAATCTTTGCCATAATACACTTCTGCAGCAGCACCTACGCCATAAGCGCGATTACCTAAAAAGATTTTATTGAGATAAAGTTCAAGGATTTTTTGTTTATTGAGTTTATGATCGATTTTCAAAGCTAATAAAATTTCCCTCAGTTTGCGTCCAAAGGTTTTATGACGCGTGAGATAGAAACTGCGAGCCACTTGCATAGTGATCGTGCTGCCGCCTTGGTCTTTCCTGCCTGTTATGACTAGTTGTACAGCTGCTCTTAATAAACCAGGGATATCAATGCCAGGATGAGCAAAATAACGTTGATCTTCAGTCGCTAAAACTGCATCAATTAGGGGTTTAGGGATTTGATCATAAGGAACAGGAATACGGCGTTTTTCACCATATTCGCCTATGAGTTTTCCATCATGGGTGTAGATTCGCAGAGGAACTTGTAATTGGACAGTGTTTAATTCATCAATATTAGGAAGTTCGTATTCCATGTAATACAGAACGCCAATAATGAAAGTGCCCACAATCAAGAATAAGCAAATCAATAATCTTCTAAAAAAGTGCCAAAGTGCCGTCATAATATGTCATACATCAATTATATTTTCCATTCCCTTTAAATAAATCATTTTGATGCGTATAAGGTTCGGGAAAAGCGGGTCCTGTCGCTGCAGGTATCCCAGTGTTCGCAGGCTCTCACTGGGAGCCCTCCTTCCGCGCCACCCGCTTTGTGAGGCTTGGTTGCGCATCAAAATGCTTTATTCAACAATGCTCCTCCAAAATAGAAGGGAGAGGAGGGCAATCAATCTTTCCTTGCATTCTACACTAAATTTGATAATGATATTAAGACTTCAATAACGTTTTATTCAGTTTTTTTCAGTTTTATTCATTTTTTTCACACTCATACATCATTTATCCCAACAAGGAGCGTCCTCTTGGTGCATCTATTGGTTGGTTTGGATATCCATCAAACCGAAGTCAGGTTGTTGCAACTGACTAAAATAAAGCAACAAATCATCCTCAAAAATTTTACTTTAGCTGCCTTGCCAGAAGGGGCGATGGTGGATGGTATCATCAAGCAAATATCGAATGTACAAACAGCGGTTGATGCGGTGGTTGCTAAGACTGTGACTTTTGGTTCCGCAGTTGCTATAGGGTTACCTGGAAATCAAGTCACAAGTAAGCAATTGAAATTTCCTAGAGAATGGCCTCTTGCGGCGATTGCGACAGAAATTGCAGATAATCTATATCAATACTTGCCTGATGGGGATAAAGAGGTGTGGTTTGATTTTTCTTTATTGCAAAATCAAAGTAGCGATTATCAAGAAGTTGTATTCGTTGCAGCGGCAAAAAACTATGTGCAACCTTTTCTAGATATTGCAATGAAAGCAGGATTACTTCCTAAAGTGATTGATGTTGCTGAACATATTTATTCTCGATTATCGCTTGAGGTATTTAATTTATTAATACAGGGTGAATTTGCATTAGTTGCGCCACGATTTCGAGTGGCATATGGATTAGCTTGTCGGAGTCATAAAACATGGTAGAAATAAATTTATTGCCGTGGCGGAAAGTATTGCAAGAAAAGCAAATGCGTATATTACAGTTGCTAGGGGTGACAGGTTGTAGTTTTTTATGTTTATTATGGTTAATCTTACATTTTTATTTCACTCATCTTTTATTTGTTAAACGATTACACGCTCAAGAAGTACAAAAGCAAGCTATCCAATTACAACAACAAGAACAAATAACACAAGTCTTAGAAAAATTAAACACTAAACAATTGGCGATATATCATTTCTTTCAGCAGATTGCTCATACTGCTTCTCCACCTCTTTTTTTAACGTCATTGTCACGGCACGGTAATGAAATACGATTAACAGGAAAAGCGATTTCTATGCAAGATATTACAATATTACAACATCATCTATCCTCTAGTATATTAGAAGAAGTGAAACAAGTGTCTCCTGCAGAAATCAATTTTCAAATAAAAATGGTAGTTAATTTATGAAACAGTATTTTCCTTTAATTTTTGCTATGTTTATGATTATCTTATTAGCGTGGTTGAGTGATTTAAAACCCATGTTATCTCGGTTATCTTCGATAGATAGCAAGCCAATTTCACAAAATAAAACAGTATTGCTTAAACCTATTTCCGTTGCAGATGTTTCAGCATTTATGATGCAATCCGGACAAAGCCATGGCTTAATCATACAGTCATTGCAGCCCGCTACCTTTGCGCCTATTCTTACCATCAATTTATTAGCAACAGGGGATTTCCCGCATTTTTTAGAATTTATTCAAGCATTAATGCAATACCCTTATCCTATTGTATTAAAAAATTGGGAATTGCAAATGATGGCATCCAATGTATTGCAAATGAATGCCCAGTTAGTTGTTGTTGGGATTTTGAAAAATCAGAGGCAATCCAATATTTTTAACCAAGAAATCATTCATGACCCTTTTGTGGCGAAAACTATACATGAAGAATTAAAAACGCAAGAAGTCGTATTACAAACAGAACTTTTAGTGACACGATTATGGCAAATGCATTATGCAAAAGCAGAAGATATGGCTCACTTATTGCAAGATGATCATCATTCTTTACTTTCTTCTCGTGGCCATGTGCATGCCGATACACGAACCAATATTTTATGTATCCAAGATATTTCTGCACATATTAAAGAATTAGATCGTATTATCAAAAAATTAGATATTCCCGTGCAACAAGTTTTAATTGAGGCAAGACTTGTGAGTATGGATAGCGATTTTGAACGGCAGTTGGGTATCAATTTTATGTTGCATGATGCTGTTGAACCTACACATTATAGTTTAGCGATAGCAAAATTAGCGAATCAAGATTTGCTTGATGTCCGTTTAGCGGCGTTAGAAAATGAAGGGCATGGAGAATTACTTTCAAGCCCTAGTTTATTTACAGCAAATCAGCAAACTGCATTTATCGAATCGGGAGAAGAAATTCCTTATCAAGAAGTCAGTAAAAGCGGTGCGACGAGTGTGGCATTTAAGAAGGCAGTATTGAGTTTAAAAGTGACGCCCCAAATTATGCCCGGAAATCGAGTCTTGTTGCAGTTACAAGTGAATCAAGATAAACCCACTACCCATTTGATACTCGGGGTGCCAACAATTACTACCCGTCAAATTAATACCAGTGTGATGGTTAAAAGTGGGCAAGTCATTGTATTGGGGGGTATTTATGAGCTTAATAAAGAACAAAATCAGCAACGAATCCCATTTTTAGGTAAAATTCCACTTGTAGGTTGGCTGTTCACACAGCAAAATAACATAGAAAATAAACGTGAATTATTAATTTTTGTAATTCCAAAAGTATTATAACGTGAAGCTAGCGAGCAAGAAATGTCCAAATCAAAAGCAAATAATATTTTTCTGATAGGCCCCATGGGCGCTGGTAAAAGTAGCGTGGGTAAATATTTAGCTCAACAATTGCACATGGAGTTTTTTGATATTGATGAAGAAATTGAAAAACGCACTGGCGTTGATATCGGTTGGATTTTTGATATTGAAGGTGAAGAAGGATTTCATAAACGTGAGACAGCTATTTTAAATGAATTAACACAGTTATCTGGTATTGTGTTAGCAACAGGCGGCGGATCTGTTATTGAAGACGAAAATCGTGATATGTTAAAAAGTCGTGGCACAGTTGTTTATTTGCAAGTGTCATTACCGCTGCAACAAAGAAGAACGATGAATGAAAGTCGCAGACCATTATTACGTGTACAAAACCGCAATGATATTATCGATAAATTGCATGAAGAGCGTGAACCTATTTATCGTAATTTAGCAGATATCTATGTAGAAACGGACCAGCGTAGTGTACGCTTAGTCACAGATGATATTATCTATTGGTTGAATAAAAAGCGAAGCAAATGATTTATCCTATTCATATTGGCAATCAATTATTATCATCCGCAAGTAAAATATTAGCGCCGCATATTCAAGGCTCACAGATATTAATTGTCACTCAAAAAAATATTCCTGGCGAATATCTTTCTATTTTGCAGCAGCAATTAAAACAATATCAATGTGATGTTATTTACCTCAATGCAGGCGAATCTTATAAAACGTTAGAAGAATGCCAAACTATCTTTTCTGCATTATTAAAAAATAATCATCAACGATCTACTACGCTGATTGCATTAGGCGGAGGAATAGTGGGGGATATGACGGGGTTTGCTGCTGCCTGTTATCAACGTGGCGTGAATTATATTCAAATTCCAACGACGTTAATCGCGCAAGTGGATTCGAGTATTGGCGGGAAAACAGGTGTGAATCATGCATTAGGGAAAAATATGATAGGGGTATTTCATCAACCTCAATGTGTGTTAATAGATATTGATACCTTGCAAACACTGCCTGAAAGAGAATTTATTGCTGGCATGGCGGAAGTCATTAAATATAGTTTAATCCACGATGCAGAATTTTTTGATTGGCTCACAAACAATATACCTGCCATTCGCAGTAAACAACAAGATGTATTATTGTCATTAATAAAAACTTGTGTGAAGCATAAATTACACTTTGTTATGCAAGATGAGAGGGATCATGGTGTAAGACGATTATTAAACTTTGGGCATACGTTTGGTCATGCGATAGAAACTGCTTTTGCTTATCAAGATATTTTACATGGCGAAGCTGTTGCGATAGGTATGATGATGGCGGCACAATTATCAGCACAGCTTGGATTTATTTCAGAAAAAGAAGTCGCAAAAATTACTTTTCTATTAGCAGCAAGTGGTTTAAATGTAACACTCAAAAATCCGCTGGATATCAATCAATTGATTGCGTTAATGAAAAAAGATAAGAAACGAGAAAACAATCAATCGAAATTTATTTTATTAAAAGCAATTGGCAAGGCAGAAGAAGTGGCGGTGGATGAAGGCTCCCTGTTTAAAATGGCATTGTTGCATAAATAACAGGTAAAATAATTTTAATGCGTATATATGCCCTCTCCTCCCGCTTGCGGGAGGAGGGTAGGGAGAGGAGGGTTAATTATTTTGCAGGAGCAGCAGGTGTTGCAGGCGCAGCAGTAGTAGGTTGAGCTGCATTCATTGTGTTACTAGGCGTTGTTGCTGTTGGTGCAGCAGGTGTAGCTGGCATAGCAGGTGCTGTTGTTGTGGTTGTTGTAGTTGTACCTGTACCTGTATCTGTATCTGTTGTTCCAGTTGTAGGTGCTGGAGTTGTCGTTGTTACGGTTGTGCTGCTAGTCGCTGGAGGTGTTGGAGCAGCGGTTGCTGTTGTTGCTGGTTGCTGTTGCATTGCAGCATTATCCGTACTCATGGCAGGTGCAGTGGTTGTTGTAGTTGCGGAAGCATCGGTTGTTGTCGTAGTTGTTGTTGGTTGTGCAGTTGCTGTAGCGTCTGCTGTTGGTTGAGCTGTGGTTGCTGTTGTAGTAGTCGTTGTATTGTTAGTGAGAGATGCTGTTGGTTTATTTTCTTTTTGTTGGCAAGCAAGTAAGCTGACAAAGCAAAGTCCTACTAGTGTAGCAATAATGTGTTTACGCATGAGTATTTTCCTTTTTAAACTTTAGTTAATGACGAATTGGTCTGATATGCATATTAACCTAAATGTTGGGTTGCTGCAAAGGGGAGGGTAACAGCTTAGTCCATCTCAAGCAAAACTGATCTGCGGGCCGTCGTACCGCGCGAAAGCGCGGTATCCAGTAAATAATAATGTCTGGATCCCGCGGCTTGATC
>Ga0206967_1228_pt1 | contig 10143 bp, 6 predicted proteins | sample Alteio_BWOrgHeat_24_FD_153259 | JGI IMG/M metagenome (GOLD analysis project Ga0206967, IMG submission 153259) | Enriched cells from forest soil in Barre Woods Harvard Forest LTER site, Petersham, Massachusetts, United States -... | ecosystem: Environmental > Terrestrial > Soil > Temperate forest > O...
GGCCGGCGAGGGTGCCAGTGAGAGTGGAGTTCTGGCCAGAGGCTAGTAACGCGAGCGCGAAGACGGTGCTGGCGCCAGCACCGAGGAGGGGGGTGAGGAGATGATAGGCATCCTGGATTTCGGCGACGCCGGTGTGGCCTGTGGTGTGGAACGTGGCGGCGGCGACAATCAGGATAGCCGCGTTGATGAAGAGGGCGATCGTGAGGGCGATCGTTGAATCCACGAAGGCGTAGCGCACGGCGTCGCGTTTGCCAGGGATAGTCCGTTCGTACTGGCGGGTTTGTATGATCGAGGAGTGTAGATACAAATTGTGTGGCATGACGGTTGCGCCGATGATGCCGATGGCGATGTACAGCATCGTCGGGTTCGTCACGACCTGCGACCTTGGGATGAACCCTCGGATGACTTCCGCGAATGGGGGGCTCGAGAGCGCGATCTCGAAGAGGAAGCAGGCACCGATGGTCGCGACAAGGGTGATCACCAGGGCTTCTAGGAGTCTGAATCCTTTGTGTTGGAGATAGAGCACCACCAGGACATCGAGCGACGTGATAATAATGCCGACGACGAGGGGGATACCGAAGAGGAGCTTGAGCGCGATCGCGGAACCGATCACTTCGGCGATGTCACAGGCGGCGATCGCAATTTCGCACAGGACCCAGAGGGCGAAAGAGACGCGTCTCGAATAGTGGTCGCGGCAGGCTTGGGCGAGATCTCGTCCCGTGACGATCCCGAGCTTGGCCGAGAGCCCTTGGAGCAAAATCGCCATCAGGTTGGACAGCATGATCACGCTGAGGAGCGTGTAGCCGAACTGGGAGCCGCCAGCCAAGTCGGTGGCCCAGTTGCCTGGGTCCATGTAGCCGACGGCTACTAGATAGCCGGGTCCGGTGAAAGCGAGGACTTTGCGCCACCACGGTCCGGTGTGCAGGATCGGGATGGTGCGGTGGGATTCGACCAGGCTGGGGGTGAGCCGAGAGCGCCGCCAACCGCCGTCGGGCGGTCGCTCTTGCTCTGTCTCTTCCGGACGCTGGATGGTGGCCATGTCCGAAAGTTAGTCTATCCTAAAATTTCTTCAATCCTCGATTTCTCCGCCGGCTTCGGCCCAACCGCGGAAGCCGTTTCGGAGGGAGGTCACGTGGGTGTAGCCCATTTGCTGCATGGTGTCTGCCGCTAGCGCTGAGCGGCTGCCGCCGCCGCAGTAGAGGACGACCTGTTTGGAGCGGTCGATGAGCCCTTCGACTTTGTTCTCCAACTGCCCACGCGGAATGTGAATAGCGCCGAGGACGTGCCCCATGTTCCATTCACTCGGCTCGCGGACGTCGAGGAAGACGACGTCTGGGGTGCGTTGCGCGAGGGCATCCTGGGGGGATATTTCGGTGATCCGCGATTGGGCTTCGGCGATCAAGTCTGTGCCAGTCTTATGTGCGGGCATTTCGGAGGATCCTCAAGAATCGATGGTCAAGGTGAGTGTGTCGGCGTCGAGTGTCGCCAGCGAGCCTAGGGGGAGTGTCCACTGGTCATCGACGTGGCCAATCGGCAGGCCGGCAACGCAGGGAATGTTGAAGCTGTCGGCCACTTCACGCAACACGTCGTCGAGGGTACGGCGGCGTTCGGGAGGGCTGGAGGACGAGGCCTCGGCGGCGGGGATGTCCTCATCGGATGCTGTACACTGGCCGAATGCCAACGCGGCGAGGTTCACTAACGCGCCGGACATCCAGAGTTGCCGCAGCATGCGATCGATGCGATAGATGGGCTCGTTGACGTCTTCAAGCACGAGGATCGCTTGCCGCAGATCCAATGCGTATCGAGTGCCGACGAGTGCAGCAACGAGTGCTAGATTGCCACCCATCACTCGACCGCGTGCCGTGCCAGCGCGGATGGTGCGCGCGCTATGCGATGTGCCGCACGGATCTTCGCCGAAGACGAGTGCGCGCTCGAACGAGTTGCGGGAGAACGGTGTGATCGTACTTCGCGCTGTGGGACCATGATAGGTCACGATCTCGCACTCTCGTCCAACGGCGGCGTGCAGTGCGGTGATGTCTGAGTAGCCAATGATTGGCTTGGGGTGTCGGCGTACGGCGTCGTACGCGATGCCGTCGAGAATGCGTGTGACACCGTATCCACCGCGGAGACACCAGATAGCGTCGACGGTGTCGTCCCGCAACGCACGATTGAGGTCGTCGAGCCGCTGTGTATCTGTGCCGGCAAGGTATCCGTCACGCACTAAGACGTGATCGCCAACGACGGGCGTCCATCCAAACTGGTGGACATTCTCGATCGCGTGTTCCAGGTCTGTCGCGGAGATCAGTGGGCTAGATGGCGCAATGAGAGCGACACGCGCGGCTCCGGAGAGGCGTTGAACGGGTGCAAACGAATGGAGTGGCACGATCTTTTGGTCGGTCACGGAGAGCCGGATGAAGGCGAAGTGGGTAGTCGCGGTCTACTGAGGAATCTGGCACATGCGTTGCCGCTGCACCTAAGGGGAGATATTTCACCTTTTGTGAGGAATACACAATGCCCGGCACCAACAAGAACGAGAATGCCAAGAACACACCCAACAAATGGACCGATGACGAGGATTCACTCCAGGATACGAGGGAAGACAGCGGAGGGATGAGTGGGACGTCCGGTCACAGTGGCGACACGGGGAAGATGGGGGGTAATCGCGGCACGGGGACGAATACGGGCGGGAACAAGGGGAATAGTGGCCATACAGGCTCGGGCGGCTCGTCCAGCGGTGGCAGATCCGGCGGATCGTCAAGCTCGCGATAATGGCGGGGCTGGCGTATCAAGGCGCACCCGGAACGGTGCGCCTTGGTATTTTTCGGGGTGCTAGTTTCCGTATTCAGTCATCATGCGCTCGGAATCGCCGTTGCGGCGGCGTTACCGTGGATCGTCGTCCCATGGATGATCTTGGCGCGTTGGTCGAGGTCGAAATCACTCGACGAGGAATCGCCGCGGGCGCCGGATGACGCTCCGCTAGTCTCCATCATTATTCCAGCACGCAACGAGGCGCATAATATTGCGGATTGTGTGCGTACGGTGTTGGCGTCGACATATCCACGATTGGAGGTGATTGTCGTTGATGATCACTCGACGGATGGGACGGGAGAGATCGCTCGCGCCATTGCCGAGATGGATGTGCGGGTGCGAGTCATCGACAATCCGGATTTGCCAGCGGGATGGTTCGGGAAACAATGGGCCTGTCAGCATGGAGCGGACTCAGCGCAAGGCGCGATCTTGATTTTTGTTGATGCGGATACGCGTTTGGGAACGGATCTGTTGGCGCGGTCTGTGAATGGGATGCAACGGACGCAGGCGGATCTGTATACGGTACTCGGCCGACAGGAGATGGAGAGTTTTTGGGAGCGGCTCGTGCAGCCGCAGATCTTCACATTGCTTTGGGCGCGATACGGCGGTACGGAGTGGATCAACCGGTCGGCGCATGTCGCGGATAAGATCGCGAATGGGCAGTATCTGATGATCCGACGCACGGCGTATGACGCGATGCAGGGGCATGCGCTGGTGCGTGCGTTTGTCGCGGAAGATTTGATGTTGGCACAGCAATACTTCGCGGCGGGGCGAACGACGGTGGTGGTGATTGGGTTGCAGCAGTTGTCTACGCGTATGTATACGTCGCTTGGAGAGCTCGTGCAAGGATGGGGGAAAAACGTGTTCGCGGCGGGGAGAGAGGCGGTGCCGTTTGGGAAGATGGGACAGGTATTCTTCCCAGTCGTGCTATTGGCCATGCCAGTGTTGCAGCTCATTCCAGTGGTGACGTTACTAGCGGTGCTGACAGGAATCGTCGTGGGGGCTGGTGTGATCTGGGCGGCGATTGCTACGGTGGCGCTATTGGTGTGGTGGGCGTTCGTCTACTGGTTTGAAGGGCAGCGGATCGTGTATGCGGTCTGCTGCCCGTTGGGTGCTATCGTCGTGCTGTATATCTTCGTCTCCGCGATTATCCGCGGGCGACGAGTGTCATGGAAAGGGAGACGATATGTGAGTACGGTGGTGACAGAAGGATAGTCACGCCCGACGTGTCTGGCATCCATATCATAGCGTGAAGGGGTGCCAGACACGTCCACGGTCTAGCTTAACTACGGAATGCAGGTGGAGTGGGTGAACACGGATATCTCTGGGAGGGGATATCCAAACGATGTGGTCCGCACGACCGACCGCTCACAGCGACGTTATTGGATCTTCCACATCCCCGTCTCGGCCAACGCCTTGAACTCTGCATCGTGCGTTTCCCGGAACGCCAGGTTCTTCCCCTGTACTGACGTCTCCCCGACGACGCCGGCCATCTCCCCCGCCTGCCGGGTGAACCCAACGCGGAGAATGGCGGTCCGATACGCCGCCTCTTGCTGCGCCGTCAGTCCCACCGCGCCGAGATCGGCGGCGACCGAGGGGTAGGCATCGGCCATGGCCTGGATATCCATCGTAATGACCGACACCCGCTCGGTCCCCAGGGCGAGCGGGAGCTGCTCCTGATGCGCCATGCGGCCATCCTCCTTGACCGAGTCCGGCTCTTGCTGAAACCGATTCCAGAAGGCGGTCATTTTGGTCATCGCCTCGACGGTCAGGAGCGGATCTGCGTTGGCGGGCGGAGACACGGGTGTCGTGCCATGGGGAGTCGCCCAACTCTGCATGAGCCAGTGCCAGATAAAATCCTCGTCGGCCACGTAGTCGATGTGCGGCCGCAGGCCGAGGAGCGTCTGCACCGGATGCCCCTCGTGCCGCAGCACCTGCGCGAGTGCGAGTGTCTGCGGCACCATCCCTTCCGCGATCCCCCCCGACACCAGAAACTGTGTCTTCGGATTCTGTGGTCCCACGCCAGCGAACGGATACGACGCTGACAGGGCCACGATCCGGCTGAACACATCTTGATTACTGCGCCCCAGAAATAAGGTGTAGGCGCCTCCATACGAGAAGCCCGAGAGTGCAATGCGGTCCGGATCGATGGCGTCCGTCCGGAGCACGAGTTTCATCGCGGCATCGATGTTCCGCACATCGGGATCCTGGAACCGCTGAACCTGTATCCCTGCTTCGGTCTGGACCGTGTCAGTCCGCCCATCGCCGAGCCCGGCGATGACATCCCAGACCCCAGGCGTCCCCGCATTGGGGGCGAGGACAATCACCCCATATTTATCCGCGAGCGCGCGGAACTTCTGCATCTCCATGATCCCGCTCCGAAACCCACCGTGCAGCAGGACAATGAGCGGCACTCGCTGTGCCCCCACGCACTGCGGCGGGACGTAGACGTAGTAGTCTGGGAATCCCTCTAGCCGCGTCAGCCCGGCCTGTCTGGTCCGCGTGCCCGTCGCCATCGTGTGCGGGCGCACGCTCAGGCGCGGGGTCGAGGCTGGTGAAGCCTGCGCGAGAGACGGCGTGGCAGCAGTACCATTGGTATCACTCGTGGCGCCCGTATCGGTGAATGGCGGTGCAATGCGAACTGAGCTGTCGGAACGCGGCAGCGCAGCGAGACCCGGGGTGGGGAGCGCTCCCGTTGTGAGGATGACGCCAGCTAACAAGTGCAACATCGAAATTCTCCTGAGCGGACTAAGATCAATACACTCTAAATGTACGCTTCCTGAGCAGCAGATAAAGAGATCTGGTGCGTGACGGTTGAAGTCCGGGGGGGGGGGTGAGGTATTCGCGGGCACCGTATCCAGGCTGCTGGGACGGCCAGGGCGCACGTACTCGGCACACAGGGCAATGACCGGCGTACCCGTATCGAGTCCGAGGGTCCCGCGCCGTCCGTCGATCTCCGCGGTAAGCAGGATCATGTTGGCCGCGCTGTCGAAAGTAAAGGGAATACTGGTCACCAGATTCGCCGGGGCGGAGTGTGTTGTGAGGTACGAACCTTCCACCTGCAACAAAATGATGACGGGCGTCGGCGGAAGCTTGATCACTTTCTGCATAGGTGCCCTATTCTAGGTATGTGCAATCAATTACCGCAGCCGCCGCCCTGTTGGCGGCCTCCGATCAATCCGAGACGCTTGGCGAAATTCTGGCCGAGCTGGGATTTCCTGAAGCGCCACTGCCGTTGGATACGCTCGCTTGTGAGCGGCTGGGCCTTCCTTATGGTGTTATCGAAGCACAGGTCGCTCGGGCTGAGGGGACGCTCCGGGCACTGATCCTGACTGTCGTCGCCGATATCCCGCCACGGGACGTGCTTGCCAAGGTCTCGGCTCGGTTTGCGGCTCGTGTTCCGCATTTGCTGTGGCTGGTGATCGTGCTACAACCGGAGACGTCGCTAGTCGCGATCGCGACATGGGCGGCGCATACGACACCGCCGCGAGTCGCTGCGCTCGTCGCGGATCGGACACGCATCGTTGATAGTGACGCGGAGACGTTGTGCGCCTTGGCGGCAAGCGCGGCGTTGCCGGGTGACGTCATGCGGCATACCCGATGGCTCGACGTGTTAGGCCGGGAAGCGGTCACGCAACGGTTCTATCGCACGCTGGAGCGGGTGGTCACGACGCTCGCCGATTCGTTGGGGATGGAGCCAAACTCTGACGATGCTCGGCAGCTGGCGGTGTTGTATGTGTCCCGCCTGCTCTTTTTGTCGTTCCTCGAAACCAAAGGGTGGCTGAACCATGACTTCGGCTTTCTGACCAACGGGTTTGCGGACTGCATGGCGCATGGAGGGCGGTACCAACAGCGCGTTCTGACACCGCTCTTTTTCGGGACGCTCAATACGCGCCCAACCGCTCGGGCCACTCGCGCGCATGCATTCGGCAAAATTCCGTTCCTGAACGGCGGACTCTTTTCCCGGACGCCGCTAGAACGTCGACTTCGTACCGCCATATTCACGGACGAGGCGCTCGGGATACTCTACGGCGACTTACTCAGCCGCTACCGGTTTACCGCCCGTGAAGACACGATGCTCTGGTCCGAAGCCGCGATCGACCCTGAGATGCTTGGGAAGGCGTTCGAGTCGCTGATGGTCCCACAGGAGCGGAAACGGTCTGGTTCGTACTACACGCCGCAGACGCTCGTCGAACGGATCACAGCTACGACGTTGGCCGACGCGCTCCAGACTGGCACTGTCGACAAAGATGTCGTCGAGCAGGCACTTGCCGGAACGGTTCCGAATTCCGAGGCTCGCGGCATCTTGCTCGACCGCACGGCATCGTTGCGAATACTCGATCCAGCATGCGGCTCTGGGGCGTTCTTGGTGCACGCACTCGAGCAAGTCGCCGCGCTTCGCGCCCGGCTGGGCGACGTCCGGCCGATCTCGGCGATCCGGCGGTCGGTCCTGACGACAGCGATTCATGGCGTGGACATCAATCCCATGGCGGTGTGGCTGTGTGAGCTGCGCTTGTGGCTCTCAGTGGTCATCGATGGCGAAGAGCGGGATCCGATGCGCGTGCTACCGCTTCCTAACCTCGACCATCAAATTCATGTCGGCGACACACTGGCGGGTGGATCATTTGACGGCGCCACACACCCGCTAAGTGCCCGATCAGTGACGGCGCTCCGGCAGCGCTATACCCGAGCGCATGGTACACGCAAACGGATCCTCGCGGGATTACTGGAGCGGACGGAGCGCAACCGGGCCGTCGCGCAGATCGACCGGTCTATCGCACGACACACCGCACAACGCCGCGAGTTGGTTTGTGCCGCGCGCACCCATAATCTCTTCGCGGAACGGGGGACACCGAACAGTGTTGAGCGCAGGCAACTCCGCACCCTTCGCGAGGCAGTGCGCCGTTTTCGCGCCCAGCGGCGACGGCTGCTTGATGGAGGGGCGCTTCCCTTCACCTTCGCCGCGCACTGTGCCGACGTCGCTGAGGCGGGCGGGTTTGATGTCATTCTGGGGAATCCGCCATGGGTGCGATTACAACATATCGCTCCGGCTGATCGGACGACACTCCGTGCGGCATTCACCACGTTCCGGGACGCCGCCTGGGAAGCTGGCGCGACGCAGGCTAACGCGGGAACAGGGTTCTCGTCACAAGTTGATCTCGCGGCGCTGTTTGTGGAGCGATCCGTTGACCTCTTGGCACCGAATGGAACGCTCGGGTTATTGCTCCCCGCCAAATTGTGGCGCTCATTGGCTGGTGGAGGGACCCGCAGACTGTTACAAGCGCAGACGCAACTCATTGCCTTGGAAGATCTGAGCGACTCGCCAACCACCTTCAATGCCGCGGTCTACCCCTCAATCCTTGTCGCTCGCCGAGCTATGACTGTCGCACCACTCCTGTCATCATCTTCCGCGCCATCACAATCACCTGATCCAGTGACTGCAGCTGCTGACCAACCGCCCATGGTAGCCACCGTGCATCGATCCGACACAAGCGTGAAGTGGCACGCTCCCGTCGGGACACTGGCGCTGGATTCGAGTCCCGGAAGTCCTTGGGTACTCATTCCACCGGCGGTACGTACCGCGTTCGACTGCTTGGCTCGTGCCGGGATCTTCCTGGCGGAAAGTGCTATGGGGCGGCCATATCTCGGCGTGAAATCGGGATACAATGATGCGTTCCTCGTACACGAGACGGGCGGGGATGAGCAGTTGGCCCATGTGCATGCCGACTCCTATCAAGGCCAGGTTGAACGCGCCTCGCTTCGTCCTCTCGTACGCGGTGAGAGTGTCCGTCGATGGTTAATTCATCCCACCGATGAGCGAATCATCTGGACACATGACACTGACGGGACGCCACTCAAGACACTTCCAGCCTTGACTCATCGCTGGTTGTCTCAATGGCGCACGCCGTTGGAGCAGCGCAGCGATCTCCGTGGCAATACACGCTGGTGGTCGCTCTTCCGCATCGACAGTGCCGATAGCACCTACGCCAGAGTCATCTGGAACGATGTCGGCAAGTCGCCACGGGCCGCGGTGCTGGAGCCAGGCAATCCAACCGTTCCATTGAATACCTGCTATGTCGTCCGCTGTCCGACCCGGCAGGATGCTTATGCCTTTGCCGCCCTCCTCAACGCGCCACTGATGGCGGCTTGGCTCGGTGTCATCGCGGAACCAGCGAGGGGTGGGCATAGACGCCACCTCGGTTGGACGATGTCGCTCCTCCCCATCCCACGTGATTGGTCCCGCGCCTGTCAAGCGCTAGCCCCACTCGCGGAACGTGCCATGCGAGGTGATCCACCGACCGGCGATGAGCTGCATGGCGCGATGCTATACGCGTACCGGATCCGCGCTGACGCGGTCGAGCCATTGATGGTGTGGGATGTCCGGTGGCATCGCGAGTCCGTCACTTAACCCAACAGAGTTGCGACACGTGAGTGCGCAACATGTGCGGGCAGCGATCGCACAGCATGTGCTGGGAGCGCCGACACAAGATGTCCTCGTTGGTAACATCCGGTTATATCCTCACCAGGCTTCGGCCTTTCACCGCGCGCAAGCCGCACTCGTGGAATTCGGTGGTGCTCTACTTTGCGATGACGTCGGACTCGGGAAGACGTATGTCGCGCTGGCCATCGCCGCGATATCATCGACACGACCCCTGATTGTTGCACCAGCCACTCTAGGCACGATGTGGCACGCAGCCTGTACACAGGCTGGCGTCCACGCCGACCTCGTCTCGATGGAAAGTCTCAGCTATCGTACCAGCCGCGACGAGAGACCTCCAAAGCACTACGATCTTGTCATTGTTGACGAGGCGCATCACGCCCGTACTCCGTCGACGCAGCGATATGCCGCTTTGGCCCGCATCTGTACCCAAGCGCGCGTTCTGCTGCTTTCCGCAACACCGATCCACAATAGACGTGACGATCTCACCGCCCTGCTTGCACTCGTCTTGGGTGCTCGCGCGCACTCTCTGTCCGATCCGGAGCTCGCCCGTCTCCTGATCCGTCGGACTCAAGCACAGATACAATCCCCGTCTCGTCTCCCGGCCGTCCGGCGAACACGGTGGCTCCGGCCAGCCACGGACGAGCGTCTCCTCGACGCGATACTCGCTCTCCCACCTGCCGTCCCGCCACGGAACTCCGGCGAGGCCCACACGTTGACTCGCCATACCTTGCTACATCAGTGGGCATCCAGCGACGGAGCGCTCCAAGGCGCGATTCGGCGTCGCCGAGGACGAGCGACAGCGTTGCTCACTACGCTTGATGCCGGACGCTATCCAACCGCTCACGAATTACAGGCGTGGATCTCAGCCGATGACACGGTACAACTCGTATTCA
>Ga0206967_1229_pt1 | contig 10121 bp, 8 predicted proteins | sample Alteio_BWOrgHeat_24_FD_153259 | JGI IMG/M metagenome (GOLD analysis project Ga0206967, IMG submission 153259) | Enriched cells from forest soil in Barre Woods Harvard Forest LTER site, Petersham, Massachusetts, United States -... | ecosystem: Environmental > Terrestrial > Soil > Temperate forest > O...
GGTATTTGGAGAAAGCGTAACGCTAACCAGCGCCGCTTGGACTGTACTTAGTGCAGCACTTATGGATTGGTGAGGAATGGACGCATAAACTTTGCCGGCATATGGCCCTCCATCCATCGTACTTACCGTGAACGTCCCGGTGGTTGACCCGGCTGAGACGGTCACGGATGCCGGAACCGCGATTTGACTGAGGGAGCTCGACAAGTTTACGGTGAAGTCGCTCGTTGGGGCCGATCCAAGGGTAACGGTGCCCGTTGTCGTTGTTCCCGCCGTCACCGTGCTTGCCCCTAACGTAAGGCTTACCAGCGACTCCTGGTCAACGCTGAGAGTCGCCTTAACGGATTGATGCGGTATTGCAGCGTAGACATCCCCAGAATATGTCCCCCCTGGCGCGGTCGAAACCGTGAATGTTGCAGAGGATGAGCCGGAAGGAATGGTTACGGAGGCAGGGACAGTAATCTGACCAATAGACGCAGATAGGCTTACCGAGACGGGCGCGGTCGCATTCGATGTCAAGGTAACGGTTGCGGTCGATGACGTTCCCGCCGTCACGGTGCTTGGGCTCAAGGTTAAAGATGACAGCGATTGGCCGAAACAAACTGTTCCGAGCGCAAGGACAAGACAACCCAACAAAAGCCGAAACAGCTTAATTGTCTCCATATAGGGAGCCGATTATAGCGAAAGAGTCCAGGTAAGCGCCATCCCAGTCCCGTTCGGCCTGATTGAGCGGCCCAGGTTAATGGCCCGGACAATCACTGCCCGGGCCGGAAGGACGATATCAGTTCACGCCAAGCAAGGCTTAGTGAATGTAATAGACAATACCGTCCAGGCTCGTGACGAATAGATTGCCAAGGCTGTCGATCGATCCGGAAATAAACACGTGGCTTAGACCTCCAACAGTCCAAATCTGGCTTCCGTCGACACCAGAGTAGTAAAAGACGCTGTTTGAGCCTACTTGTATGATATTGCCAATAGAGTCGACGATCAGCGAACTTTGGCCTCCACCCGTTACAGTCCAGTTGATTGATCCGTCCGCTCCGCTCAGTGAACAGATGGCTGCGGTGTTCTGGGTGGAGACGACGATATTGCCGTTCGGGGCGATCGTCGGCGTCGAAATGGACGTGTCGCCAAGGTCAGTGGCCCAAACGGTGCTTCCGTTGTGGCCGTTGACGCAAGTTACAAGGTTCGACCCATCGCAGACGATAACATTTCCGTTCGCATCGACGGCGGGAGAAGATGGGAAGTAATGGCAGCCTCGAACCCAATTCGTGGTGCCGTTTAATCCGCTAAGCGAATACAGGTTTCCGGTATAGGCGGCAACGATGATGTTGCCGCTGGGAGTAACGGCAGGACAACCCACGAAAGCTTCGGAAAGTTTGACCGACCAAACGATGTGCCCATCGTTTTTGTCGATGAGGGTAACCAGTCCATTTTTGCAACACACGACTGTATCGCCATTAGCGCAAATCGTCGGCGAGGTCGGAGTATCGCTTAGGGGCGTGGTCCACAAGATACTGCCGGTCTGGCAGGAGACGGAGTAAACGGAACTGGATCCGGTAACGACTACGTGACCGAAGCCGTCAAGTGCGGGAGTGTTCTGGAAGCTATCCGAAGTATGCAGGGTCCAATTTGCCGCACCGTTTACGTTGTTCAACGAATACAGATTTCCGTTTGCTCCGCCTACATATACGTTGTTACTACCATCCACACAAGTGGATGAATCGAATGGGTCAGAGAAGGAGGGGGAGGCGTACAGGACTCCGCTACCCAAAGCTCCGGTACCGAGGCTGGTGTGGGACTCATTACCGCCAAAGGACGACCAGTATGTTGTCGCGCTTGCGGCTACGTTAATGACAACCTTTAAACCAAGGTGAGGAATGGTGGCGTAGATGGCTCCCGAGTAAGGACCCCGCAGGGCGGTCGAAACAATGAAGTTTGCCGACGTCGAGCCTGCCGGTACGACGACGGTGGCAGGCACCTTTAGCTCAGGGATCGAAGTCGAGAGGTTAACGGTGAAATCGCTGGTGGGCGGGGCGCCCAGCGTGACCGTACCGACGGTGGCTCCGCCGGCCAACACCGGGGTGGATGCCAGGACGAGACCGGCGAGAGATTCCTCGACAACGTTAAGCGCTGCCTTCACGGATGCGTGAGCGATGGCGGCGTAGACGTTTCCCGCGCAGGTTCCACCGGGGGCAGTGTTTACGATAAATGTCCCGGTTGTGGAGCCGGCCGGCACCGTTACCGTCGAAGGCACCGTAATTTCGGAAATTGAAGTCGATAGGTTCACGGTGAAGTCACCGGTAGGAGCCGATGCCAGTGTTACCGTAGCGGTCGACGTGCATCCGGCGGAGACAAGATTTGGCGACAGGGTGAGACTAACCAGTGAGGCCGATATGACATTCAGTGGCGCCGAAACGGAAACGTGCGGAATAGCCGCATAGACAGTGCCGGCATACGGCCCACCCGGCGCGGTCGAGATGGTGAACGTACCCGTTGTGGATCCGGCTGGAACGATAACAGTTGCAGGGACAGTTATTTGTGAGAGTGCGCTCGATAGGCTCACGGAAAAATCACTGGTTGGGGCCGCCCCTAGGGTGACGGTGCCGGTAGAGGTGCAGCCGGCTGTTACCGACGTCGGCGAAACCGTGAGACTGACAAGCGACTCTTCGTTCACGCTCAGGGTCGCCTTTACCGATTGATGCGGTATTGCAGCGTAGACGTTTCCGGAGTAAGTGCCGCCTGGCGCGGTTGTCACGGTAAACGTAGCGGTTGCGGAGCCTGCAGTCACAGTCACGGTGGGTGGAACCGTCAATTGAGTAATTGCAGTGGACAGGCTTACCGTCATGTCGGTAACCGCAGCCGAAGTCAGGGTAACCGTTGCGGTGGATGTCGTTCCCGCAGTGACCGTGCTTGGGGACAGAGTCAGCGATGACAATGATTGAGAAAACGCCGATGTTCCCAAGAATGCGGTGAGGAATAACAGGCAGAACCGAAGAAGCTTAGTGTTCACCATACAAGGCTCGCATTATGGGCATAATGCCGAACCTGAACCCGCCAAGAGACCTGGGATGAGTCAAAAGTTCATAACCACGTAAGATCGAATTGCGCCTCCGCGCCCATTCACTGTCCCGGGTAAGGCGCATCGCGATGCTAACTCCAAGCGTATCACCAATGGAGATAGCTCGTGAGCAAAGTAGGTTGACGTGATTTTTCAAATTGCCTTAGTGTTGGCGCTGTTCCTTCTCATTTGGAGCATCGTGAGACATCTCCTGTCGCGATTCGGCACCGTGTATGTCCGCGGTCCTTGGGGCTATACGGCAACTTCGTCTCGGGACCCTTCGATGCACCAGGCCGATCCGCACGAGTTTATGGCGGTGGTTGAGAGGCTTCTCACCGCCGATCTGTACGACATGCTCCATGTGTCTTGGGAGCCCAACAGGTACAGCGGCATCATGATATGCACCTTGAGGGGCCATCCGGAATTGAGAATCAGCTTCAAAGTTCATGGAGAACAGGAACAGTGTCTGAAGTTTAAACAGTCGATGTCCGTGCTCGACTTTCCGGTAACGGAAAGCTCAGATGGCTTCAACGGTGGGTTTTCCGAAAGCTGTAGGATCACCTCGCTTGCTTACCGGCTCCCCGAGTCACCAGGGGTGATTGCCAACGCCGTTGACGTCGCACTCGCGACTCTCTCCGGTTCTCAGCCCGACGTGTATTTCCTTTCTGGAAGCCTGTTTGCCCACGGTCCCGGACGCGGAAGCGGCATCAAGTTCAGCCCTTACGAAGACCCACTGGCCTCTGTTATTCCGTCGTCGCCGACTGTAAAAGTGAAGCGTACTTACCTTGGATAATGGGGCAACCAGCGTCCCATTGTCCGCTAGTAGGAATTATTCGGATTCGTCATCCAATTCCCCAAACAGGTCGGCGAGTCTGACGCAGATCGGTGTGCCTGGAACGGTGAACTCACGTGATCCGACCTCGATAAATCCCGTCGCTCCAGCGGTGTAGGCATGTCGCGTGGCCGGGTCGATTACCCAGATGTGCTCAACCCCAAGCGAAACACAATCGTCCACGCGGGCCCGGAGCCGGGAAAGCTTGTCCTCTGGAGAGAGGACTTCGACGCAGATAAGCGGCGGGGTGCGAACAATTTGGTCTCGCGGGTCGCCCTTTCGCATCACGCAGATATCAGGAACTCGAAATCGAGTCTCAGATACCTGGACTCGTTGCTCGGGAAGGGGCACGATCTTCCAGCTATTGCGACTCTGCTGAAAAATAACGTCTCTATATGGATGTGATGACGAACCCGATGGTCGCTGTATGTCATGTGTCGCGGCCTGAATGGCGCCAAACCGGTTGAGAACTACTTGGGGCATTGTTCCCATAATGCAAGGAGTGGTTGCATTCGTTGTCGCTGCCCTTAGCCTTTCCGGACACTCGTCTGCTTCTGCAGATGCAGGGCAGAAAGTCGGCTTGGCCCCGGAGGCGTGGTCGAAGCGTTACGGCGATTCACAAAACACCTGCCGCGGACTGGGCAGCGGCGCAACCGGTGTGATCAAGTACACGGTTCCTCTCAGCAAGATCTGCAGTTGGGGAATTCTCTCCCCAGATGGCTTTTTTTATGCAGGCAGCATGTGGGGCGATTTGATAGCCATCGATGTGAAAACGGGTGTCCAGAAGGGCCAGATTCGCCGCGCCTCGAGCATCGATCACGCGGCCAGCCTCGGTGCAAACGGCGTCCTATATATTCAATCGGGCAAGGGATCTACCGATGGAGAACTCTTTGCAATCGACGCCAAGACGGGAGCCGATCGCTGGACCTATAAAACCCATAGCATGATCGGTAGTCCACCCGCCGTCGGGAAGGACGGCACCGTCTATGCGATGTCTTGGACCAACGATCTCTTCGCGCTGGACGGATCAAGCGGCCAACTCAAGTGGCACGTCAAGACGCCTTGGTCGAGTTGCAGCCCGGCAATTGGACCGGACGGGTCCCTGTATGTGGGAGGCAACAATGACGACCTGAACTGTTTCAATGCGAAAACAGGGACTCTGAAATGGTCTAGGAATTTCCTCAACAGCTCGATTGCGGCGCCGGCAATCGGAGACGACGGTACCGTATACGTGCGGACCCAACGGTATGTAGTGGCGGTCAACGGAGCAACAGGCGATACAAAGTGGAAATTCGATTGCATCGGCAGTCCGAAGGAGCCACCAGCGATCGGATATGACGGAAACATCTACTTCGGGACCGGCAACGGCAAGGTATATGGCGTCAACGGAAGGACCGGCGCGCAGTTGTGGATGGCCGATCTCGGTTTGGCGAATTTTGGAGATTCATCGGCGATCGATGCGAAAGGAGTGCTCTATCTGGCGTCTCTGGGAATGAGCGATACGAATATCTACGCTGTTGATACGACCACCGGAAAGGTGCTCTGGAAGGTCAAACCAAACCTTAGTGGCTGTCGGAACCCAATTCTTGGCCCGGACGGAACGCTTTACTTGATTTCAGCCACTTCAGAACTGGTCGCAATCCACTGAGCGGGCCGCCCCATGCGCATCCGAATCGGCAGGATCAAGCGAACCCGCGACCGCTTATAGGGCCGTTATCCATTTCCCATAGAGCGGCAACCGACGTTTTCTGCATCGATGTAAATCAGCACATCGAGATGTTTCGTAAAGCGTGGTTCGGCATGGAAACCGACGGCGACGCCACCGACGATTAGGTACTCAATCCCGTAATGATCGAGTGCCGCCAACAGATCGGTCCAGTCTTGAAGCCCCGGTGCCGGGTCGTATCACCTCGTAGTAAAAATCGCGGATGTCGAGGATAGCTTGGATGCGCTCTTCTGGCGGTCTTGACTGCCAGTGGCTGATGGTCTCTTGGCGGAGGCGTGGGTCAGATAAGTTGGCGGTACCGCCAGCAGATTTCCTGCGCTCTTCAGCTGTCATTGCAAGTTCCTACGCGGGTACGAACCATCCCGCGGCTACAAATCAGGCTAACACAATCGTGGGATCGTGCCCGCCAACATCCTACGCCGGCAAGACCCATCCGGCGGCTACAGATCGGGGGTTCTAGATCATTCGTGGGGGCAGGCAACCTCTTCTGACACAACTGCATTGAGGTGAGAGTTTGTGTTAAGTTCGGAGGCTTTGGTCGGCCTGCCCGATTTGGAGGTTACCGGCATTTGGTATTCGGGTCGAACGGTTTGCGTGTCGGTTCGCTACGTTGGTGAGCGTTCGTGTCCGTTTTGCGGCGGCTTGAATCTTCGAGATCGAGGACGGCGTGTTCGTCGCGTTCGTCACGAGAGCTTTGGCGAGCGTCATTGCGAGTTGGAATTGGAGACTCGGAAGTGGCTTTGCCGGAATTGCGGCAAGAGTTTTTGGCAGCGCTTTCCTGGGATTCTTCCTGGCAAGCGCTCAAGCGAGCCTTTCCGGCGCTCGGTGGCAAACCAGCATCGCGACGGAATCAACCGTTCTTGTCTGAGCAAGCGTGAAAGGATCGGCAGTGCCACCGTCGGGCGGTGGTTCCACGACTGCCTGGGCCGGCTGCTCTGCGAGGTTAAGAACGCTCCTTGTCCCCGTGTGCTTGGGATCGACGAGCACTTCTTTTCCAAGAAGGACGGCTATGCGACGACGTTGTGTGATTTGGCTCATCGCAAGGTCTACGATGTGGTTCTAGGACGAAGCGAAGCATCCCTGGAGGGTTATCTAACCCGTTTGAAGGGTAAGGAGATGGTCGAGGTCGTATGTATGGATCTCTCGAGCACGTATCGCGCCATCGTGAGGAAGCACTTCCCGAAGGCCAAGATCGTCGCCGATCGCTTTCACGTTATTCGCTTGGTGAATCACCATTTCTTGGCCACCTGGAAGATGCTGGATCCGGTCGGAAGCAAGAGCCGCGGTCTGCTGAGCCTCATACGTCGGCATCGTGCCAACCTCAAATCTCCGGAACAGGCAGATCGGTTGGAGGCCTATCTGAGCCAAATGCCCGTGCTCAAGCTCATTTACGAGTTCAAGCAAGATCTTTGTCGCATCCTGCTGCACAAGCACTGTAAGGCATATAAGTGCCGAGAACTCGCAAAGCTGTTCCTAAAGGCCGTGGACGAACTCATAGACTCGAAACTCGAACCACTTGTCACTCTGGGAGAAACGCTTCGCTCATGGCAAGAGGAGATCGCCAGGATGTGGAGATTCACCAAGAACAACGGAATCACTGAAGGGTTCCACAACAAGATGGAGTCAATTACGCGACAAGCATACGGGTTTAGAAACTTCGAGAACTACAGACTCAGGGTCAGGGTAATGTGCACCTAGGTCAGAAATGGGGGGTGCCCCCACGAATGGCGTAGAGCCCAGATCGGGTTATCGCACTCGTAAAGCTATAATCGCTCCGGCCGGTTACCAGTGGAGACCTTTGAAAGCTTGGTAGGCCGGCAGGGACTCGAACCCTGGACCCGATGATTAAGAGTCATCTGCTCTACCAACTGAGCTACCGACCCAAGCTCGAATAATGTACCTCAGGTGTGTCTGTGCTCGCGCTACCCCCGCTTCGGGGTATGGGTGTGTTTAGCTGCAAAGGCAAACGCGGCGAAGGCCACTGGCCAGAGTCCCAACAGCAATCCTAGCCCCCGGTTTGTCCATATCAGCACGGATCCGGCGAGCATCGAGAGTCCCGTCACGAACGTTAGGCCAGTCCAGAAGACCCAGAAAAGGCGGACGCCGGGAAGCTGATGTGGCTTGTCATTGAAGGTTTCTATTTCGGCCCGCGTGTCTTAACCTGATCTGGTTTTCTGCCGTCGTTTCCGGAACCCTCACCCCCTGCCCCCTCTCCCTTTTCGCACGAACCATCAAAAAAGGCGAGGGGTTAGATTCCTTGTTTGGCGGCGATTTCCAAGGCTGCGGCGAAGCGGTCTATTTCGGTTATGGTGCTGTAGACGTTTGGGGTTACTCGGATGCCATTAAAACCGGGACCGCCGATGCTGGTTACGTAGATGCCGTGTTTGGTTAGGAGCCAGCTGCCGAGGTCTCCGGGTTTGATGCCTTCGATCTCAACCGTCGTGATGGCGCATGAGTGCTCGTGGTTCAGGTTAGTGTGGAAATGGACTTTGGAAAGGCCGGCGAGGCGGTCGGTCCAGCGTTTGCGAAGGTAGCGGAAGCGGGCGGCTTTTCTCTCGCCGCCGATCATTTCGTGGAAAGTGATCGCCTCGGCGATGGCGTTGTGGTTGGCGGCGGGGTGGGTGCCGATCTCCTCGAACTTGCGGATGTCGTTGGTCTGGGTGGGGCCGGCGGCCATCATCGGCCAAAGGTCGCCGATTTTTGACTTGTTGACATGGAGAAAGCCGGTGCCCATGGGCGCGGTCAGCCACTTGTGGAGCGAGGTGCCGTAGAAGTCGCAGGCAAGGTCCTTTTGCTGGAACGGGAATTGGGCGAAGGCGTGGGCGCCATCGACGATCACGGGGATACCGTGCTTGCGGCCAAGTTCGCAGACCATCTTCACGGGAAAGATCTGACCGTTCATGAACGACACGTGGGACACCAGGATCAGTTTGGTTTTTGGAGTCAAGCCGGCTTCGAAGGCGTCATAAAGGTCTTTTGGCGTCTTCGGTACATGGGGCGGGCTGACCTGGACCATCTTGACGCCTTCCCTGCGCTCCCGTTGTTGGATGGTGGTGATCATGCGCGGGTAGTCGAGGTTGGTGGTCAGGATTTCGTCGCCAGGTTTGAGGTCGATGCCGAGTAGGCAGATCTCTAGCGACTCACTGGCGTTTCTTGTGAGAGCTATCTCCTCCGAGTTGCAGCCGAAGAGGGCGGCAAGGCGGCGCCGGACACTTTCGACCTCGGGCTCAAGCTGCTGCCACATGTAGTAGCTCGGGGCCTTGTTCGAGTAGTCGATCTGCCGCTTGAGGGCATCCTCGACGATGCGGGGGGCGGGTGAGCAGCCGCCGTTGTTGAAGTTGACCACGTTGCGATCGAGGTCGAAGGCCTGCTGGATCTGAAACCAGAAGTCTTCGTCCTCGGCGGCGAGCGACGGGTTCCGTTCGGCCTTTTCGATCAGTTTGGCGACGATATCCAGGGTTTCGTTGCGGAAGGCAGCCACGCAGACGGCGGAAGTGAAAAGGTCGCGGCGGGAGAGCACGGGACCATTATAAGCGTTGGAGCGTTATAGCGTTGGAGCGTTGGAGGATGCGGTATGTAGGGTGCGTTGTTGCCGGTGATAGTCAAAATCCGTCGGTTTCCAGAACCCTCACCCCCTGCCCCCTCTCCCTTTTCGCACGAACCATCAAAAAGGGCGAGGGGGTCCGGAGTGCTGTTACACTGAGATCCTAATGAGTTTGTTTCGAATTGGGGTTGTTGGGGTGCTATTGGCGCCTTATGCGGTGGTGATGGCGCAGGGGCTGTCTACTGTTGACTTTGTGAAAGGGAATTACGGGAAATATTCGACGACCTTGCAGCTGTCGGAATTGCCGGATGATTATTCGGCGGTCAAGCTTTCGGTTTCTTCCGGCGCAGGCGATCCGTTGGCTACGCTGTGGCCGCTCATGGGGATTGGGAGAAGCGGCAATTCGAGCGACACGAACGCGAAGGTTAGGTTGGCCGAGTGCTGGTGGACAAACGGCGATACCGTGCGCGCCGTGAACCGGGAGTTTTTAGTGACTTACAAGCTGGACATCAACCCGCTCGAGGTCTTGGCACAAAGTGGGGCCAATCCTGGCTTCGGGGAGCCACCCTCTAAGCCGGTTGAGCCAAAATTGAAGATCAACCTGGTGGCACTGGATTCGATTCAGTCGGTCACGCCGTGCCCGGAGTTGACGAAGAAAGAGCTTTTGGCCGCGTACGGCAACCCTGGTTCGCAAATCGCCACGCCGATGCAAGATGGGGCCAAGCAGGCGGTGACGCTTTCCAATATAAAGCAGGCAGCACTGGGGTTGATCATGTACACGAATGACTACGACGATTACTTCCCGTATCCTCAGAGTTCAAAGGCTGCCTGGTATGTGGAGTATCCGTACGTCAAGAACCTGAGCGTTTTCAAGACCCTCAATCCTAAGGGTGGGATGATTCGATTCAATATGGGGATCGGCGGGGTGCTCACCAGTTCCCTTCCCGCACCGGCGGAGACG
>Ga0206967_1230_pt1 | contig 10106 bp, 9 predicted proteins | sample Alteio_BWOrgHeat_24_FD_153259 | JGI IMG/M metagenome (GOLD analysis project Ga0206967, IMG submission 153259) | Enriched cells from forest soil in Barre Woods Harvard Forest LTER site, Petersham, Massachusetts, United States -... | ecosystem: Environmental > Terrestrial > Soil > Temperate forest > O...
TTTTTTTCCACACGGCGCGAAGATAAGCGACGCATGCGCCCACTTCTCCGTAGGCAAGGAAAATCAGAGTGATGGATACGGTCGCCGTGATGAGGCAAGGGAAACACCAAGCCCCCACCACCTTGCCTTGCATGAACACCAATGTGGCGCTGACGACCCCCAAAGGAATGACATCGATGCCGAAAATGATGACGAGCCAGGGGCGGTCATGCCATCTGCGCGTTGACCCGGCCAGAGCAAAAAGGATGTCTCCTAAATAAGCCACAGCACCCATGATCGAATCGGGGATGCGGAACCAAATTCTTAAATGGTGGGACACATCGGAATCTAGGACATACTGAGTTTGACCATCGAATACAGGGTCCCATACATGATCGATCAACCGCCATTGATAAAGTCCCATATAAGTGGCGAGCAGGACGGCTATTCCTGCAATGAAGCAAATGAGAACTCTTTGCCCCCAGCTCGAAGGATTGCAGGGACTCTTTTCCAGATCGGAATCAGATCTATAATAACCAGGATATTTCATACCCCGATAAATAGCTGAACGGAACTTTTTAACAAAGGGTCTTCTAAGAGATAGTCTCTAATGCCTATCAGCGGGGGCAAAACAACGATTTGCAATTAAGGCCACCGATACTCCTACGAAAAGGGCAAAACCTTCAGCCATCTCGCCAATTCCAACGATTGTCTCTCCTTTTCCCGGATAGATTTGATTGATCTTGTTCACATTCATCAGATGTTCATCAGACAACCGAAGATGGACGATAAATCCCAGGGCAGCAGCCGACATCAAATATCCATGCATTCGTCCTTGATCATATGATTTGTTCAGACCAAAAGCGGTAAGGCCGGCTCCAAGTATTGCGAGACTCATTCCGTAGCAGGTATGCAAAAGATTTTCATCGGCATAAATCCCGCATTTGATTCCACCCATTCGCGCGAAAACAAGTCCGCCAAATGTACTTCCTATTTCTACAAGCATCGAGATACTCCATTCATTCTGCAAAAATAAGCCAGGGAATTAGAACCAAAGCTGTTTTGTTCTTCAAGGCAATTTTGTAAACATTGCATAAAACGTTGGTTCATGGACCAATCGGTCCCGCAATGCATCGTCTGAATCGATCACTAATTCCCGATCTTTCAAAACAATTCCTTCTTCTGAGAAACGGGAGCTGAACCAAGACGAATCGTCCATCATTTGGTTAAATAGATGCAAAAAAGATTGATGAATATTGGCTTTAACGTCTTTTAAACTCGTGTTATCTGGAAGATCCAATTTAGCGCTGATTTCCATTGCGACGACAGACGGATATTGAACTGCGATTTTCATAGAAACACCTTGAAAATGATCGCAATGATTATGCAGAAAAAAAAGTCCGAAGCAAGAGAACTGTTGGTCCAATCATAACTCTGTTCTAGTTGCTTTTTTCCGAATCATTTTTCCTAACCCAAGAAAAATCAGTCGATGTATAGTTTTTGCCAACCTAAATCGGGTCATTTATTTATGCTGAAAAGTCTTTTTGGAAATCGTAACGTCGAAAGGATCCTTCTTTTTCTCCTGGTCAATGAAAAATGCTATGGCGCTCAAATTCAATCTTTGCTCCGAGTCCCTTTAACTCCGATCCAAAAAGCCTTGCAACGGTTAGAAAAAGAGGGCGTTGTGCGCAGCCGCTACGAAGGGAAGACCCGTATTTATCAACTCAACTCTTCTTATCCCCTCCGCTTCGAACTGGAAAATCTCTTGAAAAAAGCCTACACCTTGCTTCCTTCCCAGGAAAAAAAGACGTATTGTTTCATCCACAAGCCGAGATTGAGCGCGGAAGAGGAAGGAAAAAGGGAGAGGAATAAAAAAAGCGATCTTCTCGAATTCTGGGATCGGCTCGGAAAAGTAGAGCGCCTCTCCTTTTCAACAAAATCGCGCCAGGGAGAAGAATCAACGACAAAAACCGGAAAAGCGGAAGTCCTCGTCTCCGCTCCCTCTTCTTCTCATTTGATTTTCCAGGAAAAAGGGTACTGGTTCCTCGATCAGCTTCCCGAAACTGCGTTCACGAACGCTTTCCGTTGGACGCTCGACCTAAAAACCGCCCTAATCACTTTAGAACATCTCCGCTATGGGCCCGCCCATCCTGTCTTCCTCTTCCACTTGGCCCCCACCCGCCCCTCGCTTCTCGAATCGGTCGATGCCCATCTTTGCGCCGAAGATACCTATTTAGGCAGCTTGACCTGGAGCCCGCAAAGCATTGAGTTTCATTGGAGAATCATCGGTCCCCGCAAAAACGACGAACTAACTTATTATTATAATTAAAATTTTTACTATTTTTATTGATTTATATATAATTATCATTTATTATATTAGTTTTAAAAAGATATAAAAATGACTTCTTTAGCTTTAACAAATCAAGCTCGATCCCAGGTAGGCGAAGCCATTCATCAAACAAGCGGCATATACCGGGATGTAATAACAATAATTGTTAGTTATCTGGATCTAAAATATTACGAAGACAGGCATCTGATTTCAAAGATCATGGAATTGATCGGAAATTTTACGACATCTAAATTGTGTGTTTTTCCCCGTGTGCGAGAAATAATTAAATTACCAATGAATTCTATCGCCGATCACATATTGCTTCATAGAATAGGGTATATTTTAGTAAAAAAAGACCATCCAGAAATGATCGCTGAATTAGAAGAAAATTTGACAGAGTTTGATCGCCGCTTTGAAAAAGGAAGGCAACAGAGAGTCCTTGCTCAACGCATTCATTTTTCTCCTGTTTCTCAAATTAATATGATCGACCAATTTATAATGGCATATTCACAATTATTTAAAGATGCTGAATGGCCATTAAAAACCGAGCTCACAAAATTATCTTTGAACAAGCTATCAGACCAGCAAGAAAACGGCCCCGTCCGCACAATAAAGAAATTCATCGGGCGATGCCGGCGTTCTCCTTATTAAAAGATAATTGGCCGGGTTTCCCCGGCCAGTCGTTATAGAATTTCCGCAGCGATAGAAGCCAGCTCGGAACGCTCTGTCTTCTCTAAGAACATATGGCCGTAAATTTTGTGGTTTTTGAATTTTCCCACGGTATAAGTGAGGCCATTAGAATCTTTATCGAGATAGGGGTTGTCGATCTGAGTCGGATCGCCGGTGAGGATCACTTTCGTCCCCTTGCCAGCGCGCGATATGATCGTCTTCACCTCATGAGGGGTCAAGTTTTGCGCCTCATCGATGATCATGTACATCTTAGGCAAAGATCGGCCTCGGATATACGTGACCGCCTCCATTTCGATTTTTTTACTCTCCATAATGAACTCGAGAGTCGCCGCCCCATTCCCCTCGCCGCTTGTAGTCGAACAAAGGAATTCGAGGTTATCGTAAATCGGCTGCATCCAATGGTAGAGCTTCTCTTCCTTTGTGCCCGGCAAATAACCGATATCTTTGCCCAGAGGCATGATCGGGCGTGAAATGAGAATTCTCGAATAGACAGGCTCATCGAAAACTTTGCGCATTCCACACGCCAGCGCCAATAAGGTTTTTCCTGTTCCGGCAGGCCCCACCAAGGTCACAAGATGGATATCGTCGCGCAAAAGAAGGTCGATCGCGCAACGCTGTTCGACATTCAGCGGCTGGATGCCCCATATGTCTTTCGAAATTTGAAGCAGCGGTTCGAGCTTTTTCGTCTTTTCGCTATATTTGCAGACGGCCGATGATTTCTCCGGAGAACTCAGCAGCGCATATTCATTGGGACGAAAACCTCCTTCAGGCATGGGAAGAATGCCATCTTTGTAGAAGAGATCGATTTCCCTCTTTTGGACATCGACTTTCCGCAACCCGCGATACATTCCTTCGTAAGCCGTTTTAAGACTTTCAAAATCCTCTGATTCGAGGTCCATCGCCTCGGCTTTCACCCGAGTGACAAAATCCTTAGAGACGATGACGACCGCCTCGCCTTTCTCTTTCAGCATGAAGGCGGCCAGAAGGAATTTATTGCTGTTGCGGTCGAGCGGCAGAGGAAATCCTTCTACCCGCTCCGTCTTCGCATCCAAGTGAATGCGGACTTTAGGTCCTTCAGGAATCACGACCCCGCTATGCAAATCGCCCGTTTGATCGGCCTTCAATGAATCGATATAACGGATGACTTCCCGCGCATTCTTTCCCACTTCGTCGGTATAGCGTTTCAAACTATCTAATTCTTCCAAGACGGCAAGGGGAATTACGACATCGTTGTCTTTGAATTTCGTGATCGCTGCAGGATCATGCACCAGAACATTCGTATCGATCACAAAGGTTTTTCGAGTCACTTTTTTATCCTCGGAGACACTGTTTGGATTGAGTGGTTTTGGCCGCTGAGCCACTATCATCAGGCACCTCTATTTACGCTATTAATTGCATTTAGTTAACTACATTGAGCGGCTCGCTACCCCCATTTTGTTTGCGCTCTAAAATTTCTCCTTATAGGGATTCAGACGTACGAAATCAAGAAAAGGTTATTAATTTTATCTTAAATAAATAAATCACATATACTTACGAACACTTCAAGCACATAAACATACCGAGTGCTAATTTTCTTGACAGCCTACCCGCCCCTGCCGTATAATCAGTAATAAAAGCTGAAGTGTAAAACCTATGAAGATCACCTCGACTATTTTAAGCATACCTCCCTATCTATCAACAACTTGGAAAAACATATCCTCACTTCATATGAGGGAAGAAAAAGGGCTTTTTACCTTGGTCGTCATCCTTCAAAACCGGGTCCAAGTAGAAGTCCCCGGTCTGGACAAAGCCACAGTCGATTCAATTTTCGAAGCTCATGCCCGATATGCAGAGAGTTCAGAAAACGAACTTTCCTCAATGAAAAATCCTTTAGAAGGACCCTTTAGTTTCAGTTTGCCGATAAAACCAGACGGCCCGATTGATTCTTTGGGAATGGCCATGCAGCATAACGAAGAACAAGCGAACCTTCCTCCTCTTCCACCCGACGTACTCAATAAAATCACGATGATCGCCCGCGCTTTCGGACTCGATGACGCCACAACGCTTCCAAAAGCCGAACCCCATTGCAATTGCATCTATTGCCAAGTCACTCGCGCTCTGCAAGGGGAGCAAACACTAGAAAAAGTTCCCGCTCATGAAGAGGTCACCGACGACGACCTAAAGTTCAGGAACTGGGATGTCAAACAGGCCGCGGAGAAACTCTACACCGTGACCAATCCCCTCGATGAAAATGAATATTACAGCGTATTTTTAGGGGACCCTCTCGGCTGCACTTGCGGACAAAAAAATTGCGAGCACATCCGCGCTGTTCTAAATACCTAAGAGACCTTCTCTGACTCCTCTCTTTCTGCGAACTTGATTTGCGGATGTTCATAAGTTGGCAAACATCGAAATACTTCCCCAAGTTTTTTGGGTAGTGGCAAACAAGTTAGGCTGCAACTCTTCAATGAGACAATCTTTTATTTTCATGCGTATCATGCAAATCTTGCCTATCACGAACCTATGTTATTTGTAACGAAAAGATTCAGAGAAGGTCTCTAAGTCTTTCGACGAGCAACAAGGTAGCATGATAGATAGGATTTACTTGATATGCATGATAAGGCTCCTTCTCTGAATTATATGATTAGCATCATCGTTTTTTGCTCGCACGAACAAAAAAACGAGAAAACACTTGGTGATAAATTGCTCAGAGAATAGTATTTTCTTAATCACCATCGATGGAGCGATCGCTATGTTGCGCCTTATTTGCCTAAGTTCATTTTGTCTTGCCGTAGTTGCTGGAAATGCAGCCCCGCAAGCGACACAGCCTACGGCGCCACAGGCGGCACAACTTACGGCCCCAAAAGCGGCACAACTTAAAAGCCCTCCTTTGACTCAAACTCAACTTCCGGCCAAAAAAACAGAACTTTTCAAGCCTTTTACAGGAAAAATCATCGCCAATAAAGTGAGGATCCGCGCAAAGCCCGATCTAGATGCCCACGTCGTGCGGCAAATGAACAAATCGGAACTTCTCCTTGTCGTGAGCGAAGAGGGCGACTTTTATGGAATCGAGCCTCTCAAAGACACAAAAGCCTATGTTTTCCGCAGCTACATTCTCGATAATGTCGTAGAGGCGAATCGAGTCAATGTGAGGCTTGAGCCCCACGTCGATGCACCCATTATTTCCCAGCTTCAAGCTGGCGACAAAGTTCAAGGCCAAGTCTGCTCGATGAACCATAAATGGCTTGAAATCGCGCCTCCCAAAGGGACCCGATTTTACGTCTCTAAAGAATTTATCTCGAATGTGGGCGGACCCGAATATTTAGCGGCCATGGAAAGTAGAAAAATGCAAGTCGACGAGCTTTTGACTAGCGCCTATTTCAATGCAGAAGCCGAGTGCAAAAAGTCCTATGAAGAAATGGCCCCTCAGCAAGCGATCGAGCAATTCCAGACCATTTTGAAAAATTTTGCAGATTTCCCTGAAGCCGTGGCCCAAGCCAAAGAAGGCCTCGCCCTGTTAAAGGAAACGTATCTAAACAAAAAGATCTCCTTTCTTGAATCGAAAGCTGAACTTTCCCCTGTCGCTAAAGAAGAATTGCTAGCCAAACACAATATAGAAAACAAAGATCTGTTTTCCGACAGTTCATCGAAACTCGATCCCGCTCTTTGGAACAAACGGATACAGAAAAAGGAAAATCTTTCTTTTTGGGACACTCTTGAAGAATCTTTATATTTAAGCTGGACAGCATTTCATTCAGGTAAAAAATTCGATGATTTCTATGCGGAACAAAAAGCCAATGCTTCTGTCCTTACTGGAAAATTAGAGCCATACGATAATGAAGTGAAAAACAAGCCTGGCGATTATATTCTCCGAGGATCCGATGCGCCTTTAGCTTATCTCTATAGCACCCAAATCAATCTCGATAAATTTGCAGGAAAGACAGTGACTGTTTTGGCCAGCCCCCGCCCCAACAATCATTTCGCCTTCCCCGCTTATTTTGTCTTGAGCGTTGATCTATCAGAATAGATTTCGAATGGAACTGAGAGATTGGGCGATCCGAATCCTTTCAGCGGACACGCTGGAAGAAAAGTTATTCAGCCCTGAAATTCTCACTGATGAAAATCCAGGTTCTCCTCTTCTTTTCAACGAACCGACGCGGCCTCCTGAAATGGGATTCAACAAACGGACCCGCGAACAAAAACTGCCCGCTTTTCAGACTCATGGAAAAGAAGAAAACCGAGCCGTCTGCCTTCACCGTTTTGCCGGCCATGAGCTTCTCGCCGTAGAAATCATGGCCCATGCCCTGACTGCATTTCCCAATGCCCCCAAATCGTTCCGCAAAGGAGTCGCCCACACCCTTAAAGAAGAGCAGGGCCACGTCCAACTTTATATGCACAGGATGGAAGAAATGGGACTCCAATTCGGCGATCTTCCCCTTTACCGCCATTTTTGGAATCACGTTCCCTATCTCACCTCCCCTATTCGCTATATCAGCACAATGAGCCTCACTTTTGAAATGGCCAATCTCGATTTCGCTCCCCTTTATCGCAAATCGTTTGATCATTTTGGAGATCAAAAAAGCGCAGACTTGATGGCTCAAATCGTCAAAGATGAAATCAATCACGTCTCTTTCGGCTGGCGCTGGCTAAACCGGATGAAAGGAGAACAGGACCTTTGGAGTACTTGGGTGGAAAGCATCACGCCTAATCTGATCCCCTCGCGGGCAAAGGGATTCGTCCTGAATGAGGAAAACCGGCATAAAGCCGGCATTCCTCAAGATTGGATCGATAGATTGAAAAATTGCTAGTTATACTATCATTGGTAGTGGTCAGTCTCTATTTTCAATGCGATAATCTTTTGTCATCATGCGTATCATGATAAGGCTTTAGCATTACATATTTAGCATCGCCATATCATTTAATTCTGCAATGCCGGATTCCTTTCCCCTTTTATTTCGTCGGGTTTCAAAAACGCATAGCGCATGAGCGCAGCCATGTGAGGCAAAGCCATGCAAGCTAAGACGATATCTGTCATGGACCAGACCGTTTTGACATCGGAAATCGAGCCAAGAAAGATCATCAACGCTGTCGCCGCATAGTAGACATACAATTTTTTGTTCCGAGTCAAATAGGTGAAGCATTGGCTTCCGTTGTAGCTATTTCCCAAGATCGTGCCGAATGCGAAAACGAGGGAACAACTGGCGATCGCAACGACACCAAATGAAGCGAAATACATTTTGAAAGAGGCTGCCACCATGCTCATTCCCAAAGGAAGGGAAGGATCTTGCCAGGTATCCGTCATGAGCGACACGCATCCCGAGAGAAAAGCGATAAACCCGGCCGCGTAGGTGGAAAACATAGCCAACGTCCCTTGGGCAACCGGATCGTTCGTTTCCGCCATAGAATGGGGAATCGTCTGCGTCCCGATCCCCGCTTCGCACGCTTGGGTTCCCTTGAATACGCCCCAGCGCAAAGCGCTCATCAGCCCGCCGACCACCGTTCCGCTCGCCATCGCATATGGAGAAAAAGCCGATTGGAAAATGGTCCCTAAGACCTCTCCCAATTTAGGCAGATCGGATAAGAGGATCCAAAAACAGGCGCCCAGATAAAGGACGAATTTGACCGGGATTAATTTCGCCTCGACTGAACCGATCCGCTTAATCCCTCCCATCAGCAAGAAAAGAACCACCAAACCGATAAGCCCCCCCGATACCATCGCAGGAATTCGGTAAGCCCCCATTAATGGAGAATCTAAAATAGCAGCCAATTGGTTCGCCTGAGCTCCCGACCAAGTCGTCATCAAAATAAAGCAGCAAACGGCGTACCATTTGGCCGCGAAAGGGGAAAAAATAATTTTGAGATACTGCATCGGACCGCCCATAATCTGTCCCGATTCGAGCTTTTGTCTCGATCTGACTGAAAGGCTCACTTCGACATAAGTCGCGGCAGCGCCGAAAAAAGACGTCAGAAGAAACCCAATCAAAGCGCCCGGCCCTCCTAAATGAATCGCGATCACAGGACCTACGATCGTCCCAATTCCCAACGTCGTCGACATGGCGGTAAAAAGAGCTTTGTAAGGCAAGATCGTAAACTCCCCTTCTCCCTGATTTTTTTTCGAAAAAGAAGTTCCCACCATTTTGAATAGAGAGGGAATAAATCGGAGTTGGATAAAGCGAGTCTTCCAAGATAAAAACACACTTCCAGCCAAAATGAATAAACAAGAAACATAAAGCAAATAATCGGAAACAGTTGTAATAATTCCTTCAAAAAACATAAATCCTCAGAAAAATATAAAGTAAAAAAGCTTTTTAAAGCCGCAAAAACAGAATCAAGGAAGAATTAATTTTGAGATTTATTATTTTGGAGGGATTGTTGTTGGAGGGAAGTATGAAGAGAACGGGAAATAGTTAAGGGCAGTGAGATAAATTTACACATAAGACCTCCTTTACAGGTTCTTTTTATTGGAAGCATTGCATTTCTTCTCATTTTATTAAAGACCAAAAATAGACCAAAAAGAACGTCTAGCATATGGTTTCATTATGGACCTGCATTACCTGCTCAAAGGAGCTATCTTAGGTTTTTCCACTCCCGCTGGACCGATTGGGATCCTTTGCATAAGAAGAACCTTGCAATACGGCAGACGATCCGGCCTCAGTTCGGGACTCGGCGCGATCCTCGCCGATATGGTCTATGGAATCGTCGCCATTTTCGGACTTTCTTTAGTCATGAAGTGGCTTTTAGCTGGGCAATTTTGGCTCCGTTTGATGGGAGGAGCGTTTCTTTTTTATTTAGGTGTTAAAATCTTCCTGACGCCCAAAACAGACGAAAAGAAAACGGCTGTCATGCACACGACCCTGTTCAGCGATTTCATCTCGACTTTTTTTTTAACGATGACCAATCCTTTGACCTTCCTTACCTATTTCGGCATTTTCGCAGGATTCGGGATGGCGGATACGAAAGGAAATCATTTTAATGCTTTTCTTCTTATCTTAGGGATTTTTGTAGGCGCTTCGCTGTGGTGGGCTATATTGACTGAAGGAGCGCTTTTATTCAGAAATAAATTGAGCGGACAAACGATGGGTCTCGTCAATCGGGTGGCGGGCCTGATCATCATGGCTTTCGGCATCGC
>Ga0206967_1231_pt1 | contig 10093 bp, 2 predicted proteins | sample Alteio_BWOrgHeat_24_FD_153259 | JGI IMG/M metagenome (GOLD analysis project Ga0206967, IMG submission 153259) | Enriched cells from forest soil in Barre Woods Harvard Forest LTER site, Petersham, Massachusetts, United States -... | ecosystem: Environmental > Terrestrial > Soil > Temperate forest > O...
GCTTTGGCGGGTTGACTTGGAAAATAATAAAATCACCATTGAAATCAGAGCGATGAAAAATGTGCAGTACCAATTAAAAATCTTGTAACTTAATCCCGATACAGTTTGAGTTGGCAAGATCCATGGGAAGTAAGTTATAAGCCAGACCATTAAAACATAGCCCAATCCAGCGAAAAAAAACTTTATCTTTTGTGATCTCGTCAATTCAGCACTTTTGGAACCAGATTCGTGGCGGACCTCGGGTTTGGGTGGTTCAGTGACGGTTATATTCCGCGGGCTGAGATCGGGCTTTTGGCCGGCGGGTGGTTGGGCGGGCGGCAAAGTCGTTTCCGCAGCGGTCGAACTGCGCAACACGTCTTTAGATTCTTGAACCGCGCGGTCTGGCTCGTGGTTCGGTGGCTTTTGTGCGGGAGTTTTCTCTGTCTTGAAATAGTTTACCAGGATCGAAAGTTCATTCTTGGGCCGTGCCTCATGCTGGCGGAGGCTCAACGGCAGGTTGCCCACGGTCATGCCGTTGCAGAGCAACGTCACCAGGTTCCCGGTCTTGCGCCCGCCGAGTTTTTCATTCAGAAAGGCCTGCCATTCCTTTTTCACCCATTTGCTGGTCACGTTATCCCGCGAGGAGGTCACGACCAGCATATGCTGGGAGTTTTCCAGCGCCTCGTCGATGGCGTCAAAGTATTCGCTGTTGCCGACGCGGTGAAGCTCCTGCTCGGAAAAAAAGACTGCCAGTCCCGCCTCCCGCAAAAAATGCGCCGCTACCCGTGCATGCGGATAATCCTCGCTCTTGGCGCTGATAAACACGTCGTAGGACATGATTTAATCCAGCGTTGCAACAACAAGTCTGGGAATCAAGGCAACTCTTTCATCCACATTTGATTAAATACGAGAATGTCAACTGCAGGCACACATCAGTTCCGATTTATCCCCAAGCTTTGCCAAATCCGCCGCCCGATGCTCATTCGTCATTATGCGTTAAGAAACATCTTCCCCCTCCGCCTGGCTGTGAGAACGTTTCCGCTTCTCCACCGCCTGGCGCAGCAGATATTCGATCTGGCCATTGACACTGCGCAACTCGTCGCCGGCCCACTTCTCCAGTTCCTTCCACAGGTCCGGCGGTATGCGCAACAGAAACGGTTTGCGTTCCTCGCTCGGCATGTTCGCTTATTGGTACAAGGTTCCCGTGTTGATCACCGGGGTGGCCTCGGTTTCAGCGCACAGCACCACGAGCAGGTTGCTCACCATGGCCGCCTTGCGCTCCTCATCCAGTTTCACCACGTTTTTCTCCGATAACTCCCGCAACGCCATGTCCACCATGCTCACCGCGCCCTGGACGATCTTCTGCCGCGCGGCGATCACCGCCTCGGCTTGCTGGCGGCGCAACATCGCCTGCGCGATCTCCGGCGCGTAAGCCAGATGCGTCAGCCGCGCTTCCACCACCACCACGCCCGCCTTGTCCAGCCGCTCCTGCAATTCCTTCTTCAGCGACGCCGCCACTTCGTTCGCGCTCTCCCGCAACGTCAGCTCATGCTCCTCCCCGCGATCATACGCATACAGGCTTGCGATGTGCCGGATCGCCGCTTCACTCTGCACATGGACGTAGCTCACGAAATCGTCCACGTCGAACGCCGCCTTGGCCGTGTCTTCCACCGTCCACACCACCACCGCGGCGATCTCCACCGGGTTGCCGCGTTTGTCGTTCACCTTGAGTTTCTCGCTGTTGAAATTCCGCGCCCGCAACGAAATCTTGGAACTCCCCGTTCCCGACGCTGCCCTCGCCGCCGGGGAGCCGGCTTCCGTGCCCGATGACCGCGTGCGCGCGTAGAACGGATTGGCCCACCAAAAGCCGCTGTCGCGCACGGTCCCTTTATACGCGCCAAACAGGATCAGCACCCGCGCCTCATTGGGTTGTAACGTGAAAAAGCCGGAAAATATTACCATGACCAAAATCCCCAATAAAATACACGCAGCCAGATAATACCACGGCCCGGGCGTTCCCCGCAGCATGGAGATAAACCACGCCGCCGCGCCAAATAGCAGGGCAAAATTGAATAACAGCATCGCCCAGCCACTGATGGCGCCAGCCACACGTTCACTGCTCACCGAGTTTGTACCGTTCAAGTTCATAAGTAATTTTCCTTTCTTGGTATTAAAGTGATATCATTTTGAAATTGTTATGTCAATCACTTCGTGTAAGTTGCTATTAAAAAGAGACCTAACACTATAAAAACCATTTACCTTTGATCAGCCATGCCGGGAGCTTTTACTTTTTCACAATCAGAACCAGTTCTATTTTATATTGATTGATAGTAGTTTACGCTAACTATTCACAAGTTATTCACAAAAAGCTTGATTTTTCCCCGCCATTGTCCAGTATTTGCGCATCAGGCACCGTTTTACCTCAGTACTAAGGTGCCTGTCAGAACATACCGGTTCCTCACACCGCAAAGGTCCATCAACACGTGGAAGACGTGTTGATTGCGACTGCATTCAATCAAAATGACTCGATATTTCCGTTGTGTTGGGGGCCACCGTTGCAGTTTTCTGCTGGCGGTATTTGCCGTGCTCTCGTTTTTGCCCGCCGCGCGGGCGGTCAATCTGGTGGAGGAATTTTACCTGCCGTTTCCCGAAGCCCAGATCTTGCAGGCGTGCAAAGCCATCACGCCCGCCGTCACGGACACCAACTTTGCCACCATCACCGCCATCCTCGTCACCGGCGACGGCACGCAGATCTACTACGACCAATGGGAGGATGGTTATGAAAGCGATCTCTCGCATCCCACCAACTCCAGCACCCAGATTTGGGGTGATGGTGACGACTCCAACGGCATTCCGCCGGGCTTTGCGCATGACCCCTCCGGTCTGCCGGCCGGCACGGTCCTGATCCTTTCCAACAGCGTGCCCAGTTCCCCGCGCAATCCCGGCCAGATTTATTTCGATGGCCGCGACCGTATCGGCGCCAACAAGGCGCTCGTCGTTACGCGCGCCGGCTGGCCGTCGCCCACCGGCCCGGTGTTTGGCGGCTCCGCCGTCGTGCAGGCCACCATCGACTGGGGCACCAACTACGTCAGCCCCATCGGCCAGGACATGACGGAAAACCTCTTTAAATACGTCGGTTTCTTCGTCATGGCCTCGCAAAATAACACCACCGTGGTCATCGACCCGGATGGGCCCGGGCCATTGCAATCCGTCACCAATGTTTTGAACCAGGGCGAGACGTGGTATTACCCCGGCGGCATCCGGCGCGGCGGCACCATCACCTCCAGCAAACCGGTGGAGGCCGATCTTGTTTGCGGCGACACCGTGAACACCTTCGCCATCGATTGGTTCACGCTCTATCCCCAAACGCAGTGGAGCAGCAGTTACTACACCCCGTTGCCGACCACCTACCATGGTGCGACGATCTATTCGACCTACATGTATTTTTACAACACCAGCGCCTCCCCCATCACCATTTTCTACACCAACCTTTTCACCACGAACAGTTTCACCCTGCCGGCCAACGGCGGCTATAAGTACCTGATGCCCACCAATTCCGGCGCGGTGTTCGCCAGCGCCGCCGGTGAAAAATTCACCACCCTCTGCACCGTGGCCGGCACCCCGGCCAATGACACGGATTACAACTGGGGCTTCACGCCGCTGCCCAAGAGCAGCCTCACCACGGAAGCCGTCGCCGGTTGGGCGCCCGGCTCCGCCGATTACACCGGCAACGGCAGCCCCGTCTGGGTCATTGCCACGGCCCCCACGCGCCTCTATGTCGATTACCACGCCGATCACAACGGGCCGCTGACCGACCCCAATGGCAACAAGTATGACACCAATTTTGACCTCTCCGTCTTTCAGTCCCAGCGCATCTATGTGCCCGGCACCAACTCCCAGACCGGTCTCCGCGTCTACACGCTGGATGGCACGTTGTTGAGCTGTGTATGGGGCGAAGATCCCGGCGTCGCCGGCACCGGCAATCCCTACCTCGACATGGGCAATCCGGTGTTGCCGTTCCCCATTCCCAAGCTCACCAAATCCTCCATCATCATCACGGACGCGCCACCGGCCGGCGCGAGCATCGGTGATACACTGCTCTACACCGTGCAGGTGGACAACAAAGGCCTGCTCCCGCTCGGCAATACCGTGGTGGTCGATGCCCCGCCGCCCGCCTTGCAATACATGACCAACAGTGCCACCTACAACGGCACGCCCATTCCCGATGGCACTAACGGCATGGCGTTCCCGCTGGCTTCGCCGGGTTATACCATCCCGGTCATCCTGAGCGGCGGCACCAGCATTTTCCAGTACAAGGCCACCATCATCGGGGCTGGCAGCATCCAGAACGCCGCCGGCATTCCCGGTTACAACATCAATGTCACCAATACCGTGCCCAATCAGGCGCCCGTGCCCTCGATCTTCGTGAACAAGTCCATTCTCTCGCCGCCCACGGGCATCGCGGGCGTCGGCCAGACCATGCAATTCAATCTGCAAGTCATCAACAACGGCACCGCGCTGCTGACCAACGTCATCGTCAAGGATTCCTATCCCTCGAACCTGTTCAGCTTCGTCTCCGCCAACATCACGCCCAATTCCGTCAGCAACGGCGTTATCACCTGGACCAATCTCGGCTCCTTCGCCACCGGCACGGACACCAATCTCATCGTCACCCTGCTCGTCACCAATGCCTCCGCCCTCGCGACCAACTTCGTCACCGCGCTGTCGCCCGGCAACACCACCAACACCAGCAGTTGCGCCTTCACCAACCTCGCCGCGCCCGTCGCGGGCGTCATCGTCAACAAGACCCTCAATTTCCCCCTCAGCGGCATGGCCGGCATCGGCCAGGCCGTCCAATACAATGTGCAGGTGTACAACAGCGGTTACACCACGCTCACCAACCTGTCGCTCACGGATAATTTCCCGCGCGCCAACGTGAGTTTCGTTTCCGCCAGCCCGGCTCCGAATACCATCACCTCAAGCAACCTGGTGTGGACCAACCTCGGCTCTTTCGCCAGTGGCTATATAACCAATATCACCGTCAATTTCACCGTCACCAACTACACCGCCAATATCACCAACTCCGCCACCGCCGCCTCCGTCGGGGGCGCGACCAATACCGGCCACGCCGGCCTGCAACTTTCCCGCAGCGGTCTCACCATCACCAAGACCGTGCTCAGCCCCACCAACTCGCCGGTCAATTTGGGCAGCAACATCGTCTTCCGCATCGTCATCATCAACTCCGGCAACGTCGCCATCACCAACCTCCCGCTGGAAGACACCTATGGCAACGACATCTTGCAATACGTCTCCGCCACGATCCCGCCGAACTCCATCTCGCCCGGTGACCTGTTCTGGACCAATCTCGCCGGCGCCAGCGGTTTCCACACCAACGCCGTCATCACCAATGATGTGACCATGACCGTCATCGGCGGCGCGACGCCCGCCTTTAATACCGCCGCCGCCAATTTCGCCATGGATGTTAACGGCGCGTCCGTCGCCCCCTCTTCCGGCACCGTCGGCATCAACACCGCCGCCGGCACCATCTCCGGCAATGTCTTTAGCGACAATGACCAGAGCGGCTCCCTTACCGTCGGTGATACCCCGCTGCAAAATGTCACGCTCTCGCTCTATACCGATCCCAATGGCGACGGCAATCCCGCCGACGGCACATTGTTGCAGACCGTCGGCACCGACCCCAACGGCTACTACGAACTGCTCAACTTAAGCACCGGCGCTTACGTGGTTGTGCAGACCATCCTGCCCGGTTACGTCGGCACCGCGCCGGCCAACAATCGCCTGGCCGTTGACATCACTACGCTCACCGCCGCCACGAATCAGAATTTCTTCCAATATTCCGAGCCGATCACCAATTATTCCACCATCAACGGCACGGTCTGGAACGATGTGAATGGCGTCGGCTTCTTCCAGGCTGGCGATACCGGCCTCACCAACGTCCAGGTGGACCTGATCTCGGACCTCAACTCGAATGGCGTGGTCGATGCCGGTGAAACCTCCGTGCAGACCGTGTACTCCGGCACCAACGGCGCCTATCTCTTCACCGCCGTCACCCCGGGCCATTACGTCATCCAGCAGACGGATCCGCCGGGCTACATCAACACCGGTGATTCGCGCGGCAACACCAATGGCCAGATCGCCCTCGTCCTCAGCGGCGGCGTCACCACCAACGGCAACGATTTCTTTGATTTTTATTTCGGACTGGGCAACACCAACAATCCGCCCGTGGCCGTGCCCGATTTTGTGAGCACCTTGCAGAACGTGCCGCTCACCATCGCGGCCCTGGCGAATGACAATTCGCCCGGTGGCTTCACCCTCACCATCACCAATGTCGCCGCCACCAACGGCGTCGCCAGCATCATCGGCGGCACCAACGTCCTCTTCACGCCCACCATCAATTTCACCGGCACCGCCACCATCGGCTACACCATCACCAACGCCAATGGCAAGTCCACCTCGCTGATCACCGTCACCGTGTCGCCCGCCGCCAATCTCGCCATCGGCAAAACCGCCGCCGCGTCCGTGCTGGCCGCCAGCAACCTCGTTTACACCATCAGCGTGACCAACCTCGGTCCGTCCAGCGCCAGCAGCGTGACGATCACCGACGCCTTGCCCGTCGGCGCGACGTTCAGCGGTACCACCGGCGGCGGCGTGAATAACAGCGGCATTGTCACCTGGAGTCTCGGCACGCTCGTGAGCAATCAAGTGACCAATGTCACTCTCACCGTCATTTCGCCAGCCTCCGGCACCTTGACCAATACCGCCAGTGTCGGCTCGCCCACTGGCGACCCCAACCTCACCAACAACGTCACTCCGCCGGTCATCACCACCGTCACGCCGCTCGCGGATTTGATGCTGGCCAAAGTCGGCCCGTCCAGTGTTCAGGCCGGCAGCAATTTCAGTTACACCATCAGCATCACCAACCTCGGCCCGTCCAGCGCGAGCGCCGTCGTGGTCACGGATACGCTGCCCGTGGGCGTCACCTTCTTCACCGCCAGCTCGAGCGGCACCAATAACAGCGGCAAAGTATTCTGGAACCTCGGCACGTTGACTGCGTTGCAAACCACCAACCTCACCGTCAGCGTCATCGCACCGGCCAATGCCACCACGTTGACAAACCTCGCCAACGTGAGTTCGCCCACCGGCGACACCAATCTGTTGAACAACACCAATCCGCCTGTCATCACCATCGTCACGCCCGTCGCGGATGTGAGCATCACCAAGGCCGGTCCGGCGGGCGTGCTGTTCGGCACCAATTACAATTACACGCTCACCGTCAGCAACGCCGGCCCGTCCATCGCCACCAGCGTGAGCGTGACCGACAGCCTGCCTGCCGGCTTGCAGTTCGTCAGTTCCGTGCCCGCCACCACCACGAACGCCAGCAGCCAGGTCATCTGGAATCTCGGCACCTTCGCGTCCGGCGCGCTGAGCAACCTCACGCTCACCGTGGTCTCCACGTTGCGCGGCAGCCTGACCAACACCGCCACCGTCGGCGGCCCCACGCCTGATCCGGTGCCCACCAACAACATCACGCCGCCCGTCGTCACCGCCGCGACCAATTTCCCGCCCGTCGCCAACCCGGACGGTTACTCCATTACGGAAAACACCACCAACACGCTTACGCCGCTCGTGAATGACGCCGTCCGCACGCCCGGCGGCGTGTTGACGATCATTTCCCTCGCGCCGACCAACGGCACCGCCACGATTCTCAACGGCACCAATGTGACCTTCACGCCGAACCCGAATTTCCTCGGCACCGCCACCATCGGCTACACCATCACCGATGGCGTCGGCGGCACGAATGCTTCACTGATCACACTAACGGTGACGAACGTTCCGCCCACCGCCAACCCGGATAATTATTCAATCACCGAAAATACGACGAATACGCTGACGCCCTTGGTCAATGACGTGGTCCGCACCAGCGGCGGCGTGTTGGCGGTCATCTCCGTCGCCCCGACCAACGGCACGGCGAGCATCGTCGGCGGAACGAATGTGACCTTTGTTCCGAACACCAATTTCCTCGGCATCGCCACCATCGGCTACACCATCATCGATGGCATCGGCGGCACGAATACCTCGCTCATCACGGTCTTGGTGACCAACATCCCGCCCATCGCAAATCCCATTACCTACACCATGTTGGAGAACACCGCCTCCTACCATGACCCGCGGACCAATGACGTGGTTCTCACCCCGGGCGGGACGTTGACCCTCGTTCACGTTGCTGCAACCAATGGCACGGCGTCCGTTATCGGTGGGACCAACGTCTTATTTCTCCCGAACAGTAATTTCATCGGCACCGCCACCATCGGTTACACGATCTCGGATAATGTTGGGGGCACAAACACCTCATTGATTACCATCATCCTCACCAACATCCCGCCGCTCGCCAATCCTGACTTCTACACCATGGCGGAGAATGCCACCAACACCCTGACGCCGCTCGTCAATGACGTGGTGCAAACACCGGGCGCCGTGTTGGCGCTCGTCTCGGTCGCACCGACCAACGGCACCGCCACGATTCTCAACGGCACGAATGTTGTCTTCACCCCCGCGTTGAACTTCCACGGCACCGCCACCATCGGCTATACCATCACCGACAGCATCGGCGGCACGAACACCTCGTTGATCACGGTCACGGTGACGAACATCCCGCCCATCGCCAATCCCGATGCCTACAGCATGGCGGAGAACACCACCAATACGCTGACACCGCTGGTCAATGATCTGGTGCAGACCACCGGCGGTTCGTTGACGATCATTTCCGTGGCCCCGACCAATGGTGCCGCCAGTATCTTGAATGGCACCAACGTGGTCTTCACCCCCACGTTGAATTTCCGTGGCACGGCCACCATCGGCTATACCATCACGGACGGCATCGGCGGCACGAACACTTCTTTGATTACCGTCACGGTCACGAACATCCCGCCAACGGCCAATCCGGACAGCTACTCCATCACCGAAAACACCACGAACACGTTGACGCCCCTGGTCAATGACGTGATTCATACGCCGGGCGGCAGCCTGGGCATCATTTCTGTCGCGCCCACCAACGGCACTGCGACGGTTATTGGCGGCACCAACGTCTCGTTCGTCCCGAACACCAACTTCGTCGGCACCGCGACCATCGGTTACACCATCACCGACGGTATCGGCGGCACCAACACGTCGCTGATCACCGTCACGGTCACCAACATTCCGCCCATCGCCAACCCGGATGTCTACAGCATGGCGGAAAATACCACGAACACCTTCTCCCCGACCACCAACGATGTGGTTCACACGCCGGGCGGCACGTTGACCATCATCTCCGTCGCCCCGACGAACGGCACCGCCACCATCGTCAACGGTACGAACGTGACCTTCACGCCCACGCTGAATTTCCTGGGCACCGCCACCATCGGTTACACGATCACCGATGGCATCGGCGGCACGAACACCTCGCTCATCACGATCACCGTGACCAATCGCGCCCCGGTGGTCAATCCCGACGGTTACGCCATTACGGAAAACACCGGCGCCACGCTCAACCCGTTGACCAACGACGTCGCTGTGACGCCTGGCGGCACGCTCACCATCATCTCCATCGCCCCGACCAATGGCACCGCCAGCATCATCGGCGGCACGAACGTGTCCTTCCTCCCGACCACCAACTTCGTCGGCACCGCGACCATCGGCTATACGATCACCGACGGCGTCGGCGGCACGAACACGTCGCTCATCACTGTCATCGTGACCAACATTCCGCCGTTGGCGAACCCGGATGGCTATGTGGTCCTGGAAAATTCCACCAACACCTTCAGCCCGTTGACCAATGACGTCGTCCGCACTTCGGGCGGCATCCTGACCATCATCAGCGTCAGCCCGACCAACGGCACCGCCACGATCTCCGGCACGAACATCATCTTCACACCCACGAATAATTTCATCGGCATCGCCACGGTCGGCTACACGATCACGGATGGCATCGGCGGCACCAACTCATCACTGATCACCGTCACGGTGCTGTCGGTGGCCGATATCGCGGTCGCCAAGTCCGGCCCGGTCAGCGTGTATGCGCTGACGAATTTCACCTATTCCATCACGGTCACAA
>Ga0206967_1232_pt1 | contig 10074 bp, 9 predicted proteins | sample Alteio_BWOrgHeat_24_FD_153259 | JGI IMG/M metagenome (GOLD analysis project Ga0206967, IMG submission 153259) | Enriched cells from forest soil in Barre Woods Harvard Forest LTER site, Petersham, Massachusetts, United States -... | ecosystem: Environmental > Terrestrial > Soil > Temperate forest > O...
GCCCTGGCGCAGCGCAATCTCCTCCAGGCAGGCAATTTTTAGCCCTTGGCGCGTCTCCATCACTTGCACAAATTGCCCGGCATCCAGCAGGGCTTCCGGCGTGCCGGTGTCGAGCCAGGCCGTGCCGCGGCCCAGGCGCGCTACCCGCAGTTTTCCCTGCTTAAGGTAGAGATTATGCAAATCGGTTATCTCCAGTTCACCCCGCGGGGAAGGCCGCAATTGCCGGGCGAGTTTAACCGCCTGGGCATCATAAAAATAAAGTCCCGGCACGGCGTAGTTTGATTTGGGCCGCCGGGGCTTTTCCTCAATGCTCCGGGGGCGCCCCTGGGCATCCAACTCGACCGCCCCGTAAGCCGAGGGATTGGCTACCTGGCAGCCGAAAATCGTCGCCCCCAGTTTCTGCGCGTTAGCCGCCTTCAGTGACTTGACCAAATCGTGCCCGTAGAAAAGATTATCGCCCAATATCAGCGCCGAGGGTGCTTTGCCGAGAAAATCTGCGCCAATCAACAACGCCTGGGCCAACCCCTCGGGCTTTGGTTGGGCCGCATAGCTGAGTTTTAGTCCCAGGCCGGCGCCATTACCGAACAATCGCTCAAACAAGGGCAGGTCTGCTGGCGTGGAGATTAATAGTATCTCGCGGATCCCGGCCAGCATTAGCACCGACAGCGGATAATAAACCATCGGCTTGTCGTAAACCGGCATGAGCTGCTTCGACACCGCCAGCGTCAGCGGGTAAAGGCGGGTGCCAGAACCTCCCGCCAGGATGATTCCTTTGCGTTGCATGGATTTAAACCGGTGTGCCGAGCCGCTGGCGGGCATATTTTTGCGTGGTTATTTCGTCGCACCAGCTCCGGTGAGTTAAATACCAGTCCACCGTCTTGGCGAGGCCGGATTCCAGCGAAATCACCGGCGTCCAGCCCAGTTCACTGCGGAGCTTCGAAAAATCCGTGGCGTAGCGGCGGTCATGACCCGGCCGGTCTGCCACAAAAGTGATTTGCTTGGCGTAACTGCGACCATCAGGTCGCGGTGCTTTGGCCTCCATCAGCGCACAAATGCGCTGGACGATTTCCAGATTCGTGGGCTCATTGCCGCCGCCCACATTGTAAACCTCTCCCACCCGTCCCTTCACCAGCACACTGTTGATGGCGGTGGCGTGGTCCTCGACAAACAACCAATCGCGCACCTGTTCCCCATCGCCATAAATCGGCAACGGCTTTCCCTCCAGCGCATTAAGAGTCGTCAACGGAATGAGTTTTTCCGGGAATTGGAACGGCCCGTAATTATTCGAACAATTGATCGTCAGCACCGGCAGGCCGTAGCTTTTCCCATACGCGCGTACCAGGTGGTCACCCGCCGCCTTCGACGCCGCATAGGGGGAATTGGGCGCAAAGGGCGTCTGCTCGGTGAACGGCGGATCATTCGGCATCAGTGTTCCGTACACCTCATCCGTCGAAATTTGCAGGAAGCGGAACGTGTTTTTCTTCTCCGCATTCAACCCAGCCCAATAATGGCGGGCCGCGTTGAGCAGGCGCAAAGTGCCGATCACATTCGTTTGTCCAAATGGCTCTGGTGAATCCAGCGAGCGGTCCACGTGTGTTTCCGCGGCAAAATTAATTATCGCCGCAATGGCGTGCCTGGCGAGCAAGCGGCCCACCAGCGCTTCGTCAGCAATATCGCCCCGCACAAATTCATACCGCGAGTCTTTCGCGCAATCCGCGACATTGGCTGGGTTTCCCGCATAAGTCAGCCGGTCCAGGTTAACCATGCGCCGCACGGCCGCCCCCGGTGCGGCCAGCCGTTGCCGGATAAAATTGCTGCCGATAAAACCGCAGCCGCCGGTGACAAGGATGTTCATGAAGCCGTGGGGGAAGCTTGCCACCGGCGCAAGTCGCGCGCAATGGCTTCGTGCACTTCGGTGAGCGTGATGCCCGTGCGCAAGAGCTTGGACGAATCGAGAACACAATTCGAGCGCGGTGTTTTCGCCGCCAGGCGCATAAATTCCTCCTCGCTGGCAAAATACTCGAACCGCTTGCGGCATACCCCGCTGCGCTCGATCAGGTCCACCACCTCGATGGTCGTCACTTGCCCGGGATTGGTGATGTTATAAACCCCAAAAGGCACGCGCTTTTGCCAACAGGCGATCGCCGCCGCCGCATACTCCTCCAACTCGGAGAGCGAATTGGTGGCTTGGAGCAATTTTTCGTAGCGCATGAGCTTGCTCAGGTAGTTGCGCGGGCCGTCCACCGCGCTAAACGGTATCCGCAACCGCCAGATGAATACCGCCGGCTGGCCGGCCAGAGCCTGCTCACCCAACGCCTTGGTGCCGCTGTAATACGAGGTGTTTTTTCCCTGAAAGGTAAAATTGGGCGCATCCTCTTCAGTAAATCCATGGCCATCCGGCCGGGCTCCATTATAAATGCATCCGGACGAAACATGCCCCCACGGCACTCCGGCGGCGGCACAAGCCTCAGCCACCCGCCCCGGCAATACCGCGTTGGCCAAAAAGCATTCCTCTTTATGTAACTCACAGGCATCCACCGTGGGCCGACCCGTATACCCTGCGGCATTGATCAAAAACTCCGGCCGATCCGCCCGCAGCGCTTTTAATAATTCCCCCGGGTCGGTGTAATTTAAATCCGCCCGGCGAAAATTCTTAAAGGGCACGCCCTGCCGCGCCAGCTGGCGTTGAAACGCCTGCCCCACATAGCCCGATCCTCCGAGTAAGTATATCATCGGCGGGTTTTTGCGCGTGCTTTGGTAATTACCCGCCGCCGGGAAGGCCCAGCCGGCTTTTGGCCAAATTCGTAGCCAAAATATTCGATGTCCCGCGCAAAACGCCGGCGCACCCATTCCCGCGATTGCTTATCGTAAAATTCCTCGTACGGGGCCTTCCCGGGCGTCGGGTTTTCATGCGGCAGTTCGGGCGCCGGGCGAATCCCCAGCCGGGCGCAAACTTTGCCAAAATCCTTTTCCAGCGATTCAAACCGGCCGATAAAATCCATCCCCATTTTTCCGGAGTGGTCCACAAGGTAATCCAGTTGGCAGGCGCCCAGATTGTGGTGGTTGACCGTGGCCGTGGCCGCGCAATAGATGCGTAAATTCTCTTTAAAATTGCGGCCGGTAAAAGGCGGGTTCGCGCCCTTCGACAAAAGGTAGTTGATTTGCGAAACTGCCCGGTCCCAGGGATTGCGCACGAACGCGAACTTGAAATATTCCTCTGTCCACACACGCTTATCGAGATATTGCAGCGGCGCATGGGTTTTCGCCTTCGTGATCCACAGCAGCCGGCGCGTCTCCATGCCCTGCACTTCTAAATGGGAGCCAAAGGGCGTGCCAACGGGAATCAGCGCGCGGATGATGCTCATGCCCGCGCACTTGGGAATGTGGATGAAGATGAACGGCCGGGGCTTCGTTCCGATCATATTTTTTTGAGTCTGCGGCAATCCCCTTTTCCGGTCAATGGAATGTCGCGGCAAAATGGTCTTGCGTCAACGCCGCCCCCTTGCTGCCCTGCCCTCTACCGCGATGGACCTCCGCAAAGTTATTTTCCTCGGCGGCAACCCGCGCAAGCTCGCCAGTGTGCAAATCCGCGCGGTGGACATCGCCGCCCGCCTCGGCTGCCCCTGCCTGGCCGATGTCCATTATGCGCGCGAGGTCCCGGAGAAATACTCCGTCTTTGTCTGCGTCAAACCCCTCTTCGCCCCCGGGCAGTTGCAAACGCTGGCCCGGCGGGGCAAAGTCGTCTGGGACATCATTGACACGCTGCCCCCCAAGGAGGATGTCGCCGTTTACTTGACCAGCACCCAAACCACCAAGGAGATCTTTGCCCACTACGGCCGCATGGCCATGATCCCGCACTACCATTGCAATTTTGAGGGTACCCCCAACCCGCCGGATTTGCGCCGGCCCGCCTGGATCGGCTACCGCCAATGGCTGCCGCCCATCTCGGGCTTCGACTTCGACGTGTACGACGTGAAAAACATGACCCGCGCCGACGTTGTGCGCGCCCACCGCCATATCGGCATCGGCCTGAACTTGCGCGGCCCGGGCCGGCCGCGGGCCAGCAAGCATGAACAAAAAAATTTCGCCACCTTCCACATCGGCGTCAACTCCGGCATAAAATTGATCAACTGCCTGGGTTTCGGCATTCCCTCCGTCTCCGGCCACGAACCCGCCTACGAGGAATTCGGGAAAAATTGCACCCTCTATACCACTCCGCGCTATTGTGCCAAATGGGTGCGCGAATTGCAAAATGACGAGGCCCTTTATCTCACCCTGCGCCGCCACTGCCTGCGCCAGGGGGCCAAGTTTCACATTGATGCCATTGCGCAAAAATACAAAACTCTGCTACATTCGCTTTAGCCGATGCCGAACTTCATTCACGGATGAGCGCCCACCCCATCGTGGTCTACACCGCCGTCAGCCAGGGGTATGACGTTTTGAAAAAACCGCTGCGGCTCTGGCAGCGGGAGGCGGACTTTGTCGCCTTCCTCGACAACCCCCAACCCGGCTCCGGCTGGGAATACCGCCCTATTTACCGCCGCTTTCGTGACCCTTGCCGCAATGCCAAGGTCCACAAGGTCCTGCCGCACCGGTACTTTCCCGACGCCGAATACAGCTTGTGGGTGGATGGTTCCGTGGCGATGACTTCCACACTTCCGCTGGCCAACTGGATCGAGCACTACCTGGGCCGCCACGACCTCGCCGTCTACCGCCACCCGCGCCGCCAATGTATTTACGAGGAAGCCGCCCATTGCCTCACCCATAAGCTCGACCGCCGGACCGTCATTGACCGGCAGATGCAACAGTACTTTCTCGCCGGCTACCCCCCGCATAATGGCCTCGCGGAATGCACCATCATCCTGCGCCGGCACACGAAAAAAGTGCAGGAATTCAACGAAGCCTGGTATGCGGAAATTGCCGCTCATTCCCGGCGCGACCAACTCAGCTTTAATTATGTCGCCCGGAAAGTCGGCCTGAAGTTCACCTACCTCCTTGGTGAAATCAATAACAACCCGCATTTCAAACGCCATTCCCACACCGCGGCCCGCTCCGCCGCCTGAGTGCTCAAATCCCCAGCCGGACGGCCGGTTCAATATGCAGCCGGCGGTCGTTGAGGTTCACCCCGTTTTGAATGAGCCGCTGCAATCTGGGCAAATCCCTAATGGCCCAACGTCGCCCTTGCTGGGTGTAACGCTGATGCATCTGCGCCGCTCTTTCACTCACGCCTGCGCTCCATTTGAAGTGCTGCACCCAGGCCGCCTTGGGCAGAACTTTCGTATTCGCCCGGTGGTGGCCGGGCGCAATGGCCACGTGCCACTTCGCCAGCACAATCTTGCGGCTCGATAATCCCGCGCGGCTGGTCAGCCGGCAGGCCAGGGGAAAGGTATCGTCCAGCCGGCCATGAATGCGGGGGAACTGGCCGTCCGCCGCAATGCGATCGCGAAAAATGCCCTGCACCGCATGGCACCCCGCCGCTTGCGCCGCCGCCGCCACCTCGGGCAGCGTCCGGCCTTTGCAGTAATGAAATTCGTCCAGATCGGCAATCGCGTACCACTCTCCGCGCTTGACGACCTTCCGGCGGATTTTGTTCAAACCCACGGCCTCAAGCCGCGCATTGAACTCTTCGTAGGCTATTTCTCCGGAACTCAAAATGGCCAGGTCGTATTTTTTCTGGAAGGCCGCCATCGGCTTGTACAACGGGCTCTTCCGGCCTCCATACAATCCGCAAACAAAGCGCGTGGCGCCAATGGTCGTGTAGTACTTTAAAAAATACGGCAAAAGCTCGATCCGGTCGCGTACGGGGAAAATCACCAGCATGGGAGCGCCAGCTTTGATTTCCCCCTCACCCCACACAAGCCGAAAAGCCCCCCGCTCCATTCCCGCGCTTGTTTTACCCCGCCAGATGTTCCATATTGTCCCGCCCTTAATGCCCGCCCCCGCCGCCAACATTTTCGACCAGCCGGACGTCATCATCCTCTCCACGCAGCGGAGCGGGACGCATTTTCTTGAATCCTCCCTGGCCAGCCATCCTTTGATCCACAAACGCGGTGAATGCGTGCTGCGCTACCGGCTGGATGGCGCCAACCCCAAGCTGGACGCCGTCCACCGCCAGGGCCGCATCTTTACCAACCGGCCCAACCGCACCAACCTCGCCATCGTGATGTACTCCGAGGTCGCATTGCTCGAAAAACTTTGCGGCCCGCTGGAAAAACAGAAAATCATCCACTTGCTCCGCGATCCGGAATCCGTGGCCCGCAGCGTCCTGCAAAAAGACGCCAACAAAAATAAGTACCAGGAACGCTACCGCGCCCACTACAAGCTCAACGAAAAAGTCCTGCCTGACGTCGCCTTCGACCGCGCCAAGGTCAAGCCACTCACCCGCCAGATCGCCGCCGAGCAGAAAAAATTCATCCGCCGCCTCAAGGGCCATCCCCACCTCTTTGTCATCCACTACGAGGACATCGCGGGCCAGGGCGAGGTGAACATCCTGCCCAAGAAATTCACCCGGGAGATTTTAAAATTCCTCCAACTGCCCTACCACCCGCTCAGCAACGACCTCAAGAAAACCGGCCCCAACCTCCTCAAGCGCGACACCCCGCTCCCGCCTGCTGCGCCCGCCTCCGCCCCCATCAACCTGGTCTTCCTCTACTACGACAACCCGGAGATGCTGCGCGCCCAGATCGATTGCTGGAATTCCTACGTCGGCGTTTTACAGACGTTGCCGACTATTCTGCTGATTGACGATGGCAGCCCTCACACTTTCGCCGCGGAAATCGTCCGCGACCATGGCTGCCACGTTCCCATCAAGGTCTTTCGCATTCAGGAAGACATCCGCTGGAACTTCACCGGCGCGCGCAACCTGGGCTGCTCCCAAGCCAAGGGCTGGATTTATATCTCGGACATCGATACGCAACTGCCCGCCAGCGCCGCCCAACAGTTTTTCGAATCCGCCCCGCTTGACCCCAATTGCTTCTACATCCCGCGGCGCGTCTGGCTGCCCAAGCGCATCGAGGCCTCGCCCCCGCTCGTCAATTTGTTCTTCCACAAAAAAAAGTATCTCGAAATCGGCGGCTACGATGAGGACTACGCCGGCCACTATGGCCGCGAGGAAACCGATTTCTTTCGCCGCCTGCGCCGCGCGGCCACCAAGGTGGTACGCGACGACGTCTGCCTCGAGGTCGTCCCGCATAGCATGATTGGCGATTCCCGCACCCGGGGCCGCAAGCGGGATAAAACCCGCAATATCGCCCTCTTCGATAAAAAAGAGGCCGCCGGCTTCCCCAACCCCGTCAATCCCCTGCGCTTCACCTGGAAGCGCGTGCTCTAAATTCTTTCCCCGTGCGTGGAGACCGGCTATGCTGCCTGCCATGACGCCTGCGGCCGAAGCGAAACCCATCCTCTACGGCGAGACTCTCGAGTCCCTGACCGAGCGCCTTGTCGCGCATGGCGAGCCCGCCTTCCGCGCCAAGCAAATCCTCGAATGGGTTTACAAAAAACGCGTGCTCGACCCCGCGGCGATGTCCAACCTCCCTGCGCCGCTCCGCGCCTGGCTGACGGAAACCTTTGCCTTCGCCCCCGCGAAATTGGTCATCACCAAAACCTCCTCCGACGTTACCGACAAGCTCCTCCTCGAGCTCCGCGATGGCGCGTTGATTGAAACCGTCGTCATCCGCGCGCCCATGGACGGCGTCGGGGCCGACCGCTCGCGCAAGACGATTTGTATCTCCACCCAGGTCGGCTGCGCTTACGGCTGCCGCTTTTGCGCCTCGGGCCTTGCGGGGTGGAAACGCGACCTCGAAGCCGGCGAGATCGTCGCCCAGCTCCTCGAAGTCTGTAAACAGGAGGACGCCCGCACCCCGCGCGCCAAATCCGAACTGGCGTCGTTCGACAACATCGTCGTCATGGGCATGGGCGAGCCGTTGTCGAATTACGACAATCTCCTCCGCGCCCTGCACATCCTCAATGCCGAGTGGGGCCTGCACTTCGGCGCCCGCCGCGTCACCATTTCCACCTCCGGCCTCGCCCCGGAGATTTTGCGCCTGGCCGATGAACAAGTCGGCTACCGTCTCGCCATCAGCCTGCATGGCGCGACGGACGAGGTCCGCACGCAGATCATGCCCATCAACCGCAAGTACCCGCTCGCGGAGCTCATCCCCGCCGTACGCACTTTTTCGGAAAAGCACGGCCGCATGGTCACGCTGGAGTTCATCCTCATCGCCGACATTAACGACAGCCCCGAGCAAGCCTATGAATTGCTGAAAATCGCGTCCGACCTCCACGCCCACGTCAACCTCATCCCCTACAACACCGTCGAGGGCCTGCCGTGGAAGCGTCCGAGCATCGAGCGCCAGGACGACTTTGTCGAAATCCTCCGCCGCGGCGGCGTCTCCGCCACCCTGCGCCGCGAAAAAGGCCACGACATCGCCGCCGCCTGCGGCCAGCTCCGCCTCAAAACCGAGGAATCCCGCGCCGCCGCCAAAGCCAAACAAATTTCTGAAAGCGTGGCGTCAGCAGCGAAGTGAATCTTTCGCCACTCTAACTTTCTGTTATGACTTGCAGACAACTTCAGTTGAGGTCGTTTTTGCTTTATTCGTTTCTTTTTTAAGTTCTCCCCGCATTATACAGGCAAAAAGGATCATGGTAAGAAATGCGCCGCTGGACAAATTTTCCCCTTGTAGTATTCGCGCATGAATATCCGGGGCCCAATTGAAATCCAGTAAAAAGTCAAACAAGGTGAAGACCATGAGTGATGCGCCCCCTATCCGCTGACAAACAATATACCATCGGGGCAGTTTGGCCTTTTTTAACGGCCAAAATGTCAGGCACGTTGACACAGGGACCAAAATCACCATGCCGACATAATGTAATGCAATTAATACAGCCATTAAGCCTCCGCCGCACTGAAGGGAACTGATTTTACGTGACAAAACGAGCCAAATCTTCCGCCTTCCACCCCCCTACAACACCGGCGTGATATTCACCTGCTCCTGCTTCGGTGGCGGTTTTGGCACGAGCAGATCAATGACGTTTCTGGTCGCCGTATTGGGCGACCTCCCGCCCTTCGCCACCCGCATATAGTTCGCCGCGATCCACACCATGATGGAATGGCCCGAAGGCTCGTCATAGCCAAAATAGGGCGAGCCGAACTCCACATAACTGCGGTAACAAATAAAAATCGCGTCGGGCTTGTTGTCCCGCAGCTCATCCACCACGTGCTGCGGCCCGGCGTAGCCCAGCGCCACGGGGTGGAACTCCAGCTCCTGCAGCGGGCTGGGCACGCGCAACAGGTAGTTCACGCTGATCCCCTCGGGGAACACCACCAAGGACTTGGCGTCCGGCGCTTTCATTTTAAACGCCCGCAGCATCAGGTTGAGCATCGGCCCCTGCGGGTTGACCGAGATCCCGGTGCGCGTCACCCGCGAGGGAAAGGTGAAAAAGTGGTCGCGCCCCTCGCCCACCTGGTAGGTCTTCGTCCCGTACACCGTCAGGCTGAACCGGCCCAACAGCAGCACGCCCGAAAGCACCAGCGTCGCAAACACCCCCGGCAAAAACCAGCGCGCCGGGCCCCGCAAAATTTTTACCGCCTCGCCCGCGACGAGGTGGACCAGGAACAACGCCGCCAGCGGCATCATGAAAAATCCGAATTGAAAAATCCGCCCGTGCAGGATCATGCGCGCCAGCATCAACGCCGCGGCCATCCCCACCACCGCCAACCCCAGCGCCTGCGTAAACTCCACCTTCCGCCGCCACGCCGCGGCCAGGCTCCAGCCCATGGCCACCACCGCGGCAATCACCACCGGGAACACCAGCGCCTGGCCGATGTTTATCCAGCGCGCCACAGCGGCATCCAGCCACCAAGCCGCGCCCACCGCCGGGGCCAACACCAGCACCGGCAACAGCCACCAGCCCGGACTGTACCTTTTCGTCAACGTCCAGCCCCACGCCGCGGACACCATCACGCCCGCGGCCAGCACCGTCCAGCCGCCCGCCTCCGCATGCATCAAAAGATTCTGCTGCCACTGGTCAAAGCCGATGAATACCTGCATCAAGTGCGCGTGCTCGACGGTGTTC
>Ga0206967_1225_pt1 | contig 10054 bp, 7 predicted proteins | sample Alteio_BWOrgHeat_24_FD_153259 | JGI IMG/M metagenome (GOLD analysis project Ga0206967, IMG submission 153259) | Enriched cells from forest soil in Barre Woods Harvard Forest LTER site, Petersham, Massachusetts, United States -... | ecosystem: Environmental > Terrestrial > Soil > Temperate forest > O...
ATCCGGCGGGGTCCCGGAGGAAGCCAAATCCGGAAGTTTGAGGCCCTGGGTCGAGTAGGCATCGATAAAGCCCGGATACACGAACAACCCCTTGCCGTCGATCGTGTCAGCTCCGCCGGGAATCGCGACGCTGTCTCCGACCGCTAAGATCTTGCCATCGTGGATCAGGATCGTGCCGGTCAAAAAGACCTTACCATCGCCGCTCTCGATATGCGCGCCAACGATCGCGAGATCCTTCGTTTGGGCAAGTGCGCCCTGGGCAAGGAACCCAATGAGAACCAATGATTGCGTGAATTTGAATGACATGGAGCCTCAATCGGTCAGCGAAAGGAAGCGACGTCGCTAACCAAGACACATATTAACGCTCAACGATGTTTAGCGGATTCTAACGAAGGTTGGAAATCTCTAGGAATCAACCTTGCGTCTGGATTTTTGGTACCAGAACTTGAATCATGGCAAAGCCCAGCAGATAGGCGCATGGCGCGATTGCGAAGAGGAGCACGTAGCTATGGGTCAACTGCAGCACGCTACCCACGAATTTGGCCATATACATCCCGCCGATGGCGCCGGCCATGCCGCCCATGCCTACTACCGAACTCACGGCTTTGCGCGGCGTCGTGTCGGAGACCAGCGTGTACAGGTTCGCCGACCATCCCTGGTGGCCGGCAGCGGCCAGGCCGATCAGCAGCGTCGCCACCCACGGATTACTAAGCCGCGAGGCTAAAACGACGGGTGCAACGCACAGTGCGCAAACAAATAGCGCGGTCTTGCGGGCGGCGTTCACGCTCCAGCCGCGCTTGATCAGGGTCGAGGACAGCCACCCGCCGCCGACACTGCCGACGTCGGCGATGAGATACACAAGAATCAGCGGCAAACCGATGTTCTTCAGGTCGAAGTGGAAGTTCGTAAACAGAAAGTCGGGGACCCAGAACAGATAGAACCACCAGACCGGCGAGGTCAAAAGGGTTGCAATCACGAAGGCCCAGGTCGATCGATGCTTCAGCAGCGATAGCCACGGAACCTTCTCCGGAGGATCGGAGGGATCGCTTTGAATAAGTGCCAGCTCCTGCTGGGAGACCTTCGGATGCTCCTCCGGCTGCCGGTAGCAAAGGAGCCAAGGCACGAGCCAAATGAACCCCAGGACACCGGTGACCTCGAAAGCCGATCGCCACCCGAAGTTCAAAGTGACCCAAGGCACGAGCAGCGCGGAGACGATCACTCCGACATTCGATCCCGCATTGAAGATCCCGGTGGCAAGAGCGCGCTCCTTGCGTGGAAACCACTCGCTGACGGAGCGGATGGCGGCCGGAAAGTTGCCTCCCTCTGATAGCCCCAGTAGACCGCGAGCGACCGACAGTCCCGTAAAGGTCCGCACCAACCCATGGCCAACGGCGGCAAGACTCCAAACCGCAACGGAAAGCGCGTATCCTCGGCGCACCCTGAGGATGTCGATCAGCCTTCCGGCAAAAAGGTAACCAGCCGCATACAGTGCCTGGAACCAAAAAACGGCATCGCCATACTGCTTGTCGTCGAGGCCCAAGTCCTTCATCAGACTCGGCTTGAGGATGCCGATTACCTGCCGGTCGAGGTAGCAGATCGTGGTGCCGAAAAACAGCAAAGCGCAGATCCACCATCGATACTTCGATGCAACTGCATCCCTCGTGTCGTCATCGCCCACGTCCTGAGTTAACCAGAAACGACTGGAATTTGAGAGCATTCCCCGCTGCGCTCTTCCGCGTTGCCTCCGCGCCCGCCGCGTGAATCCGCCACCAACTTGGCGTTATTTCGCGCGGCGGACAGCGGCGGAAACGCGGCGGGGCGCGGCGCACACGGTGCTATGCTTGCCACAACTATGCTTGGTTTAGCAGTATTGCTTTGGGCAGCGCAGCCCATGTCGCCTTTGCAGTTCGGACAGGACGCCTTAAGAGAAGCCGCCGGCAGCCGCTATTCAGACATTTCGCTATCCATCAAGCCGGAAAGGGCTAAAGAGTCGTACCGAATCACAGCTCGTTACGGCAAGATTTCAATCGTCGGATCAGACCCGGTCGGTGCGATGTACGGCGCGTTCGAGTTCGCCGAGCGGCTGCACAACAACGGCGAGCAGGCATGGTCAACGAACGTCGAAGGCAAACCGTATCTCCCGGAGCGTGGGCTGAACCTGTTCCTTACACTGCCGTGGAACTACGCCAAGCACGACACCGATTTCGCAGTCGCCGCTTTGACCGATCCTAACCGTTGGTGGTTTCAAAACAACGACTACTGGAAGACCCTACTCGACTTGATGGCCAAGAGCCGCCTGAATTGGCTCGACATCCACGGCACGTGGGACATTAGCGTCACCAACGCGCCGAACCTTTACGCATACTTCGTCACCAGCCCCTCGTTTCCGCTGGTTGGCGTTCCCGCCGACGTCAAAGCCGCAAATTTGGCGCGTTTGAACACGGTCGTAGCGATGGCGCACGCCCGCGGTATCCACGTCAGCTTGATGGCATACGAGGCCGGATTGCGCATCCCCCAGAATCCGAATCCGCCGTACAAAGAGACCGAGGAGAACGCTTACAAATACACCGCCGAAGTCGTTGAGCAGATGATCCGCGGCGTTCCCGGCCTCGATGCGATCGGCTTTCGGATCGGCGAGAGCGGGAAGAGCGAGTCTTTCTTCAATTGCTATGGTGACGCCGTCAAGCGCTCGGGGCGCGAAATTCCGCTTATTACTCGTAGCTGGATCACCCGGCGCCAGCGTGTGCTTCCCCTTGCCAGAGCATCGAAGGACTTCACCGTCGAGATCAAATACAATGGCGAACAGTGGGGGGCGCCATATCCCGTCGCGGGCGGTCGGATGGCGACTTGGAACAGCTATTCCTTTGAGGACTACCTGAGCGATGCCGGCGACCATCGCAAGGACGCCAAGACTTGGCCAGGATGGCCCGCCGACGGCGGAGGCAGGTGGCCGAGCAACCCGTACAAGATCGTGTGGCAGGTCCGGGCGAACGGCACTCACCGAATCTTCCCGTTCTACAGCCCGGATTGGGTGCGCCGCTCGATCATGCCGATGAAAGTTGGGACCGCTAGCGGATACACCATCGAAGGCGAGGACGCCTACTATCCGAAGTCGCAGGAGTACTACCTCGCTAATCCTGCCGACAAATACGTCGATTGGATGCATCAGCGCGATGAGATGTACTGGATGACTTGGGGTCGCCTTGGCTATGACCCGACGACGCCAGACTCTGTGTTCGACGCCAAGGTTGCCGGCTGGTTTGGACCCCAGGGTCAGCAGATTGCCGATGTCTGGAAGGAAGCAAGTAAAGTCGTGCCGCTCGCCTTCATGGCCTATTCGCTTGGCCCCGATCATCGCGACCACGCCCCCGAACTAGAAACCGGCGGTAACACCCAAGCGTTTATCGACGGCAACCCGTTTGACCCGCTTGTGTTTCGCCCCATTCACGAGGATATCGGGTTTAAATCTCTTGGCCTTCAAGACGGCCGTGTCGGGGTCGCCCAAGTTGGACAGGAGTTAGCGAGATTATCCGCCGACATCCGCAGCAAGGTCGCCGGCATCAGTCCGCCTCAGATCAATCCAGCTGCGAAAGGCCGATATAAGGAGCTTCTCAATGCATTGGGCATGCTTTCGGCGCTCAGCCAGTACTATGGCGGCGTTTTTCGTACAGCTCAGAACTTGGCTGCCCACGACTTACCGCCTTCTCCAATTGGTCACATCCTGGAACCCAACTCAGCTCTCCATATAGGCGATCAGCGCCTGAATCCTTGGGGCTCTTTGGGCCACTCCACCGGCGTTCCGTCTGGAGGCGACTTCCCTGGTCAAGAGGCGGTCATGGGATGGGAAATCCTTTCTAACTCCTCCGTTGCCGACTTCTACAAGCCGTTCACCGAGCGACTGCGAATGCATACCAACACGTTCATCTGGAATTCGGAGGCTAAGCAGGTCACTTCCGATCCTGCCTTAATTGGTATCAATGCTGACACGCGGTATCCCAAGACCGAAGCTAATTTGCCGATGAAATCGGCAAGCTCCGCCAGTCAGCTTGTTTGGAGGCGCCGCGAAGGCAACATCGAGGTCAAGGTTCCAGCAGGAGGCCGATCCGGCGCCTTCCTACTTTATAAACCGCTGCCGAGTACCACCTTCTTCCACAAGTCGCCGATGAGACTGGATGGCAACAATTTCGTCGCCGATGTCACCGACAACCGTTGCGGAACATGCCTTGCTGTTGAGCTCACATCGCCGACTGGCGCAACCCGTTTCCCGTCGTTCTTCGCCGGCGATAAGCCCTACATCGTCGTCCCGGCGATGCCTGGCCCAACGCCACAAATCTACGGTAATGAGGAAGCTATGCGTTTCCTCGATTCGAAGTCTCTGACGCCCAATAAATATGGCGCGATGATCGTGGCCCCGAGGGCTTGGAATTTTTTCCGTTCGTTCGACAAGGCGACCCGGAGAAAGCTCCTCGATCCTGTCCAACGTGGAATGACGCTTCTGGTCCTGCAGCAGGACTTCCTTTCGAATCGATATCCGCTTGATTTCCTACCCCGACCGTTGGCGGTCCAGGCGAGCCCGAATCCGGCGGAGTTCGATCCCGCCGGCATGCTCGGGCTTACTCCTATCAATACCCATGACATCATGTGGCAGCACTTCCTGTCGAGTCCCGGTTGGGATATCCCCGGCAACGGTGGAATCGCTCACATGACCTACGGAAAAGGTCAGATCTACGTGATCTCGGCCAGGCTACAGCAGCGAATGACCTTCCCACAGGTGGCCAAGGCTCTACAGAATGTCCTTGAAATCAACGGCCACGAAAAGCCGGCCGTTATCATCGACCCCGGCACCGAAGGCGCCGTCTACTCGACTGCCCTCTATCCTGACATGATGAACGCACTCAACATCCCGTTCAAGACTCTGGGAGAGGTCATCGCAAAGGAGCAGGGATTGAATTCCCTCAAGCCGATTCCTGGCCCGATCATGGACGACGACGTCCTCGGAGGCAAGGGCCGGGCGATGGCCAATGCTTTTCTCAAAGGGCAGGTCGTCAAGATGTCTGCCCTTCCAACGCCGGCAAAGACAGACTACGAATCCGTTCGAGTCGCGCGGAAGAAGGAGCTGCTCCGAACGCTTGGCCTAGACCCAATGCCGCCGAAGACTCCTCTGAACGCGCGCACCACCGGCCAACTTTCAGGGCGGGGTTACCGCATTGAAAAAGTCGTATTCGAAAGCCGCCCGATGTTCTACGTGACCGCTCACGTCTACGTGCCCGATCGGCCAGTTGGTCGTGCCGGCCCCTTCATCCCGCGGAAATATCCCGTCATCATGAACGTGAACGGCCACTGGGCGCACAAAAAGAACGAGGATCGAATCCAGCTTCGGTGCCAGTTCCAAGCGCTTCAAGGCTACATCGCCATCGCTATCGATAGCCCCGGCCACAGCTTCGAAGGCGATTCTCTCATCGAAAGAAGGCCCGAAGGCGACCACAACGACTATGAACTCGTCGAAGGCGGCTCGAACGCGACGGGCTACTACGTGTGGGACGCCATTCGCGGCCTCGACTATATGGCCACCCGCCGTGATACCGACATGAAGCACATCGGCATCACCGGAGCTTCCGGTGGCGGATTGGCCACCCTGTACGCGTTCGCTGCCGATGACCGTTACACTGCGGCTGTACCCGTCGTGTACATGTCTAGCCTGGAGCTGGCGCCCGATAACGGCTGTCTTTGCAACCACGTTCCCGGCACCTGCCAAGTTGGCGACCGATCCGACGTGATTGGCATCCAAGCGCCAAAACCGGTGTACATCATGGGCGCCCAAAACGACGGCGAATTCACCCCTCCCGCCATGCGGCTAACCCATGAGAAGATGGCCAAGATGTGGGGGCTCTTCGGCAAGAGTGACGATGCTCAGTGCCAAATCTATGCCGGAGGCCACGACTACAACAAGCCGATGCGCGAGAGCATGATTGGGTTCTTTAACAAGTATCTGAAGGGGCATGGCAGTGGCGGCCCAGTTCCTGAACCGAATCTGACCGTCGTGCCTTCCGAGGATCGTAGCCTCCTCGTCCTCGATCCGCCGATCGCCGGCGAGCGAACTATGCGCGAACTCAGCCTCGAATACCTGCGGAACGCTCCTTCAAATGTGCCCGCGGAAGAAGCGATCCGTGTCAATGGAGGGATCCCCCAGAAGTCGGAACTCAAGTATCGAGAACTGACCGGCGGATCGAAGCGCCCAGTCGTGATTGAAGCCCAGCCTGGGCTGCAAATCCCCGGCATCCTGATCCTGCCACCCGGGCCATGCCGCAGCGTGAACATCGTGGTTTACGACTCCGGCAAGGCCGAAGCAATCAAAGATCTCAAACCATCGCCAGGTGTCGCGACGCTCTATCTCGACACTCTCGGTATCGGCGAACTCGCCGACGTTGAGATGCGCTACTCGGTGTACATGGGCGCCTCGATCCCATTCCTTGACGGCTGGCAAATCGTCCGGGCCGCCGAGGCGATGCATCGCTATTCCAGTAACATCCAGCTAATAGGTAACGGCCCCATCGCGTCCCAAGCCGTCATGTACGCCGGCCTAATGGATCCTTCCTTCGCGGGAATCACCGGTCAAAACTGCCTCCAGTCCTGGTCCGACGTATTCAAAGACGGCGTCTCCGACTACGCCGTCCAACCCCGAGCCCACCTCTGCGGTTCGCTCCAGCACCTGAGGTCGCTGGTGAAGAACGCGACGTGGAATGTCGGTAAATAGACCGCAACGCGGTCAGAACGTCTGGCCCAGGGTCTCCAAGACCCTGGGTCACGCGCCAAAGGCGCAAACGACCGCGACGCGGTCAGAACGCCTAGCCCAGGGTCTCCGACCTTGTCCTTACCCACATCTTAGGAAATCGACTCTACGAGGAAGGCGGACCGATCAATTTACGCAGAGGCCGTTCGAATGCGTCCCCTCTCCTTCGCTTGCGAGGGAGAGGGTCAGGGTGAGGGAGGAGCCATCGGCGTACCGAGATGTAAGTTCATCCAAAGCTGGGTTCTCGCTGAAACTACCGGCACTGACGTGCACGCCTGGATCGAAACCACCCTCACCCTAACCCTCTCCCGCAAGGCAGGAGAGGGAACGAAACTCCAATTAGCCGGCCACGTCGTTGGGCTCTGGACGCCGAAATGCCCTGATGAAGCGATATTCGAAAAGATGTGGGTAAGGACAAGTCTCCGACCCTGGGTCTCGCGCCATTAGGCGCGACGACCGCAACGCGGTCGGAATGAACAGGGACCCCGGCTTGCAAACTAACCATTGATCCCGCAACAATTGCTCAATGCCGCAATCCCTGGCTTGCCTCTACGTTCACGCTGTTTTCTCGACAAACGATCGGACGCCATTTTTGTTGGATCCCTCCATCCGAAAGAAGGCCTTTGCCGAACTGACGGGGATCTCAACGCGCCTGGAATGTCCGGTCGACGCGATCGGCGGGGTCGCCGACCACGTACATGTCCTGTTCCGTCAATCCTCCAAAATCTCGATATCGGACTGGATTCGAGAAGTTAAGAAGTTCTCGACGCCGACCATAAAGGCGCTTTACGCGAGCCTACGGGAGTTCCATTGGCAAGGCGGATACGGGGCATTCTCGGTCGACGCGGCCAGGCTAGACGGAGTCCGCGCTTACATTCGAGGGCAGGAAGAGCACCACAAAACCCGGTCGTTCAAGGACGAATACATCGCGCTACTCGTTGAGCACAACATGGCGTGGGATGAAAAGTACGTTTGGGATTAGCCCGACGTGGGGGAATCGAATTCGTGGGTGTGGTGAATGCGCGAGTCAGGGTAGAAATTCCGACCCCGTTGGGGTCGATCGTGGCTACGATTTGCCTCCCAGGGTCGAGGACCCTGGGCTAGACATTCTGACCGCGTTGCGGTCGATTGTCATTATATTTCGCTACCCAGGGTCGAGGACCCTGGGCTACTCGTTTTGACCCCTTTGGGGTCGGGTGCCAGCTTCTTATAGTCGTCGATCGTATCGACATCGACGATTCCGCCGGTGAAGGCGACGGTTTCAATCGGTGACGGCGAATTGCGGATCAACTCGCGGGCGCCGGCGTCGCCTTTTAGCGACATCAGATCTGCGAACATCTCGCGACCAAAGGCGCACGGGGCGCCGATGACTCCGTCGTACGATGACGCCGCAATCGGGGACCCTGTATGAAGTTGGCGGTGGGCTAAATCGCGAAGCAGATCTGGGGTGATGTGGGGCTGGTCGCAGAGCGCAATCACCACGCAATCGATATCTTGACTGAGCGCTTGGATGCCACAACGGATGGAGGCGCCCATCCCTTCGCCCCACTCGCTATTGAATGCGATCCGAATGGGCAGGCCGACCAACTTCTCTCGAACGGCATCCGCCTTGGCCCCGAGCACGATAACGACATCGTCCGCGCCCGATGCAATCGCCGTTCGAGCGGCGTGCCCGACCAGCGTCGTTCCCAAATAAGGAAGAAGCTGTTTGGGCCGCCCAAGCCGGGTAGATGCCCCTGCGGCGAGGATCAAAACGGCGAATCGCTTGTCCATCTGATTTTGCGAACTCAGGAGGGTCGTAAACCCCGCAAGTACTCGTCCAAGTTCGCATCTTGAAACGAATATCCTTCATGAACGATCTTTTCCGGGAGGATCCTTTGGCTCTCCAGGAGGGCCTGAGCGAACTTGCCGAGCTTCAGCTTCAGAACCAGTTTTGGCACCTGGCCAACGACCGGCTTCCTCATAATCGCGCCAAGCCCCTCGTAAAACTGTGCCCATGTCGCGTTTGTCGGCGCCACTACATTGATCGGACCCGAAACCGATTCGTGTAAGAGCGAAAAGCGGCAGATGCCGACGACATCGTCCAGCGAGATCCAAGGAATATACGCCGATCTGGCATGGGGCACAACGACCGGAAGGAACTTTATCGCCGAACGCAGCATCTGCAGCATGCCTCCGCTTGGGTCGATAACGTTGCCGATCCGCATATTGACGACGCGAATGCCGGCTTTCCGCGCCTCGTTGGCCGCTCCTTCCCAAGCTATGCAAACCTGGCAGCGAAAGTTCCGGTTCGGATCCGGGCCTGTTTCTTCGGTGATGAGTTCCTCGCCCCGATCGCCATAGAACCCTACCGCCGAGGCCGACAGGAATACCGCCGGCTTCACGCTCAGCCCCTCCATCCACTCCACCAAATGGCGCGTGATATCGACGCGCGTGTCGATGATCTTGGCCATCTTCTGCTTGTTCCATCGCCCCACGATCGGTTCACCCGCAAAATTGAAGACGGCTTCCGCCGTATCCGGCATGTCAGAGTACGGTGCAAGGCGTACATTCTCAGGAAAACGATTGACCGATTCGTTGGTGGAAGTGCGAATGAGCACTGTGCATGCATGTCCATCTTCGGCAAGCTGATTGACCAGCTTCGTCCCGATAAAACCCGTACAACCCGCGAATACGATCTTCATTTTGTGGCGTAGTGCTCAGCCCGATTCCATCTGTAGCATATAGGATCGACCGTGTAGCACACCTCGAGAGTGGCGTCAAACGGATCTAAGAACTTGAAGTGGGCCTCATCGACATGAACGAGGGCCGACTTCCATGCTGACTCGTCTCGCACGATCCTGATCACGCTCACGTCCGACCGGCCGACTGAAATTCCGGCTGGCTTGTACTTCAGGAATTGCTTGGCCTCCGCGAGGTCAGTGAAAGGCGAGCCGGTGGAAAGCTGCGGTTCGACGGCGGAATCGAGGGTCGCCCGAGCCGGCGCATCCTCCGAAAGTACGGTAAGCGCCATTCGAGATTGAGATTCCTCTATTTCAACCTGGCACTTGTGAAATTGGAAATCGGTAAGAAGGTTTCCGAAGCGCACCATAAGGGAGCTGTCGGCATCGCTACGGAGGAAATACAAACCTTCGACAGGCTCACCATCAGCCGGCTTGAATCGGACGGGGATTCGGTACGCGACATGCCGGTAGCTCATTCCCAACCATTTCGGACATCCCAGCGGCCTCATTTGCGAAAGCTCCGATACCACCACATTCAAGA
>Ga0206967_1235_pt1 | contig 9989 bp, 13 predicted proteins | sample Alteio_BWOrgHeat_24_FD_153259 | JGI IMG/M metagenome (GOLD analysis project Ga0206967, IMG submission 153259) | Enriched cells from forest soil in Barre Woods Harvard Forest LTER site, Petersham, Massachusetts, United States -... | ecosystem: Environmental > Terrestrial > Soil > Temperate forest > O...
CACGAGCAGCCGCGAGCTCGCCGTCTTCGGCGAGGTCCACTTCGCCGTCGCCGCCAACCCGCGCATCCCATTCGTCGTTCACGCCGTCGGCATCGGCGCCCGCGTCCTCGGCACCGATTTCCAGATTCAGACCGACACGACTCCCCACATCCGCGTCACCGTCGAGCGAGGCGCCGTCGCCCTCGAAACGCTCGACGCCAACAATCACTGGCAACAGATCACTGTCCTCTCCGCCGGCCAAGCCCAGCACGTCACCATCGTCCAAGAGTGGCTCTCCCAAGCCGGATTCGACGTCAAAGACGCGGGTGTCCCTCCCCTCGAGGCCCTCCATATCGGCACTGCCCTCCGTCGCGCCGCGCTCCACATGGGCGCGGTGGAAGCAGCGCACACCACGACGAACCAACAACACACCCCTTAGAGGCTGTTGCTGTTGAAGCTCGGCGAGCTTCAACCCAACGAAATCGCGTCGAGCGGCATTTAATAGGTGTACCGCACGATGAGTAGCAAATCGTTGCAACACACCTCCGTGTCCAACGCCAGCTCCCCATCGTGCCCCACCTTACCGCACGATGCCCCAGATCTACACCCCACCCACCGAGTCCGTCCTTAGCGGCGCCCTCACCCTTCTCAACGTCCACGAGCACGGCGGCAACAACCGCGGCGAGATGGTCGAGCTGATGCTCCGCGACGTGAACGAACCACCAGGCGCGCCATGGTGCGCCGCCTACGTTCGCCGCGCTGGCCACTACGCGCTCCTCGACCCACTCACCAACCATTCTCGTTGGCCCCTCCCCGACACCGCGTCGTGCCAGGCACTCGCCGACTTCGCCGCCGCGAAAGGGATCCTCTCGTTTGTCCCCATGCGCGGCGATCTCTTCGTCCTCCGCTCCGACACCCGCACCGGGTTTCATCACACTGGCTTCATCTGGTCCGTCACCGACACACCTGACGGCTACACCTGCGTCACCATCGAAGGGAACACCACCAGCGGCAGCACTCCCCCCTCATCCCACTCCACGGACGACGGCCAAGTCACCATCCGCACCCGCACCTTCCCCCACGGCGGCACCACGCGCTTCATCGACTGGACGCGCCTCCTGACCGAGGTCTAACGCATGAAACACGCATCCACACTCCCCGCCGAGTCGTCCACCGACGACACACCCGCCAATCTCCGCCTGTTCGAGCAGCTGTACACTATCCTCCTCCCCTGGATCATCACCCGCGCCCGCCGCTTATCCCAAGGCGACCGTGATCTCCAGGACGACCTCATGCAGATCGGTTTACAAACCGTCTGGGAACTGTGCACGCCCGCCGTCACCACGCTCGACATCGACATGGTGCGCGCCCACGCCTACCGCGCGATGCTCAACTTCCGCCGCGCGGAGCGCCGCGCCGGTCTCATCCGCATCGAACCCATCCGCGCTCGGCCCCAGTCCGCGCGGACGGTGCGCTATGTCTCGCGCCAACCCGCGCGAGCCGCCACCGCCACGCACGCTCACGCCACCAAACACCGAGATCGCGCGCGCGATGCACATGGTGCCCTGGACACACGCCAAAATCGCGTGGCCACTGTCCAAAGTCGTACGCAACCCGTGCGACCACACGTGGACACCATCCAACATGCGGCGGACGCCGTCCGTCCTCGCATGGACACCCACCACACCGACCAGGACACGATCAGCACGCACTTGGACACGGTCCAACATCACACACACATGACACAGACACAACTGGACAGCATCCGATATCGACAGGACACTGTACCACTCCCTCTGGACCACCGCCAGCACGACCTGGAGACGACGCACCGACAGTCGGACGACGTCTACCATCAGGTGGACGATACCAACCCTCACCTGGACACCGTCCAAACAGATCCGGACATCGGCCAACACCACGGACCCCGTACACCACGCCAACTGGACGCCGTGCGACATCACCCGGCCATCATCCACGATCCATTGGACACTGTCCAATCTTCACCGGATACCACCGCGACACAGCTGGACATGACCTGACACCATTTGGACACCGTCCAGCGTCAGTTGGACACACACCACCACCCTTATAGACGCGGAGCACACTCCGTGCTCCGCGTCATTCACACACTCTTTGGAGAATCGTAGTTCATGGACACCAAACAAAACAACACCCTCGACGCGCTCAAAAGCGCGTACGTCTTCCTCACCACCAGCCCCATCCCAACCCCACTCCAGAACCCATCCTCCGGCCTGAGCGCCCAAGTGACGAGTCTCAAGGCCGCCATCGACAACGCCGACGCGGAGGCAACCAGCCAGATGTCCGGCACCCTCCAGCAAGCGATCAGTCAACGGGACGCCTTACGCGACGCCCTACGAACCCAACACCTCGAACCCATCCTCCACGTCGCCCGCGAACTTGAGAAGACCAGCCCTGGCCTCCCCAAACTCGTCAACATGCGCTCCGCGCGCACGACCCAAGGCATTCTGAACGCCGTGCAAGCCGTCATGCGCGACCTCCCTCCGTACAAGGATCTCCTCGTCGCCAAAGGACTCCCGACCGACTTCATGGACCAACTCCAGACCGCCCTCACCGCGTTCCAGACCGCCAGCGACACCGCTCGCCAAACCAAAACCACCCGCGTCCAGTCCCGCGCGGGCATCGACACCGCACTCCAACAAGGCGAAAGCTGCAAACGCGTCATCGGCGCCATCATCCGCCGCGCCGTCCCAACCGACCCGAACGGCCAGACCTTCCTGCGCGGCTGGGACTCCGCCAGCCATGTCCGCCGCGGTAAGAGCACTACATCGGCCAGTACCACGCCGACGAGCACCACACCCACAACATCAGCCAGTACAACGGCTACCAAGGAAACTCCGGTCACCAGCGCGGGGACACCCACAGCGACATCAGCCGCTGCCACACCATCCACACCAACGGTCGCCATCACTCCAACGACTGCTCCATCATCAACACCATCAGCGGCCGCAACACCATCCACCGCATCAACCCCAGCAACAGTATGAAAACACCACTCTTCCTACTCCTACTGATCACCCTAGTCTCCACCGTCACGATCACCGTGGCGGAACAATGCGCCACGACCACCCAGATCACCATCCCTATCCCAACCCTCAAACCCTTCATCCTATGAAAGGCACCACCGCTCTCACTGCAGCCGCCACCGCCATCTTCGGCGTCGCGACCGCCCTCTACCCCAACACCCCCGTGATCGCCGCCCTCACCGCCGCCGTCCCAGCGCTGAAAACCGCGATCCCACTCCTCCTCACCAGCATCGGCAGCATCATCGCCGCCTTTGCGCACCCACCGGCACGCACCACGAGCTAACACTAGCCACGCGTCAACAAAGCCTGCATGGAGCCAGAAACGATCTCTGGCTCCATGCAGGCACAACGGCACTGAGAGAGACGACGCCACGAGAGAGCCATGACCGCAACGACTCTGTATATTTCTAGTATGGACCCGTCGTCAATCCGGCCCCCAGCGACACCGATGGCATCAGACAGCCATCACCGCCGGATCATCCAGATCCACAGCCTCCACGACCGTCGCTCGGACCACGACTCGCAGCCACCCACAGCCGCTGAGCGCGTAGCGATCATGTGGCAACTCACCCGTGACGCGTGGGCCTTTCAGGGAACCCCGATCGATGAATCCAGACTTCAGCGACATCTTGTCCGCGTTCTCCGCCGAGCAGGTTAAATTCCTGCTCGTTGGCGCCTACGCCCTCGCCGTCCATGGCCTGTCGCGTGCCACTGGCGACCTGGATATCTGGATCGAGGCCAGCCCTGAAAATCTGGAACCACCGCCTCGAGACACCGCTGGGCATCCTGACCGTACCGGTCATTTCGCGAACACATCTCATGATGAACAAACGCGCGTCAGGACGGCCGCAAGATCTCGCCGACCTCGCGTGGCTTGAAGAAACAGCATAGTCTCCACCTACGAACCACGGCGCCACGCACATCACGTCCATGTCCATCTCGCCCATCATCAAACAGCTCCTCCGCCGCACGGGCATCCTCTTCCTCATCTTCCTAGCGGCCTCGATCACCCCTACCCTCGTCACCTTCCCCCCCAAGTACGCCCCGGCGATCACCACCGCCCTCTCCTACATCGCCGTCATCGCGTTCTTCCTCCAAGCCGTCCTCTGGGTCAACGCCCTCATCGCCCACTGGACCACCCAATACATTGAACGCCACGAGATCCAACGCGGCGACACCACCGCCATCCACGCCGTCGCCGCCGTCATCCGGATCGCGATCGCCGCCATCCTCCTCCTCTTCGCCTTCGAAGCCCTCGGCAAGAACGTCACCGGCCTCATCACCGGCCTCGGCATCGGCGGTGTCGCCATCGCGTTCTCTCTCCAGAACGTCCTCGCCGACCTCTTCGGCGCCTTCTCCATTGTCCTGGACAAACCCTTCGTCCTCGGCGACACCATCCAAGTCGACGACCTGTCCGGCACCGTCGAACGCATCGGCCTCAAATCCACCCGCGTCCGCTCCGTCGACGGCGAAGAAATCGTCTTCGGCAACGGCGACCTCCTCAAAAGCCGCATCCGCAACTTCGGCCGCCTCCAAGAACGCCGCGCTGTCCTCACCACCCGCGTCAACGCCGACACCCCACCAGACGCGCTAGCCCAGATCCCCACCATTCTCGAAGAGATCATCCAAGCCCAACCCAACGTCCGCTTCGTCCGCTCAAACCTCAAAACGATCGGCGACACCACGATCGACTTCGAATCCGTCTATTTCCTCCAGAGCCCCGTCTACAAGCTCTTCATGGACACCCAACAAGCGATCCTCCTCGCCCTCATCGCCCGCCTCGCCCAAGCCAACATCCAACTCTCCGCCCAACTCGAAACCGCCGCGAAACAGAGCGTCGCTAACCCCCAGAAGACGCCTACAGTAGGGAGGTCAAGCTAACACCATGTTAGTCGGCAAAGCGTTCATGCGCTCGCGGAGAGCGGGTCGAACTGAGAGCCTGTTGGTCGAACGGGCGTTGCGGAGCCGTAGCCCACTCGACCAACAGGCTCTCAGTTCGACCCGCTCTCCGCCCCAGCCCTCGCATACCGCTTGAGGCGCGCGATCATCGCACTCAGCCCCACCTCACGAGCATGCAATCCAATCCCCTCCATCAACACCCGCACAAAATCCTCAGGAATCGCTAACGTCACACTCGCCGGCTGCTCATTCACCGCCGCGAACACAATCGCCAACACCGCCGCGACCGTCGGCGACTCCCGCACATTCACATCCGCGTAGAAGTGCATCACCCCATCATGCACCTCCGGAAAAATATCCACCCGCGTCTGACACTCCGGCACCGTATACGCCCCTCGGTCCAGCCCCGCAAACCGCTCCGGCACTGGCTCCAACTGCCGCGAATACGACACCAACGCCTGCATCTTCTCCTCCCGCCCCATCGCCCGAAACCGCCGCAACACCCGCTCGACCGACGCCGGAAGCGTAGACTCACCCATACCCATCATCTGAAAGCCCTCCGAGAGGCGTCACCAACCCACAACCTCTCGGAGCGACAGTATCTCGTGACCCCCGTCGTTACACCGTCCCCGTACAGTTCGGACAACGCACCGCCCGTGCATCGATCGTACTAAAGCACAACGGACACGCCTTCATCGCCTGCGCCGGAGCCGACGGCACCAACTTGCTCAACCGCCACACCACAAAGCCGATGATGATAAAGTCCAGCGCCACACCTAAGAAATCACCGACCGCGAAGTTGATCGGCCCGACCGGCAGCACCGCCTTCTCCCAATCCCCGGACGGCGTCACCACCGACACCACCGGCATGATGAAGTCATTGACAATCGCTGTGACTACCTTGTTCAACGCCGCGCCGAGTACGACGGCGATAGCAAGAGCCAACGCATTCTGCTTCAACAGAAACGCTTTGAATTCACCCCACATGACAATGCCTCCTGGCGAATAAGATCGTGATCCCCTCCACAGAACTTACCGCGAACCCTCAGGCACCGCCATCTTGGCCTCCAGGACCACCCCTCCTTACTCCTCCCACTCCCCACGCCGGCTAAACACCACCAGCTGCCGCGTCAACTCCGCCGCCTTATCCACCGCCTCCCGGATCTGCCGAATATCCTCCCGCCGCGCATCCCCCACCGGCGTCACCACGTTGAGGAACTCCGCACTCGCACCGATCATGAGCAGCAGATTATTGAAGTCGTGCGCGATCCCCGCTATCCGCCCAATCGCCTCGAGCTGCTCCGCCGACCACACCGGCCGCAACACCCCGCCCGTGACGTCATCCGCCGCCGCCTCACCCCGGCGAAACGCTGCCCCCTTTAGCTCCGGCATACACCCGAAGTCTCGACCCCCTCAGCCAAACCTTGAGCGCCGCGGGTCTGGCCGCCCGTCCACTGGGTTGAAAGGGCGTTGCGGAGCCGTAGCCCACTCGACCCAGTGGGCGGGTGGCCAGACCCGCCGGCTGGGAACTACCCCGAAACCGGCATTAACGCCCCATGCCAAGCCCCAGAAGCCGGCGTCTCGAACCGCTGACGCCACTCACCAAGCGTTGGAACCGTCATATCGAAGACCATGACATCACGAGTGATCTCCCTTCGCTGGGCCAGATCGCCAAACGCCGACCGCCCCACACAGACCACCTCGCCCGCCGCGTCCCGATAGTATATGCGTCCACTCCCTACGAGCGACGTCCCAAGCTGCGTACTGAGCTGCTGCAACACACGAAAGAGTCCATCAATCGAACACCCCGAGGCGGCAGTATCGCTCGTATCAACAGCAATAGTCAGAAAACGATGCTCCTGCCACTCTCGGCTAGCGGTCAGCGGCGAGCCGTGCGCTTTCCATTGCTCTAGGTAGGCATCAACTTCATAGAGCAACAGCTGCTCAGCCGCGGCATCGAGCGGCTTGGCGCTCGCGAAGACCCATACGCGCGCCGAGTCTGGCAGCGTCGTGAACGGAACGATCGGCATGACTGAAATATAGCCGCCTGCCCACGCGCCTCCCCCGCGGCGCTGAGCGGGAGCGAACAGGAGGGGGGCGAGCGGCTACGGCTCCGCAACGCCTTTTCGCCCCCCTCCTGTTCGCTCCCGCTCAGCGCCGCTCGCTTAGGCGTGGACGACTGTCAATTCGGGCTGCGATGCTTCCGCTTGAATAGCTTCGTCGAACCCGGTAAACTCGATTAGCAGCGCCGCCCGTAGATCCGTGATCTCTTGCGGCGTTCCTTTGCCATGCCAGAGCCGGTCGAGCTGGCAGACCGTCCTGACCGCGCCGACATTGAGCGCGGTGCCACGAGCGCGGGTGACCATCGCGTTGAGTTCGCTGATCGTCACTGATGTATCTGTCGATTGGGGTCCTTGCGTCAACGCGAGGGCATCGTCTAGCTCCCGAAGCACATGGGACGCAATCACCAGCATTGGCTGCGCCGTCCGGGCATACGAACGGTGCGGCTGCCCTGTCGCGTCGCTGCCAGATTCCCACCGCGCTGGCGCTAACTCCATCGCGCGGCTGATCCGCGCTGAGAACACCGGGAGCACAATCGGCTTCTTGACGAAATCGATCGCCCCGAGCCCCATCGCCGCCTCCACCGTTTCAATGTCAGCTTCCGCCGTACAACACAAGACCGGAACGTCACTCACGGCTGGAAGCCGATGCTTCCGCTCCAGCAGCTCCAGCCCATGAATATCCGGGAGCACCATATCCATAATGACCAGATCGATCGGGCGCGTCCGGAGCTGTTCCATCGCCTCCTCGCCAGTGTGGGCTTCACAGTAGCTGTACTGCATCCGCCGGAGCAGCGCTGTGATGATATGACAGGTGACGAGATCGTCTTCGATGACTTGGATCATAGGGGGCACGAACATCCTGCCTGCGAAGATCGTGCCTGCGCGATTTCGCAGAGGACTACGCAGCGTTGATGGCCAGGAACGTCGATTCCAGAAGCGACCGAACTCGGATGAATTCCACCTCAAGCTCGGTCACGAGCCGGGTCGTGGTCGTGAGATCCTCTGCCTTCCCCGAATGCTGCAGGGAGGCACTGATACTAGCCATACGGGTCGCCCCCATATTGCCGCTGCTCCCTTTGATCGTGTGCGCCGACCGGTCGATCATCGGGAAATCCCGCGCCGACAGTGCGTTCCGGAGGACGCCCAGCCGCACACTGGTATCGCCGAGATACGTATTCACCAGACCAGCGATGAATTCACCATTGTCGTCCTGCAGAAAACGTAAGCCATCGAGGACGGAGGAGTCGAGGGAGAGGGAGGGTGCCATCGTATCGTGAGTCACAGGAGAAGGAAGAGAAGATGTGCGCGATTCGCCAGAGGACGCCGTGGCGGCTTCTGACTTGCCAAGTTCTGGCAGCCAGCAATCGAGCGCGGTCTCTAACTCATCGAGTGCGATTGGTTTGGGGATGAAGCCGTCCATCCCACAGTCAAGACACAACGCGCGGTCTTCCCGCATGGCATTGGCGGTCATGGCCAGAATCGGTGTGCGACGCTCGGTGCCAGTTTCGCGCGCGCGGATCTGTTGGGTCGCCGTGTAGCCGTCCATCTCTGGCATCTGGCAGTCCATCAACACCAGATCGTACGGCATCTGTGCAAGCATGTCGACTGCTTCCTTGCCGTTCGACGCGATGTCGCAGCGATACCCCAGTTTGTCGAGCATGTGCATCGCAACTTTCTGGTTGACGGGATTGTCTTCGGCCACGAGGATGCGGGCACGGGCTTTGGCTGCAACAGGCCGCTCAGGCTTGGCGAGCCGCCGTTTGCGTTGCTGCGCCACTTCATCGGCGTGCAGCACCGAACTCAACAGATCGAAGAGCTTTGTGGGACGTACCGGTGTGGCAAAGAGGGCGTCTACACCAGCCTGACGCGCTAATTCTAGCTTGGGCTTTTGCCGCGCGGTCGTGAGCAACACAATCTGGCCGATCGCCTTGCCAAACTCTTGCCGCAGCTCCCGCGCCGCCTGCAACAGATTCCCGCCAAGACCGCTAGCGTCGATCATCACCAGATCCACCGGCTCGCGCCGCGCCGTCGCCTCACGCAACATCGTTACCGCGTCGTCAACCGTCTCCACCCCGCTGGCCAACATTCCCCATCGGTGCAAGTGACGGCGCAATACCACGCGGTTGAGCTGACTGGCCATGACGACCAACGCCCGCATCTGCCCACCCGCTGGCGAGCGCAGCATGCGTGGATTCGATGTGCCACGCAATCCCCGCTCGACCTTGATCGTGAACCAGAACCTGCTCCCCTGCCCTGGCGTGCTGTCGACGTGCATGGTCCCACCCATCAGCTCCACCAATTGCCGCGAAATGGCGAGTCCGAGTCCTGTCCCACCATACTTTCGTGTGGTCGAGCTGTCCGCTTGCTGGAACGGCTGAAAGAGACGCTCACGCGCCTCTTCTGACACACCGATCCCGGTATCGACGGTCTCGAACCGCAACGTCACAGACTCGTCAGTCTCTGTTTCGGCGCGTACACGGAGGTACACGCGTCCACGGTGGGTGAACTTGATGGCGTTCCCCACCAAGTTGATGAGGATCTGTCGCAGTCGTCCCTGATCGCCACGAATAATGGCGGGGACGCGCTCGTCAACGTAGAACGCCAGGTCGAGTTGCTTCTGTGCCGCCGGCTCAGCGAGCAACTCCATGACTTCTTCCACGGCCGTATGCACGTTGCAGTCGACGATCTCTAGCTCGAGCTTTCCAGCCTCGATTTTCGAGAAGTCGAGAATTTCGTTGATGATGGTGAGCAACGCATCGCCCGACGACCGTACCGTCTCCGCGTATTCGCGTTGTTCGGCCGTCAACTCGGAATCAAGCAAGAGCCCGGTCATCCCAATAATGCCGTTCATCGGGGTCCGGATCTCGTGTGACATACGAGCCAGGAATTCGCTCTTCGCCTTACTCCCCTGCTCTGCCTTGACCATCGCTTCGGCAAGCTCGACGGTGCGTTCGCGCACTTTTTGGTCGAGGCCGGCCAA